>UZAT01403874.1_pt1 | contig 20610 bp, 21 predicted proteins | sample 2160861 | NCBI WGS metagenome assembly UZAT01 (sample SAMEA5138306, study PRJEB28736) | viral metagenome | reverse complement strand
ATTATAATGTATTTGAGGAAGTCCAGGTCGGACGACCCTCTCCTCTCCGTTGAGGAAGTCCTCGCAAAGCATGAGACGATGCTCAACGACTGGGTGAGCGCGGCGCCTGCCGTAACGGACCAGGTGCCCGAGGAGAACAGGCTCCGCGAGGTCGTATCGGGTGAGACGCTGAACAGTCGCCCCAGGATGCTGGAGCTGTTGCGACGGGTAGAGTCCCCGAACGTCAAGGCCGTGTTGGTCAAGGAGCCCTCCAGACTCTCCCGCGGTAGCTTGAAGGAAATCGGGCATATAGTGGAGATCCTGCGCTACACCAACACGCTGGTGATCACGCTCCAGTACACTTACGACCTGAACGACGACAGAGACCGGGAGCTGTTCGAGCGGGACCTGATGCGCGGGAATGAATATCTGGAATATTCCAAGAAGATCCTACAGGACGGCAAGCTCCTCGCCGCGAAGAGCGGGCAGTATATCGGTACCGTGCCGCCGTATGGTTACAGGAAGACCACCTTCAAGGACGGGAAGAAGACCTGCCGCACCCTGGAGCCCATCCCAGAGGAGGCCGAGATCGTCAAGCATATTTTTGAGCTATACTGTGAGGGGATCGGCTCCACAGGGATCTGCGAGAGGCTGGAAGCAGAGCACGCGAGGGCACCCCAGGGCAAAAACTGGAGCCCGACCACGATCTCAAACATTTTATTTAACGTCCATTATTTGGGCAAGGTTCGGTGGAACTATAGGAAGAAGTCCCTCAGCATTGAGGACGGGCAGGTCAAGAGGCAGAGGCTCCTCGCGGAGGACTATCTGGTCTTCGATGGTCTCCACCCGGCTATTATCGACCAAGAGCTCTGGGACAGGGTCCACGAGATCAAGGGGAACATTCCCCGCGTCTCCGTCGTTAAAGAGATGAAAAATCCCCTCGCTAAAATCATGTACTGCTCCTGCGGGCGGGCGATGGCGTATAAGCAGAACAGGCACAAGGGCAAGCTCGTCGGGCTCCCTCGGCTGGGGTGCAGCTATGTCAGGTGCAGAGAAAACGGGTCCGCTATATTGCAAGAGGTCCTTGACGAGATCGCCGCCGTGCTCCGAGATGGAATTGAGGAGTTCGAGATGCGGATCGAGGCGGGCACCGATAACAGCGCGGAGATCCATCGGCAGCTGATCCATCGGCTGGAGAAGAAGCTCGCCGAACTGCAAGAGCTGGAGATCAAACAGTGGGACGAGAAAACGCGCGGCGGGATGCCCGACCACGTCTTCCACAAGTTGAACACTCAGACCGTCGCCGAGATCGCGGACGTCACGCAGGCGCTCTGCGAAGCGAAGGCCGCCGAGCCCGAGCACGTAGACCTCCAGGAGAAGATCGTCACCTTCCGCGAGACTTTGGCACTGTTGAACGACCCCGATGCTCCCGTGAAGGAGCTGAACAGACTCCTCCAGGCTTGCATCGAGCGCATTGATTATAGCCGCCCACGTCCTGAGAAGGTAGGCGGCAAAAAAGGCAATCCTGAGCCGTTCAGGCTGGCCATTGTACTCAGGATTTAAACTTCGTTTTTAGATGGCTATCTTCTCTGGGCTATCTCGATAGCGTTGAGATGATACCCATAAAGAAAAGAGCCCCCACGCGGGGGCTCTTTTTTGCGTTATTCCTCGGGGTTCTCAGGGGTTTCCGCGGTCTCGGTTTTGATTTCGGGAAGTCCCGCCGCGCTGGTCAGCAGGGACAGGATGCCAGCCATGCCAGCGGCGCTGGCTACCATGGCCCAGTTCACCCCGCCCAAGAGGCTGGCGCTTCCGATCGTTGCCAGGGCGGTCTGTGCCACCGTCCTGATGGCTCGGATCCCCGCAGCCTTGATCCACTTCTTCACGTTCTCCTTGGTCATTGTCTTCCCTCCTGTCTTTAGGTGATCACGTCCCAGGTGAGCACCTCGGTGTGGATTTTGTCAATAAACGAATTGCCTCCGAGCGCCTTGTAGGCGTTGTACAGCATGATGAAGTTCTCCAGCTCGTACTGGCGGAGCTTCTCCGTGTCCTTGTGTCGGTAATAGATGCGGAGCATCTCGCTCCGCAGTTGGCACTTCTGCCCGTCGGTGATCCTATGGATGGCGCGGATGACGGGGACGATGACCCCAATCAGGACGGCGAGTTCGGTGATGAGCGCGGCGATCGTGGCGATGCTCATGGGTGTGTCTCCTTTTATGTCGTTATAAAGGCGTCGAAGCCTGCCGCTTCCAGGCGCTTCTTCTGCGCTTCCGCGCGCGTTCTTTCATTATATGCCCCCACTTGTACCCGGTAGAGCTTCCCGCCCGCTGGGGCCTTGTAGGAGATGCCCAGCGTGGTCAGGATGCCGCGGGCGATAGCCTCGCCGACCTGGACGCGCTCCGCCTCCGTGTCGATCAGTGCGATGTCCGCGGAGTCCACGAAGGCGCACTCCACGATGACGGCGTGGGCTTTGGTCTCACGGATGAAGGCGTAGTAGTCGCGCCCGCTTCCGTTGGTGCGCGTCTTGGCGCCCCTGGACTTCTGGCCGATCTTCACGAGCTCCGCCTGGATATTCTCCGCCAAGGTCTTGCCGATGCCGCCCACGCGGCTGTAGTAGGTCTCGGCGCCGTCGCCTCCTCCTGCGTTGTTGTGGATCGCCACGGCCAGGTCGGGGGCGAAGCTGTTACACTCCGCCACCTCCTGGGCCACTGGGTCGGCTTCGTCTTGTGTCCTGCTGAGCTGGATCTTGACGCCGCTCCTCTCCAAAGCTGACGCGCAGGCTTTGGCGATCGAGAGGTTCAGGTTCTTTTCTAAGAGACCGCCGCGACCGACGGCCCCGCTGTCTGGGCCCCCGTGGCCCGCTGAGATGAAGACCTTTTTCATGCCCCCATCACGTCCCCAGCCAGCTCGGCCTTGACCTCTGCCTTGCACTGCTCCGCGTAGGCGTTGTAGGCCTCGAACTCGGCGGGCTTGGTGTCCCGCTGGCGGAGGATCGCCAGCTCAGCCGAGAGGGTGTAGCGGGCGCGGATCTTCCGCTCCACGGCGGCCTCATAGAGGCGCTCCCAGGCTTGGGCGTCCCTCTCTCGGTTCTTGCGTGCCAGTCTTGCGTTCTTCATGCTTTACTCCTCCTTCAGCTGGTAGGTGATGGCGGTGGGTGCCGCCAGGCCGTATTGGTTCATCGCCGTGATCGTTCCGCCGCCCTCGACCTCGATGAAGTTGTCGTCGGGGAGGATGTCGGAGACGTCGGTCACGATGGGCGTCCCCAGCGGGTAGACGATCTCGACGGGGTTCGCGGCGAGGTATGCCTTCCAGGAGTCCTCGGTGAATTGCTCCGCGGTCGCCTCAATCCATAGGGCGTCGCCGTTGGGGACGATGCGAAAATAAGGCTTGACGCCCGCGTCGGGGTTGTACCAATTCAGGAAGCCGTAGCCGTTGGAAACGATGGCGGGCGCCTTTTTCGTGTCGCCTGCCAGCAGGGTGAGGCGGATGCTCGCCTGGAAGATGTTCGCCGCCGTGCTCTTTCCCCACTCCTCGGTGCCGTCGATGCGGATTTTCGCCACCTCTTGGCGGTACTGCTTCACGCCGTTCTCGGGGTCCCAGACCAGGCGGTTGTTCGTGGTGGCGTTGATGCCCATGCCATAGCCAGGCAGCGCCCGCACCGAGTCGGGGAGGAGCCAGGAGCGCTTGCCGATGTACGGGGCAAAGGGCAATGCCGCTGTGCCGTATTTAATCATTGGCTTGCGGAAGGTGACAGATCCACCAATTGGGGCGGTGGTGTTGAGGTAAAGACGGGCATAATGCGACCCATTTGAAATGGCAAATCCACTTCCGTTGTTTGCGAGAGACGCCGCCCCGATTTCCGTCTTTCCATCCTCCCCGAAAATTTGGAGCGGGATAGCCCCGCTGAATCCGTCATAACTCGTTACGATTTCCACATATGCGTAGATCCTGCCATTCACGGGAATATACAAGGGGAATTTCGCTGAAAATCTGTCGTTGCTCGTATTTCGTGTGATGGTGTATGTTCCGTCCCCGTTGTCCGTAAGGCAGGAATTCAAGGCGGCGGAAATATCAAGAATATTTCTGCCCTGGATCTCCAGGGCGACCACGTCGGTGTGCATCAAGATGCCGTCCTGGGCGTAGGTCATGCCGCCGACCTCCTCCACCTCTGCGAAGGGCAGCGCGTTGGCGGGGACGGTCTTCTGGTAGGCCACCCCGCTGTCGGTCTGGAAGTACTCGGGCGCGATGGCCTGGCGGAGGTTCTGCACCTCCTTCTCCACTCTGGAGAGGGTGGAGCTCGCGTCTCCCAGCAGCTCCTCGGTGGCCTGGGCGACCTCGTCGGTGTGCTGCACGGCGGCGCGGATCTCCTCCACGTAGCCCGCCGCGTAGCCCTCCTGGGGGTCGGTAGTCTTGGAGAGGATCGAGCCCTCGCAGGGGATCTCCGCGCTGGTCGTGGTGCGAAGCTCTCCCGCGTAGACGCCCACGTGGATGACCTTCGCGCCCTGGATCCGAGGCAGGGCGCAGGTGCCGTCCGCCTGGATGTCCACGTCATGGTGGCGACCCTTCCAGATGAAGCGGGCCACCTTTTTGGCCTCTTTCGCCCACTCGGCGTCAAAAGTGAAGACGGCGGTGTAGTCGGTGTTGTCGCATACCACCGCGCCGTCGCGGAGGGTGTAGGTCGCCACCTTGTTGGCGATATTGATGTGGAGATTTGGCATATTGTCCCCTCCTTTAATATTCAGTAATAAGACGGACACCGACCAGGCGGAGCGTGTGCCCCGTGGCGTTGCCGCTCTGGGTGCCGCTCTGGTTGTAAAAGGCCCCGTTGATGCTCAGCAGGCTGGTGTTCTCGGACAGCTCCACCTCCACCTGGTAGAAGCTCCGCACGTTGATGCCCATCTGCGCGCCCTGGAGCCAGAACTTGCGCCCCTTCTTAACGTCGGTGATGGAGATCAGGCCCACGACCGTGGCGGCCTCATCCGTCATGCCAGAGGCCAGGCTCTCATTGAGCACGCGCACCTCGTAGATGCCCGCCTTCGTGATCTGGACGGACGAGCCCGAGATGGTCAGCGGGGCGGCGGTCAGTCTCGTGGCCTCGTCGGCCAGCCCCGAGGTCATGGATCTCTCCGCACCTTCGGCCCAGCGGGCGCTGTCGGCCTCCTGGGCCATGTCTGCCGTCTCTGCGTGGTGGGCGGCTTCTGCCGTGTTCGCGAAGAGGGCAGAGCCCGCCACGACCTCGCCGCGCGCCAGGGCCTCCACCTGGGCGTTGATCGCCCCGATCAGTTCGGTGTACTTGTCATAGATCACCTGCGGCACCTGGGGAGCCACGGAGGGCTTCAGGCGCGGCACGATGGGCAGGACGATGGTGCAGATGGTGCGAGCGCTCTTCTCCGCCACGGCGTAGATGTAGGCCTTGACAGGCGCGGGCTGCTCCAGGCAGCGGTTAGGGATCGGCACCGCCAGCACGTTGTCCACCGTCGTGCCGACGTGCACCGCCGCCTCCTTCATGCCTGCGCTGGAAAAATGCACCTCCGCGAAGGCGGGGGCCTCCTCCATCTCGATCTCCAGCGTCTGACCATAATCCCACTGGGTGAGTCCGTGGGCGGTGACCTCTGTTGCCCCTCTGGGGCAATAAGCTCTGATGCTCATCTTTTCATCCTCCTTTATGCTGTTCGTCTCCAAATAGAGACTTGAATATACGGGGGCATATTGTTGTGGGCGGCTCCGCCGCCCACGTCCACGGCTTCGTAGGTCATGGCGCTGCCGCCCGATGCCAGCCAGGCGTGGGTCTTGGATGCGGTGCCTGCGTTGGTGTAGGTGCCGCCGTGGTTGTGCTTCGGCAGCTCGTTGACGGTCAGGGTGTGCGTCCTCTCGCCGCCCGTCTGGCCGATGGTGTCACCAGCCTGAGAGGCCCAGAGGAAGCCGCCGCTCATCCGCGCCCACGTGCCCCCGAACAGCGTCCCCGGGTTGGTGTGGTTATAGGCGATGTAGATGCTGCCCACGGGGTAAATAGCGTCGAAGATGGCGCCCTTCACCGCCCCGAAAAACTCCACGTCCAGCCCGATCTGCAAGGTGTTGGCTTTCTCTGCCACCTTGCCGATCGCCATGCTGGTGCCGTCTTCGCCCCAGTTCATGAGCGTGAAGGCCGTGGAGGCGCTGGTGCTTCTCGTTGCGGTCCCGTGGCGATCCGCCGCCTCGATCTCCACGTCGTAGGAGCTGTTGCTGTCCGCCGCGAAGATGTAGGTGCTGTCGGTGGGTGCGTAGACGTTGGCGAGGCTCGTGAGCGTCACCTCCGTGTAGCTGCCCGCCGTGGCCTTCTTGTAGCGGATCCTGTAGGTCGCGGTGTTCTTTTTGTTCAGCGAGGTGATCGAGGCCGAGAAGGTCGCCTTGATGTATTCGCCCTGCTCTGTCTCCACCCCGCTCGCGTTGCATCGGTGGACCGCCAGCTTCGAGATGCTGGGCAGGCTGTAGGCCTGCACGTTCATGGTGTAGCTGGCGGAGCCCGTCCGTCCGCGCTTGTCCTTGACCGTTACGGAGACGGGGGACTGGCCCGCGGTTTTAAGGGCGCCCGAAGTGGCGGTGGCGGTGGTGTACTTCGTCCCGTCCAGACTGATAGAATAGGCGCTGATCGGGGAGCCATACGCGAGGGTCGGGTTCACCGTGATCTTGATCTTGGACAGCCCCTGCACGGGGGAGCCGTAGACGTCGTCCCAGCCCGTCACGTCCTCCAGGGTCATGGTACACGTGGGCGAGCAGTCCGCGGAGGTCGGCACCGTGGCCGTGAAGCCGCAGTACTTCGTCCCGATCTTGGTGCTGCCGTTGTAGGTGTCCGCGTAGATCGTGCCCGACCCGCTGAGCGCGTTCGGGATCAGGGCCATCAAGCTCTTGGGGATCGTCCAGGTCGTGCCGGTCGTCACCCCCGTGGCGATGGTCCCCGACTGGGTCCCGAACTGGTAGCGCACGGTGTGCGTGAACGAGCTGGAGGCTCGGTTCATGTGGATGCTGATGGTGTCGCCGAAGCTGCCCACCTGTTGCGTGTGCTCGGGCCAGGTGATGCACGAGGGCTGGGAGGCTCTCGGGATGGTGTCAAGGACTCCGCTTCCCGATCCCGAGATCGTGCCGATCCAGCCGTTGAAGTTGATGTCGAAGACCTGGCTGAAGCTGTAGGTGAAGGTCTTCGAGCCGTCGGCAGTGTGGGCGATGGTTGTCGCCCCGCTCGCCAGGGTCTTGGTGCTGTTGTTGCTGATGCCGACCGTGTTGGTCCCGCTGTACTTGGTCCCGTTGACCGTGACCGCCCAAGCCTTGGACGCGCTGGAGCTGATGGCGCCGTCGCTTGTGGCGATCAGTTGGAGCGTCCAGGTGATGGTCGTCGCATTGCCCGCAATGCTCTGGCTCTTTTCAGCCCAGGTAAATTTCAGCGTGTCCCAGTTCGTGACCTTCACGCTCGTGCTGCCGCTCGTTGCCATGTTTTATCCTCCCACTTTAAGGAATGACAGCGACCCGTTGGACCGAGGGACGAAGGCAAAGTTGCCAAACTGCGCCCGCTCGTTGACCTCCACGACGATGTTGCCCGTGTGGAAGTCCACGCCGTCCCACCAGCCGAACTGCGCGCCGTTCTTCTTGAAGACGATCACGTCGTTCTCCAGGGTGAGAGTGATCGCGCTGTCGCTGGCGCCCAGCTTGATGTCGCCGCCATCGAAGCTGATATATCTGTAGATCTCCGCGAGCTGGGTCCGCGCCTCCGTGTCGTTCTGGTCGATCTGGGCCTGCATGGCCTCAAACTCAAAGAGGAACTGGTCCGCGAGCTGGGTCAGCCTGGTGGTGACAGCCTCCTCCAGCTGGTCGCCTGTGATGAAGGCCTGCGTGATCTCCAGCCTGATGGCCTCGCTCGTCTGCTCAATCAGGGAGATCAGCGCCTTCTCGGTCTCTTTCACGATGTTGGCGCTGTTCAGCTGGAAGTCTGCGGTGATCTGGCGGGTCGCCTTGTGCAGCTCTGAGCGGCTCAGGCTATCGCCCGCCACGTCTGCGCTGGTCAGGGTTCTCCGCTCCTTCCCCAGCGTGATGGAACAGTTCGCGGGGTTCAGCAGGTCCTCCGTGCGCTCAGTCAGCAGGAAGTCCTCGTCCACTCGATGGGGCGGAGACTTCACGCGGATGGTGTCGCCGACCTGGAAGCCGTCGATGCTCTTGTCGATGTAGGACAGATCCAGCGCCGACAGTTGTAACGATGTGATGATATAGCGGTTGGCTTCCAGCCACTCCTGCGCTTTTCGGAGCAGGTTGACGGGCTCGGTCACGTCGTCCCAGGTGACGGGCTTGATGATGAAGCCCCGAAGCGCCACCGCCTCGTCGTTCTGGATGAAGTCCTTGCCGCCGTTCACGCTCTCAATGGTGACGCGGTCGCCCGTGGCGGTGTCCTTCGCTCCATATGGCAGGACTGCCGTGGCCAGGCTCGTGTTGGCGCCGCTTCTGGAGAAGTCGAGCAGGTTCTCACCGAACTCGATGACCTGCCCACTCCTGTAGTTCATCTCGGCGTACCAGTTGAGCACGCGCGCCCCGTCCTGGTCAGTCGTGAAGACAATATAGCCGCCGCACCGATCCAGGAGCTTGGTCACAGTGTCGAGGACGCTCTCTGCGTTCTCGCTTTCCAAGCGGATGTAGTCGTTGGGATCCGTGACGGTGATGGTGCCGAGGCGGAACTGCTTGGCGGGTTCCACCTGGCTGTTGTAGATCTCCAGCACCTCAGCCAGCACGGTCGCGGGGGTGTCTTGGTACAGATATGGGCGGGAGACCGCGTCCTGGAGGAAACAAAGCTCGCCCTCGCAGACCACGGTCCGCGTGTTGCGGAAGTCGTCGGAGGGGTAAAGCGCCCGCCCTCGGAAGACCAGACGGCTGTCTCGATAGATCTCCACGATGGTCTTGTAGCCCATGAATGCGTCGTGTGCGGGGTGCCCCTGGGGCATCACGATCTCAGCCGTGCCGCCCTTGTTCAGCGCGGTCGTGACGGTGAGCCCCTGGAGGGCGTATTCATCCAAGCGGCTATCGTAGACCAGCACGCCGTCCGCGTAGATGTGGATCATTCAAGCACCGCCTCTCTGTATCGGATGACCACCGAGCCGCTGCCGCTATAGGTCAGCGCGTGGCCTCCGGGCGTTAGGAGCAAGTCCGCCCACTTGTAGTCCCCCTCTGTCATGGCGAGAGAGCGGGCACCATATTCCAGGAGCACCGAGCCCGACGCGGTCAGCGTGGGCACGACCGCCCGCCTGCCTTGGTTCTGGAGCTGCGCGGTCCGCTTCTCGGTGGTCGCGTTAAGGCTGACGACCGTCTCCGTGGTGGAGTATTTCCACGGATCGCAGACCGCCGTCACAGTGACCGCCGCGTGGGCGCGATCGTTGTATTCCCGCACAACGTGGACGCGCCCCGAGAGGTAGTGGTATTCGTCGTCGGGGAGTTGGATCTGCCAGCGCAGGCCGTCCAGTTGGTTGATCATCCGGCGGATGGTCTCCTCGCGTTCCAGGCGAGAGCCCTCGGATCGCTCCAGGGTCACGGTCAGCGGGCGGTCCATGTAGCAGGGGATCCCGTCGGTCAGTGCCGTGGAGAGATCCCACGAGCCGTCCCCGTTGACCTTCTCGACGTAGTGCGTCTTCTGTTCCGCTGCCCCCAGCTTCCAGCCCGTCAGGGTCCAGCCGTGGGCGGCGGTGCTATATGTGCCGATGGTGATCGTGCGCTTCTGCATTAGACCGCCCCCCTCTCTGCGAGCACCCGACGCTGGCCGAGCGCGCTGTTCATTGCGTTAGCGGTGGCGCCCACCAGGGCGTCGCCGTTAATGGTCAGGATCTGACCTCGCTCGATAGCCTTCAGGATCTGGTCGAGCTTGCCGATCATGCTGGTCTGCTGTGCGGCAGCATCTGCCGCCGCGAGGCTGTGGGTGTGGTGGATCTGGCGCTCAATGGCCAGACCGTCCACGCCTGCCGCTTCGTCGAGCATCCCCTGGGACAGGTCGCTCATGGCGTCCAGGGGCGCCTTGGTGTTGTCCTCGATGCCCTTGGCGAAGCCCTCGTCCAGCATCTCGCCCATCCAGGCCGTGACCTTGGAGGGGGAATTGATGCCGAAGAGGTTCTTCAGGAAATCCACCACGTTGCCGACCCAGCCCGTGATCTTGTCCTTCAGCCAGCCCGTGGCGTTCTTGATACCATTCCAGAGGCCCTGCACCAGGTTCTTGCCCGCCTCGGCCATCTTGCCGGGGAGCTGGGACAGCCACTGGCCGATCGCGCTGAGGAACTTGCGCCCCGCCTCTGCCGCCTTGCCGACCAGCCCGCTGATCCACTCGCCGACCTTCGCCAGGGCTTGGCTCAGGATGCCCCACAGGACGCGAGGGATCGCGCTCAGGACGCTGCCGATGGTCTTCAGGACGTCGGGGAGCTTCTTGCCGAGCTCGACGACGATCTTGCCGACCGCTGTCACCAGCGCGAAAAACAGCTTGATCGCGGCCTGGAGCAGCACGGGGGTCATCTTGATGAGCGCGTCGACGATGGAGTCGACAATCTTGGGAATTTCTGGCAAAATTGCATCGAGCAAAATCGGGATAGCATCGACCAGCGCGAAGAGCAACGTGATCGCGCCGTCCAGGAGGACGGGGGTCATCTCGATGAGCTTGTCGGTCAGCGTTTTGACGATTTTGGGGACCTCGGGCAGGAGCGCCTCGCAGATCAGGGGGATCGCCTGAACGATAGCATCCAGCACCTGAAGCGCCGCGTCCAGCAGGACGGGGATGTTCTGGATCAAGCCGTCGCAGATAGTCACGACGAGGGGCGCGATCTGGGGTGCCAATTGCTGGCAGACCAGCGGGATGGCCTGAACGATAGCGATCAGGAACTGCGCCGCCCCTTGGATGAGCTGCGGGATGGCGGCCAGGAGTCCGTTCACGATCGAGAAGACGACCTGCGGGATGGCCGCTGTCAGGGGCGGGATGATCAGCGGAATGGCCTGAATAATAGCCAAGAACAGCTGGACCGCCCCCTCGATGAGGAGCGGGACGCCCGTCGCCACGACGAGCGCCAGCTGCGGGATCATGCCCGCCACCGCCTGGATGATCTGCGGGAGCGCAGCAGTCAGGCCGTTCAGGAGCGAGAGGATCGCCTGGCTCCCAGTCTCCACCAGGAGCGGGAGGTTCCCGATGATAGACGTCGCCAAAGATGTGACGAGCGAGGTGCCCACGCTGATCAGCGAAGGCAGCAGACTCGACGCTTTGGCGATGATCTGGCCGACCAGCTCGCCCGCCTTCTCTCCGATCTGGCCGCTCATCTTGTCCACGGTCGAGATGAAGCCGTCCAGGCCTCCGCCCGATTTATTCAAATTTCGCGTAAATTCAGAGAGGAGCTCGGTGCCTTCCTTAGTGAGGCCCGTCAGTTCGGGGAGGAGGACGGTGCCGATGGCGTTCTTGGCGGCGCCTGCGCTGCCTTTCAGCCGCTGGATCGCGTCGTCGAACTCACCCAGCGCCTGAAGGGACTCCTCGCTCATGACGGCGCCGACCTCTTTGGCCTCCTCGGTGAGCTCCTGCATCTTCTCGGAGCCCGCCTCGATCAGCGGGTTCAGCTCCTGGGCGGACTTGCCGAGGATCTGCATGGCGATGGCGTCGCGCTCGGTCTCGTTCTCCATCTCGCCCAGGGCGTCGATGACTTCCCAGTATACGGTCTCGCCGTCACGGAGAGAGCCGTCCGCGTTCTTGACCTCCACGCCCAGCGTCTTGTAGGCGTCCACGGCCTGCTTGGTGCCGTCCTGTGCCGCCTTCATGCTCTTGATGTTCTTGGCGTGGGACTTGGTCATGGTCTCCACGCTCACGTCCACCAGCTCCGCCGCATAGCTGTACGCCTGGAGCTTTTCGGTGGAGATGCCCGTGACCGTGCTCAGGGTCAGGATCTCGTCCGCGTAGGCCGCCGCATCCACGGAAGCCTTGGCCATGGCGGTGGCCGCGGCGGCGACCACGGCGGTCACAGCGGCGATGCCCTTGGCGGCTATGGCCCCTGCTTTTTTGGCTCTCTCGCCGAACTTGGAGGCCTTGTCGCCTGCCTTCTCCAGCTCTTTGCCCGTCTCTTTGCTCTCGTCGCCGAGCTTGTCGACGTCCTTCTTGGCGTCCTGGCTCTCATCGCCGAGCTTGTCGAGCTCGTCCGCGGTCTCCTTGGTTGCCCGCTCGTAGCCCTCCATCTTCTTCTCGGTCTGGATGATCTCGCGCTGGAGGGCTCTTACTTGCTCCTCCGAGACCTCACCGCGCTCGAACTGCTTCTGGACCTGCTTCTCGGCCTCCCGTAGCGTGTCCAGCTTCTCGGCGGTTGCTTTGACCGCCCCGGCCAAGACCTTCTGCTTCTGTGCCTGCAGGTCAGCGTTGCCGGGGTCGAGCTTCAGGAGCTTGTTGATCTGCCCCAGCTCGGAGGACAGATCTCTGCTCCGTTTGTTGACGTCTTCCAGGGCTTTCCCCAGCTTTGTGGTATCGCCGCCGATCTCGACGGTCAAGCCCTTGATCGTATTACTCGCCATTCTTGCCGCCCTCCTTTCGTCCGAACTTCCTCCGAAGAGCCCCGCGGTCGGGCTCGGTCTGCTCCAGCCTCCAGGCGTTGTCCAGGTACTCCTGACCCGTCTCACTCTGGGACAGCCAGGAGATAAAGGCGTCCCGGCGCAGGGTCAGATATAGGACGTAATCCATCCCCCAGACCTCAAAAAAATTGAGGCCAGTATATTCTGCCACCCGATGCACCCAGTAGGTGGAGGTGCTATATTTATGCCCGCCCTTACTATCCGGCTGCGGATAGTAGGGCAAGGTCAGTTTTTTGCGCTTTCAATCTCGGCCACGAATTCGTGGTAGGCAACGATAAAGGCATAGAGCATGGGGTAGCTCATGCCATACTTGCCCTTCAGCTCTTCCACGGTGACGGGGCGGCCCTCTTTGTTGCAGCTGATGAGATCAGCCGCCAGCTTCCAGAGTTCCTCCACGCTCTCCAAGTCGTCGCCATTCTCAAAGACCGCCACGATGGCGTCCTTGTTAGCCTCCAGGCGCTCCACCAGCTCAACGGTGGGCACGGTGACGGTGAACAGCGTCTCCTCCACGTCGTTCATATTGATCGGGAGGGTGGGCTGTGCGAAGTTTCTAAAATTCAGACCTTTGGCCATTTTTTGGCCCTCCTTCGTTATTGTGAAAAGCGGGAGGCACGGATGGCCTCCCGCTCTTTTGCGTTAGGCGGTGGGGATCTCCTCGATCAGGGTGATCAGGGTGCCGTTCTCGTCCTGCGGCAGCGCCTTGAACTCGGGCTCGATGACCGTGCCAGCATCCGCCGCAAAGGTCAAGGTGAAGCCCGCAGTGTTACGACCGCGCAGAAGCACCCAGAGGTTGCCGTCGATCTTGTCTTCGTGAGCGAAGCAGACCGCCCACTCTTTGCCCTGGGCGTTACCAGCGCCACCGATGTGGATGGTACGAAGACCAGACGCCTCCGTCACCTTGCAACGGTCGGCAAGATGCTGGAGCGTGGTACCGTTCCAGGTCAGAAGGCCGAGCTTCAAGATGGCCTCCTCGGAGGTGGTGATGACTTTGGAGACGAGGCCGAGGTCGTCCTTCTCTTCGTAGGTCTCCTCCGTGTAGGTCAGCTCCGCGCCGCCCTTGATGTAGCCCAAGAGGTTCGCGGGCTTGCAGATGTCAGTGTGGGTGAGAGTCGCGTCGGCGGTGTATTCGACGATATACGCCTTGCCGGATCCGAGCGTGATATTCTCCTTGGATCTTTTTGCCATGGGTTATACCCTCCTTTTCGTGTAGTAGGTGAACTCATAAATCACCTGGTAGCGTTGCTCCTCCTGGAGCCAGTACCTGCTCTGCTTGGACCAGTGAAGCCCCGCTGCGTCAATGGCTGCCTCGATGGCGGCCTCCGCTTCGTCGTCGGGCTTCGGCTCGTAGAGCTCGATGGTGATGTCGTGGGTGTAAATGCAGTTGTAGCCGTCGGGGCCGTCCGCAGTCACGTCTTCCATGTAAACGGCATAGGACCCCGACCGGGGCGCTTGGAAGCGATCCTTGCGGAAGGGGATGCCCGCGGCTGTCAAAATGTTTTTAATCATGCTTGACTGCCTCCCTGATGCTCTCCTCGTATTCGGGGAGCACTTTGTCCAGTGCGTTCTGGAGGAACGGGTCCGCCTTCGTCCGCCCGCCGTTCCTGGTGGCGTGCCCATGTACCAGCAGGTGGGTCAGACGATAGTCTGGCGCCTTGACGTACCACGTGGCGCGGAAGGTTCGCCCCCGCAGTCCGCCCCCGCCGCCCATTCTGCGCAGTGCCTTGGTGTCCGACGTGATGCGTCCACCGTAACGATGCCGCTTGCCGTTGGGCGCGGTCTCTCTCGTTATGCGAACGAGTTCGTCCATGTGGAAGATCGTGGCGTTCAGGATCTTATCGTTGACCGCCTCGCTGTATATGGTCAGCTCGCGCTCCAAAGCGGCGCCCAGTTCGCCCGGCTTGATGCTCTTACTCATAGACCTCACCCACCAGGCGCACCGTGCGGTGCTGCTCCATGTAGTCGTCGTAGTCCGTGACCTTGAACGTGCGCCCCCGATAGAGCACGCGGAAGGGTTGCACGTTGTAGGCGATGTCCTCCAGCGCCTTGACGTGCCGCACCTCGAAGGTCAGGGACGCGCGGAACTGGTCCGCCCCCGCATTGTAGGCCGTGCCGCCGCCTGTCTTGTTGACCTTGGCATGAAGGTGCAGGGAGTCCGTCCACTCCTCGGTCTCGGGATCCTGCACCTGGATGGTGATGGGTTTGTCGTATCTCACGCGCTACCACCTCCCGCCTGGTCTTGGGCGGCTCGGAGTTCCAGCCGAAGCTGGAGCTCCAAGTCCGTGGCCAATCGGCTGCGGGCGTTGCCGGTCTTCATGCTCGCGCTCCGCTCGTCATAGTTCTCCGTCAGGTAGATCCGCACCAGCTGATCCACCCGCGGGTCCTCGGGCAAGAACTCGCGCACCTTGTAGCCGACCGCGCCCAGCATCCGATACTCGGCAGCGTCCAGCGCCGCCCGGACGTTGGCCGTGACGGCCTTGTCTGCGTAGTCGATGCCCAGATGGGTCAGGGCGTCTTCAATCGTTACCATTGACCGTCACCTCCCTCGTCGAAATTAGGCGGAGACAGTCAGCTCGCCGCGCACGATGGCCTGGGCGTCCTTGACCACGTAGTCGGCGCGCTTGGTGCCCTTCAGCAGGGTCATGTCCATCTCCCAGGCGTTGAAGTCGCCAGCCACTGCCACGTCGGAGACGGAAATGGACAGCTGCTTGCTGTCGAACTCCTTCACGTACTCGAACAGATCGCCCATGATGAAGGGGATCTTGCCGCCCTCGGTAGGCATGACGGCGTTAGGCACCACGGTCAGGGGGATAGAGCGGGCGCCGACGGACAGGCTCATGGCCATAGGCTGGGTGGGGTTGGGGGAGAGCAGAGGTCTGCCGTTCTTGTCCTCCAAGGTGTCGAGGTACTGCAAGCCGTCCGCGTTGGTCACGATGCGAACAGAGCCAGCGAAGGCAGCCAGGTCCACGTTGATGGCCTTCTTGATGTCCTTGATGCCAGTCAGAGCGGTAGCCGCCTTGGTCTTGATCTTCGCCAAGATCTGAGCGTTCTCGGTTGCGATGTCCTCCTCGCCGAGCCAAGCCACGATGGTGTCGTGGATGTTGGCGTCGCTGTCCTCCAGGAGTTCGTTGGTCACAGGCAGATAGCCCGCGTACTTCTTGATGCTGTAGCTGATCACCTCGAACTGGGGCTTTGCCACCTTGGTGATCTTGCCTCCCTCGGCGACCTCCGCGAAGCCCGTGTGCTGGGCGCGGGTCTTGTAGGTGCGGCGGCCTGCGTTGGTGCCGACCGTCTCACGATCGACCAGAGTGGCCAGGCTGAAGCGCTCCTGCTTGTACTCGTTGATCTTGGTCTGCACGTCCTCGGGCACGGTGTAGCCGCCGTCCGCGGGGGTGCCCTCGTTCAGGTTCTTCACGCGGAAGCCATGACGGGCAGCGTCGGCGAGAGCCTTCACGGAGTCAGGCTTCTCGGGGTCCTGCACGGGGATCTTGGGCACGTCAGCCTTGCCCGCCTCCACGATGCGCTTCTCCAGGTCGAACTCCTTCTGGAGCGCGTCCACCTCGTCCATCAGGGTCGCAGCCTTGTCGAGGTCTTTGTTTTCGCCATCCATGAGGCCCTGAGCCTCGGCGGTCTTGGTCTTGATCTTCTCGATCAGCTCTCTCATCTTCTTGTTCATGATGTGCCTCCTCTTAGTTGTTGTAGTTGTGGGTTTTGCTTGCGCTCATGCGGGCGCGAAGTCTCAGCTCTTTCTCGGTGGTCTCGTCCGCCGTCTGGGACGTGGGGTCTTCCTGCCAGTCCTTCTCCTCAGCCGTCTCCCCGGTGTAGCTCTTGCTTACACCTGCCGCGCGTTGCGCGGGGACAGCCACGAGGCTGAACTCATAGGCGTCCTTGACGCCCGTCAGCTTGAACGTGCAGACCTCCTGCCCGCCTTCCTTGTCGTAGGCCTTCCCAGGCCAGTGGCGGCAGTAGCTCTTGACGTTGTCGGTTCCGCAGATGGAACAGATCGCGCTCGAAGGCGCGAAGCCCACGCTGCCCTCTTTCTTGATGCCGCCCTTGATCTCGGCAATGAGGTCCGCGTTGCTGGCCGTGCGTACCATGTAGCAGTGCGCCACCAGCTGGGTGTAGAGCTCGCCGTTCTTCATGGTCTTGGTGCCCTGCACCAATTCCGTCGCGTAGATCCGCGCCACCTGGCCGTCCGTGCTGCGGTAGTGGTCTTTGATGACGGTCTTGCCCAGGAACAGCTTCTGCATATCCTGGAGCGCCTTCTGGGTGAACTGGTCGAAGACTCTGTCCACCTCGTTGTCGCACAGCACCGCCTTGAAGGTGAAGACCTCCTCAGCGCTGAGCGGCTCCAGGGTGTACTTGTTGATCGCCCTCAGCTCGTCCTCGGTGACGTCCTGCGTCGCCAAACTCGCCGCTTTGGTGATCATGCCGGGGATCTCGACAGCTCCATGAGCGTTGCCTTGATGGTTTCTCTCAGCCATGCCTTTTCCTCCTCTCTTGCCGTGATGTTGGTATATTGCGCCCCCGTGTATTCCACGGGGATGCTTGCACCGTTGCCCAGGAGACGGTCGCCGCCTTCCTTTGCGGGAAGATCAAGCCGCTCTCGGGCTTCGTTCGGTGTCATAAGGAAGTTGCTCACCGCCGCGCTCAGTGTGTCCACCATGGTCTTGAACTCCGTCCGAAGCAGGACCGAGGTGTCGAACTTGACGTGATAGCCTTGGGCCACCTCCTCAGCGGTCAGGAGCTTGTTCTCCAGTTCCTCTTCGTACTGCTTGACGATGTAGAGGAGCGTGTCCACCAGGAAACTCAGCTGCTGAGCCTCGGCGCTGGCGTAGCTGCTCTTGGTGTAGTCGCCGATCTGGTAAGGCTTCACACCGAAGGCCGAGGCGATCTGCATGGCACTATACTGCCGCAGCTCCAGGAACTGAGCATCCGCCAGCTTCATGTTGAGCGGGGCGAGGGAGAAGCCGACAGGCATGGGGATGATGTTCTCGATGCCCTTGTCCTTCATCTCGCCCTTGGCGTATTTGCTCACCTCAGCGAGAAGGGTCTGGACGCTCGCGTCGTTTAGGCTTCCCGTATAGTTGAGCACGCTCTTGGCGGTCATGCCGCTGTCGATGGTCTTGTTCAGGAACTGCTGAGCCTTCACGTTCCCGTGGATAGTAGACGCCAAGCGCTTCCGCACGGAGATGCCCACCAGGCCGTCCTCGGTGTCGTGGCTCTTGAAGTGGACCACCTCCTCCGAGGAGAGGATGACCACGCCCTGCGGCGTAGAGTAGCGGTAGTAAAGGTCCGGCTGGTCCTTCAGCAGGCGGGCGTTGTCATAGTAGACCTCCACGCTTTTGGGATCCATTGGCCACAGACAGGGCTCCCCGGCCTTCGGGGTTTCGATCAGGGCGTAGGAGTTGCCCGCGTCGTCTCTCATGTGCTCCATCAGCCCCCAGAAGACGCTCGCCGTCATATAGCGGTTGGGCTTGTCGTGGAGCATTCGGTAGTATGGGTGCTCCCGCGCGATGCGGATGCCGTGCTCGGGGGTGTACTGCTGGATCCTGATTGGCAGCTTGGCCACGCCTTCGCTCAGCACCTTCATGCAGGCGAAGTAGGTCGCCTCGCTCTGCACGTTTGCAGGCAGATGGCTCACCCCCAGCACGTCAAGCACACGGAGGGCGCCCTCGCTCTCCGCGCTCTTACCCCGGAAGCCTGCCACCGCTCCGCGGATGCGGTCTCTCAATTTCATGCTTTACCTCCTCCCCAGCCCATCAGGGCCAGGTATTCATCCAGCGCCGCCGCCACGTCCACCACGGGCTCCGTGGCTGCGTTCAGCAGGCGGAGCGTGTGGGCGTCGATGACAGCGTCCACGGGGTCGATCCGCTTAAAACGGGCGCCCGGCTTTTTGTCCACCTTGATCTCCTCGAAGCTGTTGCGCGTGATCGCCGCGTTTACCATCGACCAGGTCAGCAGCTCGTTGCGTCGGTCATACTCCAGCTGGCCGCCCTTGGTCAGCAGTCGCACCTCCACCGTGGCGGCGTTCAGGTTGCGCGCGCTCTGGGTGATCGTGACAACGGGGCAGCTGAACTGATCCGCCAGGTCTTGCATGATGCCCGGCGCGTTGTAAACGTCGATGCCTATGCCCTTAAAGGTCAGACCGTAGCGCTCCTGGAGATCTTTCAAATGTGAAATAATGAACTTGTAGTCGTTCAGGTAGTCGGTGCTTCCTCCCGTCACCGTAAGAAGCCCCTGGGATGCCCACAGATCGTAGGGGGCCAGATCCGTCTCGACGTGCTCCTCCAGTCGCCCGCGGGGCATGAAGCTGTGGCTGTATAGATAATACCGACCGCCCGGGAGAGGGAACTCCAGCGCCAGTGTGGTCAAGTCCCCGCCGCTTGACAGGTCCAGGCCTACCCAGCAATCCTTCACCTCTTCGGTGATGTCCTCCAGGGTTCGGTCGGATCCGCAAGCCTTCCACGCTTCGGGGTCGATGAACTGGGTGTCGATATTCTTCACCCACATATTCAGGCACTTGCAGAGGAAGTCGGCCAACTCCATGCCGCCCATGTCCCGAGCCGTCCGCGCGTCCTGGCGAAGGGTCGCCAGCCGCTCCTCGTCGGCACAGGTGAACGGGCAAGCCTTGGACCAGTTGGCTTCGTCCCAAATGTCGTCCCCTTCGTCCAAGCAGTAAATATCGACGAACATATCCTCCGCCGTGGTCAGCCCCTGGAGGACCTTGACGGCGTAGTCGTCCATCTCCTTGCAAAAGCTGTTGAGCTGCTTGCCGCGGGTCGTGATCATGGAGATCAGGGTCTCCAGCAGGGACCGCGTGCCGTTGTAAATAGCCTTATAAACACTGTTGTCCTTGTGCTGGTGAAGCTCGTCGATGCTTGCGAAGATCGCACGGAAGCCGTCGTCCAGCCCCGCCTCCTTGGACAGCGCCTCGATCGTGCACTCGGTCTCCAGCGCGATGATCATGGACTTGTAGTCCTTGATGTCGAAAAGCTCCGACAGGTCGGGGTCGATCTTGATAAACTTCGCCGTCTCCTCCCATGCCAAGCGCGCCTGGCGCTTCTTGGTGGCAACGGTGAACAGCTTCCCGTGGCGGTATCCCGAAAAGCCCGCGATATATCCGCCCAGGACGCCGTTCTCCATGGTCTTGCCCTGCTGTCGGGCGATGGACTTATAGCGGCGGCGGAAGCGTCGCTTGCCGTTTGCCACCTTCATCCACCCCATGGTGCAGCCAAGGTCGAAGGCCTGGCATCCCATGAGGTGCAGGGGACGCGGGGCGTCTCCCTCGGCGAGGGTCAGGGTCTCGGCGAAGTCAATGATCCTCTGCGCGGCGTCGGGGTCCCAGTAGTAGGGGAAGTCCTTCGTCCGTTCGCGCTTCAGGTCGTTGAGGTGTCTCTTGCAGGCGAGGACGTGAAAACGCCCGCAGAGCTTGCCCGTGTCGGGGTAGCGGCCAGTGCGGACCACTTCCGCGGCGTAGGTAGTGACGCGATCGCTATAGACCGCCCAGCCACTCATGGTCTACGCGCCCCCGATCTGGCGGAATTTGTTGAACTTGTTGGTGGGTGGTGCCTCGTCCTTGGTTGGCGCCACCAGCCTGCACCGAGAGCTGATGGTCAGACCGAGCTCACGCGCGGCGGCCATGGCCTGCTTGAAGTATCGGTCCTGGAGTTTGACGGCGGTCTCGCTCGCCTTCGTCCAGCCCGCGTACAGGACGAGGTATTCTCCAGGGGTGTCGCATTCACCAAGGACCGGCCGCGCTTTGTCCAGCTTCCGCAGATCCTTGGTGGCCTGTTCGTAAAGCGTCTGGGCGCTGACGTACCGCGCCAGGGTCTCCACGTCGGTCTCGCCCAGGATCCCGATCTTGTCGAGCTGCTCGGCAAGTTTCTCGAAGCGGTTCTTCTCCGCCTTGGTCAAATATTTGGGCGGCGTCAGGTCGTCCGTGCACGGGGTGATCTCTTCCGCTTGCCTTGTCTCGATCTCGGCCTTGGTCAGGTGTTTGTTGCCTTTGGCGATGATCAGCTTGATGGGCTCTCTCGGTCGTGCCAT
>UZAT01338212.1_pt1 | contig 20621 bp, 24 predicted proteins | sample 2160861 | NCBI WGS metagenome assembly UZAT01 (sample SAMEA5138306, study PRJEB28736) | viral metagenome | reverse complement strand
ATGTATTGGCGCAATACTGCATAGCTAAAACATTGTATCTTGAATATAGTGACCAGCTAAAAAAGGTCATGGCAAAAAGAAACATCGTTCATAAATGGGCGGTGATTGAACAGATTGCCGAAAACTGTGAAGAAGAAGAGGACATGCGAAGATTGCTGGAAGCCATATTGCGGCGGCAACGTGGTGATGATGCAACAGTTCTTATGAATCTTCAGGACAAGGCATTCAAGCAATGTTTGGCGTGTGCAAGGGAATTGGGATTGACGATCACAAGCCGGGTGAAGCTTGTGATTCCACAACCACCCGATGATGACGATGAAGAATTGTAGTGATGCTGCATGACACCAATTCCAAGCCAAATTCAAGAATACATTGACATTGTAGAAAGCGGAAAGGTCAGGACTTGCGAAGAGCAAAAACAATTGGTCGAGTATGTCAAGAATGTATTTGCAACTGAAAAATTAAGATGCGATGCCATTCAGATTGAACGGTATTTGTCATATCAAAAGTATTTCCCCTTCAAACTGTTTGAATGGGAAATCTTCTGCTTCGTTCTGTTCACATGTATTTTCAGGACGGACGGAACGCCACGGTGGAGTGACCTATTCGCATATATGGGCAGAGGTGCAGGCAAGAACGGTTTCTTGTCTTTTTTGTCTTTCTGCTTAATTACAGACACAAACGGTGTGGCGTATTACGATGTTGATATTTGTGCCACAAGTGAGGATCAGGCAAAGACATCCTTCTTTGAAATATATGACATTCTTGAAACACCGCAATACAGCAAACTGTTCAAGAAGCATTTCCGTTGGAACAAGACCGAGATTCAAAACATCAAAACCCGGTCAACAATCAAATTCAGAACAAACAACGCAAAAGGCAAAGACGGCCTGCGAAGCGGTATCGTTGTATTTGACGAAGTACACGCCTATGAGAATTGGGAGAACATCAACGTATTCACAACAGGTCTTGGAAAGAAACCACATCCACGCCGCATCTATATAACAACAAACGGTGATGTCAGAGAAGGGCCGCTTGATGAACTGCTTACCAAGGCAAGAAAAATTCTCAAAGGTGAACTTCCTGACAATGAATTTTTGCCGTTCCTTTGTCAGCTTGACGATGATGAGGAAGTACACGAAAAAGAGAATTGGCCAAAGGCAAATCCTTCCCTTCCCTATCTTCCGAATTTGAGAAAGGAAATCGAGAAGGAATATGCAGACTTTGTGACAGACCCGATTGTTCATAGCGCATTCATGACAAAGCGGATGAACAGACCACAGGGCCGCAAAGACACTGAAGTTGCAAGCTGGGAAAACATTCTGAAGACAAACGGGGAAGTTCCTGATCTGACGGGAAAAACCTGTGTTTGTGGAATTGACTTCAGCAAAACAACAGACTTCATTTCTGCATTCTTGCTGTTCAAGTTGAAGGGCAAATATTACGGCATTCATCATAGTTGGTTCTGTACCGCTTGCAATGACAAGCACCGGATCAAGATACCGTTGAACGATATGGCCCAGCGTGGATTGCTGACAATCGTGAATGATGTTGAAGTTCCAGCAATGCTGATTGCTGAATGGGTGAACGAACAGCGGCTGAAATACAATCTTGAAAAGATTGCGATTGATAGTTACAGATATTCGTTGCTTTCAAGATCGTTGCGGGAAGTTGCTGGATTCGATGCAAATGACAAGACAATCAAGCTTGTTCGACCATCTGATATTATGCTTGCTCAACCAAAGATCAATTCTGTGTTTGTTAGCAATCAGATCATTTGGGGTGATGATCCCTTGATGCGTTGGTACACAAATAATGCAAAGCTAGAACCAGCACCAAACAACAACTTCAAATATGGCAAAATCGAACCGAAGAGCAGAAAAACAGATGGTTTCATGGCGTTTGTTGCGGCCATGACACTTGAAGATGAATTGCCTGACGAACAAGATTTAGCCTTCTTTGAGCCTATCATCCTATAAGAAAGGGGGTAAACGATATGGCTAGAAAATACAATTTGTTCAACTTCATGGAACGGAAGATTGCCGCTTCAGAAATCGTCACACAAAAGTTGCCTGAACAATTGGCATTCAAGGAACTGGCTATGTTTATTGGTATTTCTTATATTGCAAATGCAATCAGCAAGTGTGAATTCAAAGTGTACGAAGGCGGTGAAGAGGTCAGAAACAAGCTGTATTATATGCTGAATGTTTCGCCAAATCCCAACCAAAATTCAAGCCAATTCATCAACAAGTTCATTGAACGGTATTACTATGACGGTTCTTCCTTGGTTGTACCGCATAAGAATCACATTTACTGTGCGGATAGCTTTGATGTTGATGACAGCAATCCGCTTGTAGAAAACACATTCTACAATGTAACCTTCGGTAATCAGCAACCAAAAAAGAAATACCGGGCAAACGAAGTGTTCTTTATCAAGCTTGACAACATCAGGGCGAAAACTTTTGTTGATGCAATGTATACGGATTATGGTCAAATCATTGGACAGGCTCTTGCAACATTCAAGCGGACAAACGGCACGAAATACAAGTTGCTTTTGGAGCAGTACCGGGCGGGTGATCCCGCTTTTGAAAAGGCGTACAAAGATGTCATTCAAAAGCAGTTGAAAACCTTTGTTGAAAATGATAATGCCGTATACCCGCAGTTTAAGGGAACTGACCTGACGGAATTTTCTTCAAAGAATCCAACAAGCACTTCTGACATTATCGCAATGCGGAAGGAAATCTTTGAAGTTGCAGCGCAAGCCCTGAAGATTCCGCTTCCCATGATGTACGGCAACATTACCAACATGAATGAGATTGTCAAGGTTTTCTTGTCCTTCTGCATTGATCCGCTTGCGGACATGATAGGAGAGGAATTCACCCGGCAGTATTTTTCTTTCGATGAATGGAAAAACGGTTGCTGCGTGAAAGTTGATACTTCTTGCATCAATCACATTGACATTCTTGAAGTTGGTGACAAGGTTGACAAGGCTATTTCTTCCGGCACAGCAAGCATTGATGAAATGCGTGAACGGTTGGGAATGCCTGAACTTGGAACTGAATTCAGCCAAGCACACTGGATGACAAAAAACTATGCGCTTGCTGAAGATATGTTAAACAGCGAGGAAACGGGGTGAAAAAGATGAATCGCAAATATTTTTCTTTGGAGAAAACCAAACAGACCGCAAATCTTTACATTTACGGTGACATTACAAGCTGGCCTTGGCTTGAAGGTGATGTAAGTTCTGCAAGCCTTTCCAAACAGCTTGAAGCGTTGGGTAATGTAGATGAAATCAATGTTTACATCAATTCGTATGGTGGAGAAGTTGCGGAAGGTTTGGCAATCTACAACGCACTGAAGCGGCACAAAGCGAAGGTTAGAACCATCTGTGATGGTTTTGCCTGCTCCATTGCATCGGTGATTTTCATGGCCGGTGATGAAAGAGTGATGAACGAAGCATCCCTTCTTATGATTCACAATGCGTGGACATTCGCAGAAGGCAACGCCGCTGCATTGCGGAAACAGGCAGATGACTTGGAGAAGATCACCCAAGCAAGCGTTGAAGCATACAAGGCGCATTCTTCTTTAGAGGAAGAGGAAATCAAAGCCTTAATGGATGCAGAAACGTGGATCACGCCTGATGAAGCCATTTCCTATGGTTTCGCCACTTCTTCCGAAAAGACGGAAAAAGCAAAAGCAAGTCAAAATGCTTTGCACCGCCTGTTTGAAATCGTCAAGGCGCACCGGGAAAACGTAAATGATGATAAAGAGCCCGAAGATGCCCTTGACGATGACGAACAGGAGAACCCGGACGAAAACCCGGAAGACACCACGGATGATGAATCCGAGGAAGACCCCGGCACGGGTGATCCCGAAGAGGAAGATCCCAGCACGGGTGATTCTGAAGAGGAAGACCCGGAAGACCCCGCAGAAGAAGAACCTGAAGATGATTCCGATGATGAATCTGAAGGTTCAGATGCGGAACAGAAGAAAGAAGCCGCCAAAATGTGGGGCGGTTTTTTTAATGCACTGAAAAACATGTAAAAGAAAAGGAGAATTCAAAATGATCAAGTTTGCAAATGAGAGCGCAGTTTCCATTAAGCTTGCCGCTGCAATGAAGAGCGGTGACGAAAAGCAGATTCAGGAAGCATGGAACGAGTTTCACGCTTCCGTTGCTGAACAGGTAAAGGCTGACTTTATCGAACTTCAGGAATCCAAGGATGCCGCAGTGCTGGCACAGCGTGGCTACCGTCAGTTGACCAGCAAGGAAACCAAGTGGTATCAGAAGGTCATTGAGGCCCTGAAGACCAATGATCCCAAGCAGGCGTTCACCGCCATCATCAACAGCGACAACGAAGATGATCTGATGCCCACCACCATCATTGAAGATGTGTACAAGCATCTTCAGGAAGAGCATCCCTTGCTGAAGGCTATCAACTTCCAGTATGTCGGTTACATCACCAAGTGGATTCTGAATGACCACAGCGCACAGAAGGCAGTTTGGGGCAAGATCACCGATGAGATTATCAAGGAGATCACTTCTTCTTTCAAGGTTGTTGACATTGATCAGAACAAGCTGTCTGCCTACGCCATTATTGAGCTGGGTATGCTTGACCTTGGCCCGACCTTCCTTGATGGCTACATCCGTGCCGTCCTTTCCGAAGCTATCTTCTGCGGTTTGGAAGAAGGCATTGTTGCTGGTACTGGTGTGAATATGCCCATCGGTCTGAAGAAGGACATTCACGAAGGCGTTTCTTTCTCTTCCACTACCGGCTATCCCGACAAGGAGAAGGTCAACGTGAAGTCCTTTGCTCCCGCTGAGTATGGCGCACTGGTTGCAAGAATGGCAGTGACCGAGAATGGCCGCAGACGGAAGTTCACCGAAGTTGGCCTGATCGTCAACATGGTTGACTATCTGACCAAGGTTATGCCTGCAACCACCGTGCTGAACGCAAACGCCACCTATGTGAACAACCTGTTCCCCTTCCCCACCAACGTTTACATCTGCAACGAACTGGAAGACGGCGAAGCAATCCTGTTCCTTGAAGGTGAATACTTCATGGGCATGGGCGGTGCAAAGAACGGCGTGATCGAGTATTCCGATGAAGCCAAGTTCATTGAGGATCAGCGTGTGTTCAAGATCAAGCAGTATGGCGCAGGCCGTGCCTTCGACAACACTTCTGCCCTGTATCTGAACATCACCGGCCTTGATCCCGCTTACATCACTGTGAAGAATTTGGAAACCACAGTGACCGCCTAAACACTACGAAGGGTGGTTGTGATTCATGGATAATCCTACATTGTTAGGACAAGTCAGACGAAAACTGAATGTCACATGGGATGATGATGAAACAACCGCACGAATTGAAGAGATTATGGAATCAGCAGTTCCCGACCTGAAGCACAGGTTGGGAATTGTTGATCCTAATTTCGATTTTAGTGTACCGGGTGAAGAAAATACGCTTTTCAAAAATTATTGCCTGTATGAATGGAATCATTCCTTGGCAGAATTCTTCGTGAACTATGCGGAAATGATTGCACAAGTCAGGGCAAGAAATGAAGTTGCGTACCATCTTGCGAATAGCGAGGTAAGCGAAAATGCAGAAGGTTGAATTCAGCAAATACAATGACGGAATCGTTCATATTTACCGGGAAAAAGAGCGGCGCACGGATTTCAATGCAAAGCAGAATGTTTCCACTTTGGACAATATGGATTTCATTGTGAAGCTTGCTTTTGAAGAAGCGGCGAAGCGTGAACAGGATTTGGAATTTGCGAATCAGAACGGGTTTTCTCTTACCTTGAAAATCAAAACAAGACATGTCAAAGCCGTGGACAACAAATGCAAAGCCGTCATTGACGGTTATTTGTATGATGTTTCTTACATTGACAAAACCCGCACTGAAATGTGGTTGTATCTTGAAGGGGTGAAACCGCTTGATCCTAAATGACATAAGGGAAAAGCTGCAAGAAATTGACCCAAACGTTTTCTATGGCATGGTTGATCCTATTATGCAAGAAACGGTTTGGGATTACATTGTTTTTAACCGCAAGCCTACGAAGGTCAATGAAAACAAAACTGGCTACAGTTATCATTTCACCGTCAATATCGTCCGGGAAAACTTCATTCCTGAAGGCTTGGATTTGACGGTGATTGAAAAGATGCGTTCCATCCCCGGCATGAAACTGTCCGGGGCAGATATGGAATACACCTATGTTGCAAAGCCGAACACAAATGTTGTGGTTGAGATGCTTTCCATTGACTTTGTGAAGGCAGTAAAGGCGGCTTGAAATGGCACGTTTTGAAATGGATTCAAAAGAAGTTGATAGGCTGTATGGGGCGCTGAAAAGCTACCCCGGAAACGCAGAAGAAGCTATCAACGAAGTGTTCCACAACGATGCCCCACAAATAGTGGCAGAAGAGATCAAGCGGCTGATGCCTGTATCGGGCAAAACGTGGAAAGGAAAGAAGCCAGCGGCGAAAACAGCCAAATCATTGACCGATGAAAAAGCAAACCTTGCCTTTACGGTGAAAACCAAGGGTGATTATCATTATCTGTACTTTCCCGATGATGGAACAAACACACGCCGTCACGCTGGAAATCAACAGTTCTTCAATCGTGGCGGTGAAAATAAGCAAAGCGAAATTGTTGACCGCTGTATTACACGGCTGGTCGATGCTTTTGAGCAATCAAAATAACAGAACAAAGGAGAATGTAAAATGACTAACGGCGTATATTCCGAATACGAACTGCGGGAAATGGGCATCAAGACCGAAGATTCCGAAGCCTTTGTTGCCGCAAACTGTGTCGGTTCTTGCGAAGAGGAACTTGACACAAAGGTTGTGTCCAAGTCTTGCCGGGGCGTGGTATCCAAGAAGATCGTCAAGGGTACTGGCACTGGCAAACTGAAGCTTTCCATGCACATGCCGTGGGATCTGTACACCGAACTTTACGGCATGAACCTTGACACGCTGATCAAGGGTGTGAAGGCATACGGTGTCAATTCCAGACACAAGACCTTTGCCACCACCCAGCATGTCTTTGATGAAGACGGCATCGAGAAGTTCAAGGCATATCCCAAGTGCATCATTGAAACTGGTGTTGCCCGGAAGATCGAGAACGGCGCAGAAGAGGTCGCAGAGATTGAATTTGAAGCTTCCTTGATGCCTGATGAATTCGGTAACTGTGAGTATGAAGCACTTGCCGATGAACTGGATGACGAAACCGCCAAGACAGCGTGGATGACCGCTTTTGAACCTTCTATGGTTCAGGTGAAGTCTGCATAAGGAGTGATTCCCAATGAAAGCCAAGGTGCTGAAGCGTTTCAAGGACAAGCACACCGGAGAGATTCATGAAGCGGGTGACATTATCACCGTCACCAAAAAGCGTTTCAAAGAAATCCTTGAAGTTGATGTACTTGTCGAGGAAGTAACCGAAGAAATCACCGAGGAATGAAACTGTAAGCCCACCGCAATGCGGTGGGCTTAACTTTTGCATAAGGAGAAATAAGACGATGGAAAAACCCTTGAATACCAAATACACATATGAGTTTCAGGACGGTACTACCGCAGAAATGACACTTGCGTTCTATGCGCTGTACATGCTCCGGGGCAAGAACAAAACCGCCTATGAGCGGTACAACGCCGCTATGATCCGCATGGGAAATCAGAAGACGGGCGGCTATGACGAACTGGACACCATCACTATTCTTTACACCGCCTATCTGTGCGCCAACATTGATGGTGTTGACGGTGCAATGAGCGAAGAAGAATTCATGATGAAGTGCGGTTCTGACCGGAATTCCGTTGCAAAGGCCGTACAGCATTTGATCAACCCAAAAAAACAGTAGGCTTCCGTCAGCCGTTCATAGACAAGACGAAGGAACGGAAGCTAAAAATAAAACCGCCAAAATTTCAACTAGAGGATGTCGAGGATTATTACACCTATTATGTTCTGATCCTTGAAATCCCTGAAGATATTTTTTGGTATGCTGACTATTCATTTTTGTTAGGCGTTGTCGAAAACAAAACCGCCTATGACAAGTGGTTGAATTATGCGATTGAAAAAGAAAGAGATAGAAACCGAATATAAGGGGGTGACACAACGTGGCAAAGAATGAAGCAAAAATCAGATTTACGGCTGAAACCGGGGATTTCAATAAAGAGATTCAAAAGGCTAACGGTGAAATGTCCAAACTTCGGGCAGAACTGAAACTGAATGAAACCCAAATGAAAGCCACGGGTGCAACCGTTGAAAGCCTTGAGAAAAAGCACAGCATTCTTGAAAATCAGCTAAAAGCATCTGAGAGTAAGACGGAAGCGCTGAACCAAAAGATGCAGAAAGCTGTCGAAATCTTCGGTGAAGATTCACAGGAAGCATCCAAACTGAAAGTGCAACTTCTCAACGCACAATCCGCAGAAGAAAAGCTGCGGCAAGCTGCCGACCAATGCGCCAAAGAACTGGAAGACCACAGGAATGCGGCTAAAGAAGCTGAAAGTTCAACAGCACAACTGACAGATAAGATTTCAAAACAAGAATCCGAACTAAAACGGATGAAAAAAGAGTACGCCGATGCTGTTTTGAAATACGGAAAAACATCAAAAGAAGCAAAGCAACTAGGCGGCGAAATCAAAGATTTGTCCAGTGATTTAAAAAAGAACAAAAATGCGCTGAATACCGCAGAAAAGGCAGCAGACGAACTGGAAGATTCTTTTGACAAAGCAAAAAAAAGTGCAGGCAATCTTGGAACTGCATTATCGAAAATCGGCGGTGCAACATTAAAAGGCGTAGGAAAAGGTGTAACAGCACTTGCAACAGGCGCAACAGCGGTTGCAACAGCGGGTGCGGCGGCCAGCACTGCATTAACAGGGGCAACCGTGAGCGCAGCAGCATATGCAGACGAAATGCTCACCATGAGTACCGTCACGGGTGTTTCAACAGCCGACCTACAGGCATTCAGTTACGCATCACAGCTTGTAGACGTAGACGTTGAAACACTTACCAAGAGCATGGCAAAAAACATAAAGTCAATGAAGAGCGCACAAGATGGCTCAGAAACTTATGTTAAAGCCTATAAACAGCTTGGGGTTTCGGTAAAAGATTCAAACGGAAAACTGCGTGACAGCGAAACTGTCTATTGGGAACTGATTGATTCGCTTGGGAAGATTGAAAACGAAACCGAGCGTGATGCACTTGCAATGCAGTTGTTCGGAAAGTCCGCACAAGAACTGAATCCGCTGATTGAAGCGGGTTCAGAAAGGATGCAAGAACTAAAGGATGAAGCAAAAGCGGTCGGCGCAGTTATGTCGGAAGAAACGCTGTCTTCGCTGGGTGCGTTTGATGATAGCGTTCAACGATTAAACGGAAGCGCAGGTGCGGCAAAAAACGCACTTGGTTCAGTTCTCCTTCCAGAACTAAAAGGTATCACAGACACAGGATCGGAACTGTTAAGCGCATTTGCGAACAACCTAAACGAATCTGGCGGTGGAATTGACGGCTTCATTTCTACCATAAGTGAAATGTCTGACGAAATTGGAACTGCGATTGGAGATACCGTTTCAACAATCGTCACGGTAATATCTGAAGCAACCGGAGCAGTTTCAAAAATGCTGCCGTCTTTAGTCACAAATCTTGCCCCCGTTCTAGTTTCTGGACTTGAAACTATGATCAGCGCAGCGGTCGGAGCGCTGCCGTTATTGATAAACGTGTTGACAACATCGGTATTGCCACAGCTAATCACGGCGGTTTTGTCCGTTGCAGATGCCGTTGTCAGTGCCTTGCCATCTGTCATTTCGTCCATTGCTTCGGCACTTCCGTCACTGGTTGGACAGCTTTTGATAGGTGCGATAAATTTGATCGTTTCACTTTGCACAAATCTTCCGCTAATCATAGAACCTATAATTTCGATGCTGCCGGATCTGCTGACATCCATTTTGACAGCACTTTTATCGAATTTGCCAGTTTTGGTGCAAGGATTGATTGGCTTGGTGGTTGCGCTGATCCCGATGATCCCCCAGATTCTGCTTATTTTGCTGGATGCAATCCAATTCACCCTTCAAGAACAAGGATTGGCCGCAATTATTGGGTTGATACCCGTTTTGCTTGTCGGAATTTGGGATTTGATCGTTGCATTGTGTAAGGCAATACCGGGTCTTTTGCTTTCCTTGATTCGTGTAATATTTAACCCGTTTATTCAGATGTATGCAACGCTGACAGCCCTTTTTGAGCCACTTTCCGGGTGGTTCAATGACAACGTGGTTCAGCCTGTGATTAAGTTCTTCCAAGGACTTTGGGCCGGCATGAAAGTGGTGTGGGATGGCATCTGCAATGCGGTTAGTGTTGCGATTCAGTTCATCGGCTCAATCCTTAGTGCCGCATTCCAGATCATTACCTTGCCTTTCCGCTTGATTTGGGAGAACTGCAAGGAATATGTGTTTGATGCGTTTGAGTGGATCAAGCAGAAAATAGGAATTGCTATTGGATTCATCAAGGATTTGGTGCAGCTTGGATTTGGCTTTGTGAAAGACAAAATCATCACGCCTATCATCGAAGCGAAAAACAAGGCGGTTGAAACCTTCGACACAATCAGATCTTCGGTTCAGGGAAAAATTTCTGCCTTGCGAACAAAAGTGTCCGAAGTTTTCAGCTCCATCAAACAAAAAATCCAGACACCGATCAGCAACGCAAGAAACAAGGTTTCTGAAATTTTCGGTAGTATCCAAAGCAAGATTTCTAGCACCGTTTCAAGCATAAGAACAAAGGTGTCTTCTGTCTTCAGTTCCATCAAAGATAAGATGACACAGCCGATTCAGAAGGCCCGTGATACCATCAAAGGAATTGTGGACAAGATCAAAGGTTTCTTCAACAGCATGAAGATCAGTTTGCCGAAGATTAAGTTGCCGCATTTCAAAGTCACGGGCAAACTGTCTATCAATCCCCCGTCTGTTCCAAAATTATCGATTGAATGGTACAAAGACGGCGGTATCATGACGAAACCCACCATTTTCGGTGTGAACGGGAACAGCCTGATGGCCGGTGGCGAAGCCGGCCCGGAAGCCATTCTTCCTATTGACAGGCTGGAAGGCTACATTTCCGGTGCAATCGAGAAGGCGCAGAACGTTGTGAATCTGCAATCCTTGGCAGATGCCATTGAAGACCTTGCAAACCGTCCGATTCAAATGAACATCAACGGCAGGCAGTTTGCTACAGCAACCGCAAATGACAGTGATGGCGTTAACGGTCTACGGACTACCTTCAAAAACCGTGGTCTTGCGCTAGGGTAACAAATAAAGGGCTGATACAATCAGCCCTTTTTCGTGTAATAAATGAGGTATCAAAGATGTCACATTTACACATCATTCATGATTCTGATGCACACTTTACGATTGATCCCATTACAAGGGCAATCAAAAACGAATCGGGGAAGGTAACGGTCATACAGAATGACCACAATTCCGAACGGTTCACATTCTCAATCCAAATGCGAGTTGAAGGGCATGACATGTCTGCTTGCAACCGGGTTGAAATCCACTACATCAACATTGATGCTACCGACAAAACCAAAAAGGCAACAGGCGTTTACGAAGCGGATGATCTGAAGACATCTTCTGATGGCAGCGGCAAGATCACCTTTTCTTGGCTGCTGTCGAGGAATGCAACACGGTATGCCGGAAGTCTGAATTTCCTGATCCGCTTTGCCTGTATCACTGACGGTGTTGAAGAGTACGCATGGAACACGGCAATCTTCCAAAGCATCACCGTGGGAAGTGGCATGTATAACGGCGGCGAAGAAGTCATTGAACCGTATCTTGATGTTATCGCACAATGGAAAAATGAGCTGTTCGGTGTAGGTGATACACAGGAACAGCGGCTTTTGACCGTATCAGCGGAACAGCAAGCGGCTATTGCCGCAAAGGGTGCGGCGGTGCTTGATTCCATCCCGGATGAATATGAAGCACTTCAGACGGGCGTTGACACACTGTTCAATTCTGTGGCAAGCGGGATCAGGGGCAATCTTTCCGGGATTGTTGTCCGGGCTGATGATGTTTCACCCGTAGTGCATAACCCTGTTGTCGAGGTTCACGGGAAAAACTTGTTTAACATAAATGCACTTGAAGTGATGCCCGCAAACTATACTGTTCGCATTTCCGCTATTGATGTAGAAAATAATTCGTTTACCATTACAACCGATGAATCGCATACTGGAAACGGTTATTGCGGACTTACCAACGCAAAAGGCAACTATGCGCCTACCTTGCGTGACCTTTGTCCACAATTAAAGGTTGGAAAAACCTATGCGTTAAGCGGAAAGACTGATTCAAGATCGACATTTATTTATTTGCGGGATGTTTCAAGATCGTGGGTGTTTGGCAAGCCATTAACTATTACAGAAGAATGCCTTAACGCTAAAATTTCGGTGTACGGGTTAGATTATGCTGGTGGTGAAGGAACTGGCGATTGCGTAATATCGAACATTCAAGTTGAAGAAAGCGCAACAGCCACGGAATACACGCCGTATATTGACCCTGCAACTGTAACGCTGACAAGGTGCGGAAAGAATTTGATTCCGTTCCCGTATGTCGATGGTGATATTGGTGACAAGTACACTAATGCGGGCATAACCTACACGGTCAACGCCGACAAAAGCATTACGGCAAACGGAACAGCAACCACAAATTCTTATTTTAGGCTTTGCAATGTCAACTTTGGTGAATCATACATCTACGAAAACGGCACAAACGGCGAATTTGCTTGTTTGGATTGTCAGTATGACGATGGCAATAGATTTGCCTTTATTATGATAGTGAAAGGCACAACCGTGACAAACAAGGTGTATTATCCGCAAGTTGAAAGAAGCGAAACACTAACAGGATGGGAAAGCCCGAAAGACCGTTCGATCTACACCCCCGGGTCAGATGGCGTTGTTCCCGGTGTGACTTCAGTTTCTCCCACCATGACTATCATGACCGATACACCGGGCGTGACGGTGGAATGTGAATACATTGTTGACACCAAAACATACATCGACAACAAAATTGCAGAAGCATTGAAAGGACGTGAAATGGCGTGACAACAATATGTCTTGTGGCAACGGATCAGCTTTTGAGCGTTGCCATTGAACCGAAAGTTGCATCCGGTGATCAGAATTCCGTGGAACTTCATGTGGATTTTGATTCCAAGTGGGACAGATACGGCAAAAGTGCCGTCTTCTTCGCTGCCGATGATGAAACGATCTACGAAATCCCGCTGGTCGATGGTGAATGCGTGATCCCGCATGAAGTTCTTGCGAATCCCGGCATTCTGTACATCGGCATCCGTGGCGTGAACGCTGACAATAGTGCCGTCAAGACATCTTCCCTTGTGAAGTACAAAATTGCTGAAGGCGCACCAGCTGGTGACGGCACAACCGTTGAGCCTACCGCTGATGTATACCAGCAAATCTTGACCGCCTACAAAAAGATGAATGATGCGCTTGCTGTTGAAAGGGCAAGAATCAATCAGTTCACCGCCCTTGCGGAAGGAAGCACCACCGGGGATGCGGAACTGATGGACATCCGTGTTGATTATTATGGCGTAACACATGAAAACGCTGGCACGGCTGTTCGTTCACAGTTTGCAAAAGCAATTGCAACCCTTGTTTCTTACAACGGAAGCACGGGACTTTGCAACTGGAATGCTGGTGAAATTCTTGACCTTGCAAATAATGGTCGAAGTGTCGTATTCCGTACGGACGATATGCAATTCATCCCGCTTGCTTATGTGGATCGGAGCATTGCACGGTTTGACCGTATCGTAACTACCACGGCAGACGGTATGTGTGTTGAAACCATCGAAATTGATGCAGATGGATTCATGACCACCGAAGAACACCCCATTGTAACAGATTCTGGTGCGATCATTGAGGAAGTTGCCACTGTTATCGTTTGGCACGATCCTAGCAGAAAGTGCAGCCACACAGCCGGAGAAATCAGTTACTTGTTTGAAGCATTCATGAACGGTGACAAGTACAACCAAATTTATTTCCTGTGGCATGGCTCTTGGCTGCTGCCGTTGGTGCAAGCCGATGGCGATAAAGCATACTTTGAAAGAACTATGCTCAATGAAGACGGCAAGCCTGTACTGTGCAGCATCGTTATCGATGCAGACGGATACTTCACAAAGACCGACAAAGGTTTTGTTGTTATCAACGATGCAGAGATTGGAAGCGATGCGTGGTCGAGCAAAAACATTGTGGACAAGCTGTGTCCTTCCTTCACGGAAAGCGGCGCAATCGTCACGTGTGAACCAGTGGAAGGCTATCCTTTGACGGTGGCAGCGGATGCAGAAGCAACCACCGTCACCCGGTGTGGCAAGAACTTACTGGAGTTTAAAAACCCGTATCCGGTTGAATATTACTCCGTGAGTGGCACGACGCCACAGAAACGAACTGGCTGGGAATTCATTCTGCCACCCGGCACTTACACCTTTAGCGCAACCAAAAAAAATGCCAGCGTTGGTGATGTGTATATGTATGGCTATGTTGTTGATAGCGACAACAGATGCGTAAGCGGTAAATCATTAGCATTGGTTGCCGGGAAAACCATAACAAACAGAACGGTTAATGTCACAACCGGTGAAAAAGTAATGTTATACGATGGTGTGGGTGAGGGACAGTCAGTGTCTACTGTTACGAAACTATTCAATGAAGATTATGTGGTTCAGTGTGAAGCTGGCAACACCGCCACAGCATTTGAACCGTACATTGCGGAAACATTCAACCCCGGCGAAACCATTCCCGCTCTGCCCGGTGTCAACACCATTTGGGCAGAAAAAGGAGAGGTCACTGTCGCAGGTAGAGCAGACCCGGTTGCAATCATCAATAAGCTGACCAACGCAATCATTGCACTAGGCGGCAACGTTTAAGAGGTGAAAAACAATGTTTAATTTGAAAGATTTCATCAAGAAAGGTCTGCTGGATGCTGTCGGCAAGATGGCAGACTACCAAATCATTCTGAACGCCGCTGGCTGGCTTGAAAAGGGCGTTCTGGACGAAGCCGATCTTGCAGACATCAACGCAAAGATCGAAGCGCAGTACATCACCGAAACTGAAGTTACCGAGGAAATCACGGCAACTGAAGAATAATTGATTAAAAAGCACTGCCCTTCCGGGGGCGGTGCTTTTTATTTACTACACCATAACAAGGGGGTGACGAATTGATTGACCAGTTGATTATAGGAAGCACAGCTTCCCATGATGACTTTGAAGCAAGCGTTAAAGAACGAAAAATCAGCGCACCGAAGAAAAAGATCATCAAAGAAACCGTTCCTTTCTCCAATGAAACCCATGATTTTTCAGCAATAAACGGTGAAATTTATTGGGAAGAAAGAGAACTGGAATATGTGTTTGAAATCTTAGCAAATTCGCCTGAAGAGTTGGAAGAAAAGAAGCAACCCTTCCTTGCTTGGGTGATGAATGTAAGCGGCGAAGAAATCCATGATCCGTTCATTACGGATTATCACTTCAAAGGAACATTCAATGAAATCGACATTGATGATTCTGAAATCGAAAAGTCAACAATCACTGTCAAATTCACGGCATATCCGTACATGATTTCAAATACAAAGCGGACAGCAATTTACAATCTTGCGGAAACTGAAACCGTTGTCAACATTACGAACAATTCAAGTCACAGGATCACGCCAACGTTCACCAGTGACGTTGAATACATCGTGGTGAAGGGCTCTTCAAGCTATGCGCTGCCGGCCGGCGAAATGACAAGTTCTGTTTTCATGTTTGCCCCCGGAATGAACACGCTGAAGATTCGTTCCACGGGTGAAAGTGGAACGCTTAAAATCGAATTTTACGAAGAGGTGTTCTGATGTACATTGTAGAGATCAAAAACGGTGATTTTACAACAGAAATCCACGGCGTAAAAGCGAAGCTGACAAGCGGCAAGATCGTCAAGGGTATCAACACCATTGATTCTTTCACGTTTTCTATGTCACCCAGCAATGTTGGGTTCAATCTTATCAACGAATTTTCAACGTTGGTAACGGCCTACAACACCAACAAAGACAGATATGACTTCATCGGGCGTGTTCTTTATGCAGAAACAACGATGGACGAAAGCGGCTTGATCACGAAAACCGTCACATGTGAAAGTGTCCTTGGCTTCCTGTGCGATAGCTGGCAGACCTACGTTGATACGCAGAATTGGACGGTGGCGGGCCTGTTGCAGCATCTTCTTGATTGTCACAATTCTTTGGTTGAAGGGTACAAGCAATTCAAGCTTGGAACTGTTACGGCAAATGACAACAATGACAATCTGTATCAGGCGGTTCAGCGTGAAAACACATGGGATTCCATCAAAACGAACCTGATTGACAAAATCGGCGGCGAACTTCAAGTGCGTGTTGAAGACGATGGAATCTACCTTGACTATCTGGAACGGATTGGAGAACTGAAAGAAACAGAAATTGCCCTTTCAGTGAACATGAAATCCATCACACGGGAGCAAGATCCCACCGCATTCGTTACACGGCTGATTCCTTTGGGATGCAAACTGAAAGAAACCGTTGAAAAAACGGATGAAGAAGGCGAAGTCACAACTGAAGAGGTTGAAACCGAACGGCGGCTTGACATTTCTTCTGTCAATGGTGGTCTGATCTACATTGACGATGAACAGGCGGTTTCCGTTTATGGAATCCATGTTGGTGTTGTCGAATGGGATGATGTCACTGATCCCACCAACCTGAAGAACAAGGGTGAAGCATGGCTTGAAGAGAACAACAAAGTTCAGATCAAGTATTCTATCACTGCCCTTGACCTTTCTTTGATCGGCAAGGTCTTTGACGATTTCGATATTGGCAATTTCCATCCTATCAAAAACGGTCTGATTGCCGTGGACGATACGGCCCGGATCATCAAGAAGAACATTGACGTTTGCGAGGAAGTCAAATCATCGATGGAAGTCGGTGACAACTTTAAAACGTTAAGTGACATTCAGCGGGAGCAGGCAACGCAGATCAAACAGACGGCGAAAACGGCAGAAGGTTTTGCCGTCAATATCAACAGCCAAATCAAAACGCTGAATTCCCAAATTGCTAAACAGGGAGCATCTTTCCAAAGCGAAATCAAACAGCTTTCAGACAGCATCAAAATGGAAGTCGGTGGATCACTTGGAAGCGAAGCAAGCATCATTCTTTCTGTTGGTGCGAATAAATACACCGGGGAATTTGACCTTTCGCAAATCAGAACGGCATTTGCCAATGACAAAACGGCAATTTCCATTTCTGCGGGTACAATCACATTTAATTCAGGAACAATCGTCATCAACAGCACAAATTTCAGCCTTGACAGCGCAGGCCGCATCACGGCAAACGGTGCAACGATCAACGGCAAGGTCACAACCATTTCTTCTTCGTTTATGACCGAACTGGATAAGGGTAGCCTGCGCCTATATTATGACGATGTTCTTTGCGGCACTGTCAATACAAAGTATTGGAGCGGCGCAGCAACGGAAGGCATTTCCCTTCGTGTTGAAGAAGGCGGCAACTATATCATGTTCAGCCATGCCGATGACACACAGGGAAGCGGCTACAAGGTGGACTATTACCTGAACGCTGGCTGGTCATCCAACTATGATGAAATGCACATCTTCCAAACTTCCGCAAGATTCCTTTCTGACGTGTATCTTGACGGAAAAACGGACATCGGTTCACTTCGGCTTCGTGGCGCTAGTGGCAAAAGATACCTTGTCACGGCAAACGATAACGGATCAGTGACTTGTTCGTTACTATAACGAAACGGAGCGTGTAAACCAATGATTTTGAATAATGCACAGATGCTGGAAAGCGTGATGGTGCTTTCCCGAACTGAGGAAAAAGGGATGCTGGGGTATGCGATTGCCCGGAATAGGCAAAAACTGATCCCCGAAATTCAGGAATATTCCAAGAAGCGGGATGAACTGTTGAAACAGTACGGAACGGACATTGGGGAAGGCAAATTTCAGCTTCTCCCCGAAAATGCTGCCAAGTTCTATGAAGCTTTGCGCCCGTACAGCGAATTGACGGTTGATGTGCCTGTCATGCAAGTCACGCTGGATGTTTTCTGCTCCGGCAATCTGACAAGTTCCGCAATGGAAACCCTGAATTGGATGGTAAAGGAAGAATAACGATGAATGAATCAATAATTGTGGCATTGTTGTCACTGATTGGAACGCTTGGCGGCACTTTCGGCGGCATCCTGACCGCAAACAAACTGACAAACTATCGGATTGCTGAATTGGAAAAGAAGGTTGAAAAGCACAACAACGTCATTGAACGTGTTTACAGCCTTGAAAAGCATGAGGCAGTTTTTGAAGAAGAAATCAAGGTTGCCAATCACAGAATTGATGACCTTGAACAATACCACAAGTGAAAGGAAGACTTAATATGAAAATCAATTGGAAAGTACGCATTAAAAACCCCGTGTTCTGGGTGAACATCGTGTTGTCCGTCATTCTTCCGATCCTTGCCCACCTTGGCATGAATTGGGAAGACATGACCACATGGGCAGCATTGGGCGGCGTGTTCTTGTCTGCCGTCCAGAACCCCGTCATTGTGGTTGCTGTTGTGGTTAGTGTTTGGAACGCCATCAACGATCCCACAACGGCGGGTTTGTCCGATTCCACCAATGCTTTGACCTATAACGAACCGAAGGCGAAGGGTTGATCCCCTTCGCCTTCTTTATTCCCAAAAAGAAAGGAACTGATTGAAATGGCATTCAAAATCGCATTAACCGCTGGTCACTATATGGGAACACAGGGCAAAAGATGTCTGAAGAATCTTGACCCAAAGGAAACCCGTGAATGGTGGTTGAATGACCGCATTGCGGACAAGGTGGAAAAGCTGTTGAAAGGTTACACGGGATATGAACTGATCCGCACCGATGACACATCGGGCAAGAAGGATATTTCCCTGACGGCCCGTACCAATGCGGCGAACAACTTCAAGGCTGACTTTTACCTGTCCATTCATCACAATGCCGGAGTAAATGGCGGCAAGGGTGGCGGCATCGTTTCCATTGTCTACACAAAGGCACAGGCAAAATCTATCGAATGGCAGAAAGACTTGCACAATGCTTTGATCGATGCAACCGGGCTGAAGGGCAACCGGGCAACGCCTATGCCGAAAATGAATCTGCATGAAGTCAGGGAAACCGCCATGCCGGCCGTGCTGCTGGAATTGGGTTTCATGGACAGCGCAACGGATGTTCCTGTGATCCTGACGGAGAAGTTTGCTGATCAGTGCGCCGCTGCCATCGTGTCCGTACTGGTGAAGCGTGGCGGCCTGAAGGAAAAGCCTGTGGAGCAGCCGAAGCCTGTTGAACAGGAATCCGGCAAGATTTATCGGGTTCAGGTAGGCGCATACACACAGAAGGCGAATGCAGAAGCTACGAAGAAGAAGCTTGAAGCCGCTGGCTTTGATGCAATCATTGTGTGAACGGGTCTTACAACCCCACAGATGCCATGACAGCCGATATTTTGGTTGTGCAACCAACATTGGTGTGTGGTTTGCAATATAATCACTGCACCTTGTGCATGAATTGCAGGCTGACAGGCTCACAGCGGCTTTCTGCGCCCTTTTTATCTGTGGCGGCAGATGGTATGCCTTTGCGGTAGGTAAAACAGAATACAGGCAGTAAAAAGGGGGATGCTTCGGCATCCCCCCCTTTTTTATTTGTCCGTTTCTTCCTGTTTGGTCTTGCCTGCTTCAATAACTGCCCTGTATGCACTTTGCAACATCTCAAACGCAAGCTGATCGCCTTCCGTAAATGCCTTTGCTGCTTCCTGATTCAGTGTGGTCTTGATCACAATGTATTGTTCACGGGTGAGTTCGATTGTGTACTTTTCCATAGCTTTTCCCTTCTTTATTTTATGATTGCTTCTTGCTTCAGTTTATATTCTAACAGTTTCAACAGATAATCAGGGCATTTTCGGCCTTCCTTGCTTTCGCCGTGCAATTCCCAACCTTGAACCGTTCTGTATGGAATTTCAAAGTATTCCGCAAACTTAGGTCGGGTCATTCCTGACCGCTCCCGCAGTTCCTTAAATGTCATTCGGCATCATCCTTTCTTATTTCGGCGGGTGTTGATTACTTGCTGAATAGTTTTCTGATCCACGGCTTCACCAATACAAAAACGATGGTGAAAATGACTATGAACAATAGATACTTCATAAAATACCCCCTTGACAAAATATGGTTTTCGTCTTACAGTGTGGGGAGAAGAGGGGTTGCCCCCTCTCCCCGGTCTTTTACCAACCTAGCAATTTAAGTATTGCGGCGGTTATTAGACCCGAAATCACACCGGAAAGAATGTTGACCGCTAAATCTTTCATTCTTTCACTGAACGCCGTAGGCTTATGCTTGCGGCGTTTGGTTCGTTTCCGAACCCGAACTTTCAATTTATCACCCCCTGTCCTTAACTTGTGATATCATTATACACAATGCGTACAAGTATTTCAATTCGCAAAATAGACAAAGATGCGGGAATGTTTTTGTGTATTTTGTACGCAATGTGTACATATCGCACAAAAGAAAACGCACGGCGTGTGATCACCGTGCGTTCTTTTAATAATTTGCATTTTTACTTGATCCATCGT
>UZAT01450277.1_pt1 | contig 20855 bp, 22 predicted proteins | sample 2160861 | NCBI WGS metagenome assembly UZAT01 (sample SAMEA5138306, study PRJEB28736) | viral metagenome | reverse complement strand
TTGTAGCAAAAAGTCCCCAAATGAAAATCCGGACGCAAAAAAGGAGAGAAAATATGCTGCAGATTGAACTCGTACCGATTACGGCGATTAGACCATACGAGAACAACGCCAAGATACATACACCCGAGCAAATCGAGCAGATCAAAAAGAGCATCGTGGAGTTCGGCAACAACGACCCGATCGCCGTAGACGGTGAGGGCGTGATCATCGAGGGCCACGGTCGTCTGCTGGCACTCCAGGCGCTCGGGTACACCGAGGTCGAGGTGATCCGACTCGGTCACTTGAACGAGGAGCAACGGAAAGCATACACCTTGATCCATAACAAGCTGACGATGAATACGGGCTTCGACCTTGACATTTTAGCAACGGAGCTCCAAGCCATCGAGACCATCAATATGAAGGATTACGACTTCGACCTTGACATCGCAGACGATGTGTGCGTCGAGGATATCGAGGAGGATAACTTCAATCCCGAGGTACCGGAGGAAGCAACGGCAAAGCGCGGTCAGGTTTACCAGCTCGGTGAGCACCGACTGATGTGCGGAGACAGCACCAGCCCCGCAGATGTGCAGAAGCTCATGGGCGACGAGCAGGCGGACTGCTTGCTCACGGATCCGCCATACAACGTAAACTACGGCGGAGACGCGTCCTCCCCGGCAAACACGGGAAAGCACCGACTCATCGAAAATGATAACTTGACAGACTCCGACTTTTATAAATTCCTTCTGGCGTTTTACCAGAACGCCGAAGCCGCGCTCCGCCCCGGAGGATCCTTCTACATCTGGCACGCGGACAGCGAGGGCTACAACTTCCGAAAAGCACTGAGGGATGCGGGCCTCCAGCTTCGCCAGACCCTTATCTGGAATAAGAACGCCCTCGTCCTTGGCCGCCAAGACTACCAGTGGAAACACGAACCCTGCCTCTACGGATGGAAGGACGGAGCGGCTCACTACTTCACCTCCAGCCGAAGCGAGACGACGGTCTACGAGGATGAGGTCCCGGACTTCTCTAAGATGAAAAAGGAGGAGCTCGTGACGCTGCTCCAGAACGTATACAGCCAAGCAACTACCGTAATCGATGAGATGAAACCCTCGAAGTCCGACCTTCACCCCACAATGAAACCTCTGCGCCTGATGGCCTACCTTATCCAAAACAGCACAAAGAGGGGCGAGATTGTACTTGACCTCTTCGGCGGTAGCGGTTCAACCCTTATCGCGGCAGAGGAGACCAAGCGCAGATGCCGCATGATGGAGTACGACCCGAGATACGTGGACGTTATTATTCAGAGGTGGGAGGAGCAGACGGGCAAGAAGGCTAAGCTCTTGACAGAATAAAAGAGGTGATACTATGGCAAGACCCCGCCAACCAATCGCGCTGGTACAAGCCAAGGGAGCGAAACACTTGACAAAAAGCGAGATAGCGAAACGAGAGGCGGAGGAGCTGAGCGTGCCGATCCCGACGGTCGTGCAGCCGCCTGACTACATCGCGGACGCACCGAAGCTCGTGGAGGAGTTCAACGATATCGCCGAGAAACTACTGGACCTTCGGATCCTGACGGAGCTGGACGCGGACAGCCTCGCTCGGTACCTCCTGGCAAAGCAGAACTATCTACAGTACACTTCCCTCTTAAACAGCGCAATCCGTAAAAACAAGGTCGCCGAGATGGCAACCATACAGACGATGCAGGACAAAGCATTCAAGCAAGTACGCGCCGCGGCGAGCGACCTGGGATTGACGATCAGCAGTAGGTGTCGCCTGGTCGTCCCGCAGGCGCCGGAGCCAAAGAAAAATAAGTTCTCGAGGTTCAGCGGATAACGATGGCGCCGTTGACAGACAAGGTCACGAAATATGCCACGGCAGTGGTTAACGGCGAGGTCAAGTGCGGACAGCTGCACCGACTCGCCTGCCAGCGACACCTAAACGACCTAAAAAAGCAGAGAACGAAAGAGTTCCCTTATTATTGGGATCCCAAAGCGGCGATGCGAGTCATTAACTATGCGGAAACGCTGACTATCGCAGAGGGCAACGAACCGAAGCAGGTCAAGCTGATCCCCTCGCAGATGTTCGACATCGGCTGCACATTCGGATGGAAAAAGACCGTAAACGATATGCGCCGCTTCCGACGCCGCTATAAAAGCCTTGCCCGGCAGAACGGTAAGACCTTCGAGAACGGTATCCTCGGTACCTACATCGCAGGGTTCTCGGGATACCGACACGGTAAGCTGTTCACGGTAGCAACAAAGAAAAGGCAGGCGCGGCTGGCGTGGGAAGAGATGTCAAAGTTCATCACCATCGACCCCGACCTCAACGAGCTCTTCTCGGTCAAGGATTACAAGTCGCTGATTATAGCGGAGGAGACAGACTGCACCATCGAAGCGCTGAGCCGAGAGGCCGGGCTTGATGACGGCTTCCGTTCTATCTTCGCCTCCATCGACGAGTTGCACCAGCACCAAGACAACAAAGCCTACAAAGCAATTTACAACGGCACCCGCTCCCTTCCGGAGACATTGGTGTCGATGATTACGACCCGCGGCGACAAGCTCAACAGCTTCTGCAAGGAGATGGACGACTACGCCATCAAAGTACTGAAAGGCCTGACAAGCGCGGATGACTTCTTCATAGACATTTATTGCCTCGACCCCGACGATGACATCTGGGACGAGAGCAACTGGATAAAAGCGAACCCTTTCCTATGCCTTGACAAGGAAAAGACGGCGACGCTTCGCCAGGACGCAAAAACGGCCCGAGACATGGGTGGCTCTGAGCTCCGGGACTTCTTGACAAAGTGCCTTAATATGTGGGTCAAGAATACTGACGACCAGTACATAGACCCGGAGGCATGGAAAGCCTGCGGATCCGAAAGGGCGCTCAAGGACATCGTCGACGCAGGACACACGGAATGCTACGTGGGCCTTGACCTTTCGAGCGGCGGGGACTTGACAACTCTGGCGCTTGAATTCCCGCTTGACAGTTCCAATTATTATGTGTATAGCCACAGCTTCATGCCGCGCGGTCGGCTTGAGGAGCATATCGAGACCGACCTCGCCCCGTATGATATGTGGGAGCAGCAGGGACTGATCACGGTGACCGGCGGAAGCACGGACTATATGAACGATTACAAGTTCATTGTAGCGCATCTGCACGAGCTCCGTGAACGGTACGGTTTGACTTTCAAAAGCATAGGAATCGACCCGCACAACGCTCCCGGAGTGATGCAGGACCTGGAGGAATTCGGATGTCCGGTCGTAACCGTCACCCAAAGCGCCCGAAACCTCAACGACGCGACGGTAGCGATCCAATTATTGACCAAGAGCGGACAGATTGAGTACGACCAATCGAACGAGCTGCTGACATGGTCGATGATTAACGCCGCGATCGTCCGGAACAGCTTCGAGGAGATAAAGGTTGACAAAAAGCCGGGCGCGAGATTTAAACGAATCGACCCCGTCGACGCCTTCGTCGACAGCCACTATATGGTGCTACTCAACACCGGAGATAACGCACCGCTCGATATAAACGAAGCACTCAATGATTACCTGGCTGAGATGGGCTGGGGACAACAGGAGGAATAAATGAATTTCAGACAAAGGACAAAAGCCGCCTGGGGCGTGCTGAGAGGCAAGAGCGCCCCGAATGAATGGACAGAGCTCAATGAACTGTTCAGGTTCCTGGGCATCGATCCCGACAAGACCGGTGACGCTACCAGCGAAGCTACCTACTACGCCTGCCTCAAGGTATTGATGGAGGCGATCGGAAAGCTACCCCTCAAGATACAGCAGTACACCCCCGACAAGGGCATCCGCGTAGCGCGGGAGCATCCCTACTACCGAATGCTTAACGAACGCCCCAACCGCTATATGACGGCGAGCAGCTTCTGGGGAACCTGCGAACAATTCCGCGACGACCGCGGCAATGCTTACGTATGGATTGACACCCGCGACCCAAAGCACCCACAGCTGTGGCACTTGGACCCGAACAGCGTGCAGGTCTACTACGATAATGCCCGCAAGCTCGGAGATGTGGCGGACGTATACTACCGCTACTCCACGCAGAGCGGAACCGTTGTCTTTACTTCGGAGGAGGTCATCCATCTGCGAAGCCACTACACGAAAGACGGCATCACGGGCATCAGCGTCCGCGACCAGTTGAGTGCAACGCTTAGAGGCAATATAAAAGCCCAGGAGTTCATCAACAAAACGATCGAGAGCGGCATGACCGCCAAGAGCGTGCTGAACTATACGGGAAGCCTCAACGACGCCAACGTCCAAGCCTTGGTGAAAGAGGTTACCAAGTACGCTAAGGGCGAGATGCGGGACAAAGGGATTGACAACATCGTACCGATGCCCGTGGGCTTCTCGCTCACCCCCCTCAACCTTAAACTCGCGGACAGCCAGTTCTTGGAGCTTCGCCAATACAGCGCGCTCCAGATCGCCTCTGCTTTCGGCGTAAAACCTTACCAAGTAGGCGACTACACGAAGAGCAGCTACGCAAGCGCAGAGGCGCAGCAGCTGTCCTTCCTTGTGGACACCCTGCTCTTCATCGTCAAGCAGTACGAAGAGGAGCTGACCTACAAGCTCCTAACGGACGCCGAGGTAGCCGCCGGATACCACATTAAATTCAATGTAGGCGTGATGCTGAGAGCCGACCAAAAGACGCAAATCGACACCTTGAGCGCGGCGGTAAGCAACTTCCTAATGACGCCGAACGAGGCACGCGAGCGGCTCGACCTTCCGAGCAAAGAAGGCGGCGACCAGCTGCTCGGCAATGGAGCGAGTATCCCCGTACAATACACGGGTGCTCAATATACAAACATCACAGCAAGAGAGGAGGTAAACAAGGAATGACCGACACCAAAGACACGTGCACAACCCCTGTATCGTTCCCCGGAATGATTACCAAGGCGGCACAACTGGAGAACCAGGAGATCACCGAGGCCGAGCTGCGAGCGATCAACAAGCACACGCTCTCCCCCTTGACGGCAGACGAAGTATTCACTTTTAAGGCCGTACTCTGTGATAACGAGATCGATCGCCAGTCGGAGCGGTTCACCGTAAAGGCACTTGAGGACTTGAAAAAGCTCTTCGTGGGCAAGACCGTCATCAAGGATCACAGCTGGTCCGCGAACGACCAGGTGGCGAGAATCTACGAGACCGAGCTCGTGATGAGCGAAAAGACAAACAAGTCCGGCGAGCCCTGCGCCCAGCTTGTAGCATATTGCTACATGGTAAAGACGGCGAGCAATGCCGACCTGATCGCAGAGATTAAAGGCGGCATCAAGAAGGAAGGAAGCGTAGGCTTTAGAGCTTCGAGCGTTATCTGTTCCATTTGCGGGACGGACAACGCCAAGAGCTACTGCCGACATTTCCCCGGCAAGAGCTACGAAAAAGAAGGCGGACCGCAGCAGTGCATCTTTACGCTTGCGAGCGTATCGGATGCCTACGAATTCAGCCTCGTAGCCGTCCCGGCGCAGAAAGCGGCCGGAGTAAGAAAGAGCTATACTGGCGAAACAGTAGAAGCCCCCGCGGCAGAGCCCGAGAACGAACAATCCGTGGCGGAGAAGCACGAGGATAAAGATACCCAAACAAGGGTGCGCTTGATGGAAATCGAAGCAAAAAACAACAACATCAAAAACTATCAGGAGGATTAAAAATGAACAAGAGAATGAGAGAGCTTCAGGCTCAGATCACCGCTAAGACCGCCGAAGCAAAGGGCTACATGATGGACGGCGAGAACAAGGACATCGACAAGGCAAACGCAATTCTTGACGAGGTAGACGCACTCCAGAAGGAGTTTGACACCGAGGAGCGCCTCCTCAAGGCAAGCAAGGCAGGCGTTCTTGCAGAACCCCAGGCACCCGCAGCCGAGCCCGCAGCAGACAGCATCAAGGCGTTCGCTGACGCCGCTCGCCGTGGCTTCAAGGCTGCCATGAACGAGGGCACTCCCGCAGACGGCGGCTACACGGTGCCCGAGGACATCTCCACGGTCATCAACAAGCTCAAGGAGAACCACTTCTCCCTGCGCCCCTACATCGACCAGGAGAACGTAAGCACCAACACCGGCTCCAGAACCTACCAGACCCGCGCTCAGCAGACTGGCTTCGCGCAGGTTGGCGAGGGTGGTAAGATCACCCAGGCTGCGGCTCCTAAGTTCAGCCGCATCAACTACAGCATCAAGAAGTATGCGGGCTACCTTCCCGTGACCAACGAGCTGCTGGCAGACAGCGACGCAGCTATCGCAAACGTAGTCACTGAGTGGCTCGCGGGCGAGAGCGTTGCAACCGAGAACGCGCAGATCCTCGCAAAGATCAACGCAGTCGAAGCTACCGCGTTCACCGGCATCAAGGACATCAAGAAGGCGGTCAACGTGACCCTTTCCGCATTCAAGGGCTCCGTTGCCATTTACACGAACGATGACGGCGTGCAGTACCTGGATACGCTCGAGGATAAGAACGGCCGTCCTCTGCTTTCCCCCGATCCCACTAAGCCTATGGAGCTCCGCCTTTCCATCGGTGCGCGTTCCATCCCTGTGGTACAGATCCCCAACGAAGTGCTCGCAACGGGCGAAGGCAACAAGGTGCCCTTCATTGTGGCAGACCTGAAAGAATTCGTGAAGGAATTCGACCGTCAGCAGCTCTCCGTGATGCAGTCCACTACCGCAGCAGTTACCGGCTTCAACGCATTCGAGGAGGATATGACCCTCTTCCGTGGTATCCTGCGTGCAGACTTCGTAGTGAAGGACGAGAACGCTATCGTCCGCGGCGAGATCACCGTAGCGTAACTTTCGAGAGGAGGCTCCCTGAATGGTATCCATTAACGATGCAGCGCAGCACTTAGGTATTGACTACCTCGATGATGAGATGACCGCGGCGAACCTCCGAAGGGCACTCGACTCCGCAATCTACCGACTGTATGGTGCAGTCGGTAGAGACGTGGAGACTTACCTGGAAGGAGATCCCCGCGTAGATCAGCTCGTGCTGATTTACACAGAGGAGGGCTACGACAACCACCCGGGTAGTGCGAAGCAGGACGCGGCCAAGAACCACCTCCGTGATAATCTCGAGCTCCAGCTGCGGCTTGAGCTCCGGACGCTGAAAGAAGCGGGGGTGTAACGGATGTATGACAAGCCTATTACAATTCAAGTCCAAGACCCCGACACCGAGGAGTGGACTGACAAACTGAAGCTGCACGCCACAGTCAACAAGACCAACGGCGGCGCGGGGTTTAACGCGGGAACCGACCAACACACCGCCAGCTTGACTTTTAAGCTGCGATATGTTAGGGCGCTGGAGGACTTGGCGTACAACACCCAGCCGTACCGGATTATCTACCGCGGCCGCACTTTCAAGGTTGTGGACTACGACGACTTCATGGAGCAACACCGCGAGATAAAACTGGTAGGTGAAATTTATGAGTAGAGAGCGCATCCACTCTGGTGAGCTCGGCTCAGCGATGGAGCACGCCTTGGAGTTGTATAACGAGGATGTCCAGGAAGGGATCATGCGAGTTACAGAGGAAAGTATGCGAAATCTGGTCAAGAAAACCAAGGCTACCGCTCCCACGGGTAGACGACACGGGCAGTTCAAGAAGAACATAACCGCAGACTACCAAGAGCTACGACGAGTGAAGAAACTACGAGGGCGCACGATACGGGCGACTTGGTACGTCAAAGCTCCGGATTACCGCTTAACCCACCTCATCGTGCACGGTCACGCTACCAAAGACGGTGGGCGTACGAGAGCAAACCCCTTCCTGCAGAATGCTCTGGACAGCGTGCTCCCTGAGTACGAAAAAGGGATCGAGGAGGCGATAAAAAATGGTAAGTGAAATCCTAAAACGCGCGGGGGTGAAATTCCGTCAATCCCGCTACACAGCGAAACCTCTCCCGGATACCTACGCGGTTTATTTTGACGACAGAGAGGCAGGGGGCGCAGATGGTATCAACTGCCTTATCACCCACAACATCACAATCGAGGTCTACGAATCGAAACCGGACGATGCAACAGAAGCCGCCATCGAAGCCGCTCTGGACGCGTTCGGCGTAGCGTGGACTTCACAGGCTCGGTACTGGATCCAAGAGGAGCAGCGGTACCAAGTCATCTACGAATTTACTTATATCGAAAAAAGGAGAATAACCAATGGCTAAAAGAGATAACAAAGTCATTACTCTCGGCTCCGGCAAGCTTTATCTCACCGATGCCGCGACCACTATGCCCACGGTTGACACGATCTGCGTAGCGGGCAATCTCCTCGGTTATATTAAGGGCGGTGCAGCTCTTGAGTATACGGAGGAAACCTACGAAGAGAAGGACGACCTCGGCTATGTGACAAAGGTCATCACGACCTCCGAGGAGGCCATCCTCAAGTGCGGGCTGATCACCTGGAACGGCGAAACCCTCCAGAAATTGATTGACCGCTGCTCGGTAACCACGGCGTCCGGTAAGCGCACCGTCAAGATTGGTGGTGCCGGCAACGCGCAGGGTAAGAACTACGCAATCTGCTTCCACCACGAGGACGAGGCGGACGGCGACCTCTGGATCCTTATCAAAGGTCGTAACACCGCAGGTGCGACCTTGACCTTCGCATCCGACGCAGGTACCGTCATCGAGCCGGAGTTCAAAGCTCTGCCCCACGATGATAAGGGCACCCTTGTGGAACTCATCGAAGAGATCCCGACCACAACCGGCGGCACTTAACAAGATGAGGGGGGCGGCAGACAGCCTCCTCCCTCTACCTCACAATAAGGAGATCAGAAAATGGCAAGATTACTCGACTTTAATACCGTAGAAGTCCAGACGCTGGACATCGTGCTCCGAGATGAGGCACGTACAAAAGTGCATCTGCGCTACCCCACAGAGGGGCTCGTGCAAGAGCTTATTCGCATCTCTCCTGAGATGCACAAAGTCCTCGAAACTGGGGACGAGGAGAGCTTGAACCTTACATATGATCTTATGGCGCGTCTTATCAACTGTAACCGCGACGGGATCAAAGTAACCGGAGAGGAGCTCCGTACGAAATACAACATGGATTTTGAGATGGTTATTATTTTCTGTACGAACTATCTCGAATTTGTGAACGAAATTACTAACGCAAAAAACTGAGGCTCCCGTTCTACCCAACTGCAGATAGAACGGGCGCACATCAATATACAACACCTTCCGCGCGTCGTCGTTTGGTAGCAGAGTACACCGGGCTGAACTTTCTCCAGATTGCTGAGCTCGACTACCTCCAATATCTCATATGGCTGAGAGATGCGTATATTTACCGATTAAACTGCACGGAAGAAGGTCAGGAATACCTCGACAACGCCTGGCGAATGGAGCAGACCAAACCCGATCGTGGTGCGCTCCGTAAACAATTGAGAAAGGAGGACACAGATGGCAAACAATAAAATTAAAGGTTTGACGGTCGAAATTGGCGGCGACACTACTCAACTGGGAAAAGCTCTGGAAGCGGTAAATAAAAAGAGCAACGACCTGTCTGGTGAGTTGGCGGAGATTAACCGTCAACTAAAATTCGACCCTAAAAATACTGAACTTCTCGCACAGAAGCAAAAGGTGCTGGCGGATGCGGTAGACTCTGCGGCCGAAAAGCTCGAAAAACTTAAGGAAGCCGAAAAGCAAGTTCAAAAGCAGTTTGAACGCGGTGAGGTTTCCGAAGAGCAAGTGCGAGCCCTTAAGCGTGAGATCATAGCCACCGAGGGCAAGATGGAGTCGTACAAGAAAGCGGTCAAGTCGACTGCAGATGAAATCGAAAACCTCGGCAATGAGTCGGAGAATACCAGTGAAAAGATGGCAGGCGCGCTCGCTACAGGATTGAAAGGCGCCGCGGTGGGGGTCACAGCTGTGGCGACGGCGGCAACCGCTGCCGCTGAATCTACACGCGAGTACCGCACCGATATGGGAAAGCTCGGAGTGGCATTCGAGACAGCGGGGCACTCTAGTGAAGCGGCAACGAAAACCTATAAAGAACTCCAGAGTGTGCTCGGAGACAGCGCTCAAGCGGTAGAGGCTGCGAACCATCTGGCGCTGCTTGCAGGTAACGAACAAGATCTCGCCAAGTGGACAGAAATCGCCACGGGCGTCTATGCTACGTTCGGATCCTCGCTCCCGATCGAGAACCTCACAGAGGCCGCAAACGAAACCGCTAAGACGGGAACCATAACTGGCGGTCTTGCCGACGCGCTAAACTGGGCGAAGGCAACCAGCGACCAATGGAACGTCGCTCTCGGTGGGAACAAGGTAGCCATGGAGGCCTTCAAGACGGCGACCGCAGAGGGCATGAGCACTGAGGACGCCTTCAATGCCGCCCTCGCGGCTTGCACAACCGAGCAAGAGCGCCAGGCACTGATTACAAGCACCCTGACTACTCTGTACGGCTCGGCCTCAGCACAATACAAGGAGACGAACGCAGATGTTATAGCCGCTAATGAGGCGAACGAGAACTGGAATGCGTCCCTGGCGGAAGTCGGCGCAACGGTCGAGCCTTTGTTGACAAAGGTAAAAGACATGGGCGCAACTTTGCTGAGTATGATCGTTCCCGTCATTGACGCTATCACGAATAACCTCCCAATCGTAGCGGTGGGTATCGTAGGTGTTACCACGGCAATGGTGGCGTTCAAGATTGCTGCCATCGCGGCAACAGCCGCAACGAAGGGAATGACCCTCGCGCAGTATGCAGCCGCAGCCGCACAAGGCGTGCTTAACACAGTACTGAACGCTAACCCAATCGGCCTCGTCATTCTCGCGGTTACGGCGCTGATAGCGATTGTGATGGCTTTGGTTAAGAACTGGGAGTCGGTCAGCGCATTCTTCAAAAACCTATGGGACGGTATCAAGAAAACCTTCAACTCTGCGGTTGAGGGAATAAAGAAAATAATGGGTAACCTTGTAACCTCAGCGGTGAACAAACTCAAGGAGCTCCCAGGAAAAGTTGTGTCCATCGGTGGCGATCTCGTCAGCGGCTTATGGCAGGGTGTAAAAGATAAGCTGAGTTGGCTGAAGAACAAACTGAGTTCCTTCGCAACAAGCGTACTCGATAGCATCAAGGACTTTTTCGGAGTGCACTCCCCCTCCACAAAGACGGAGTGGCTCGGAAAGATGCTCGACGAGGGTATGGCCGTAGGAGTTGATAAAAACGCCGACGAACCCATCAAGGCGATGGATCAACTCTCCTCAAAAATGCTCGATGCAGCATCTGGCGGAGGAGATATCACTCTGGAGCGCAGAGTGAAGCACACCTTCAGCAACACCGATCCCACATCCGTCTCCGCAGACGGTATCTCCAATAAACTCGACCGGATATATGAGGCGATACGTCGCGGGCAGGTTATTATGCTTGACGGCAAGGCGCTCGTCGGTTCAACGGCTGATCGATACGATACCGAACTCGGACAGCGTCGAGTGTTAGCGGAAAGGGGCGCATTATAAAATGCAAAAGAGAAAAATTTTTATCGGCCCATACGATACGGAGACGGAGGGCTTGTGGACTTTGTCGGAGTGCACGCTGGGGAGCCCAGAGCGTCGAGAGGACTATGTCGAAGTGCCAGGGCGCAACGGAGTTCTTGACTTATCCACCGCGCTGACCGATGGAGAACCGCACTATGGTAGCCGTGAGTTCTCCGCAACTCTTGAAAGCTCTGAGGGTACGCGCCTGGAGCGAGAGGAGCGCATATCCAAAATGGTAAATCAGCTTGATGGGTGGAGGCATAACATCATCCTCCCAGACGACCCAGGGCACTACATCGTCGGGCGTGTTAGGGTGGATAAGCTATATAGCGACCCTGCCCACGCAGCCGTTCGAGTAACTGCGACGTGCGACCCCTGGCGCTACAACAAGACGGAAACGGTGGTAGGACTTATCGCCACCAGCACCGAGCAGACTGTGGCGTTAGTAAACCTCGGGCGGCGATCGGTTGTCCCGGTTATCAAGGTGACGGGCGGAGATGTGACGCTCATTTTCAATAACGGACTCGAGGAATACGTCGAGACGCTATCCCCCGGAGAGCATATCCGTGAGTACCTCTACCTAAAGACCGGATCGACTATCCTGCGATACAGCGGCTCGGGTCAAGCTACCCTAACGTATAGAGAGGCGGTGCTTTAATGATACAGCTTTATGTAGACGGTAACCTCGCATATGACTCGCGCGTGGAAGCAACCGCACCGATAAGCCTAAAAGCACAACTGGGGCTGAATAAAGGCGGCGCGGCGACAATTGTCCTGCCGCCCGATCACCCCGCATACGATGCGTTCGTGAGCTACCGAAGCCTTGTGACCATCTATAGAGATGGCATTCTCCGCTTTCGCGGGCGGGTGCTCTACCCGACGGATGATTTCTCGTTGAAGAGAACCATCACCTGTGAGGGAGAGCGGTGCTTCCTGCGCGACGGTGTCCACAGACCGTACACATACAACGACACACCCACCAATATCTTCACCACCGTGATGGGGCTCTACAACGCCCAGGTTGAGGCGTTCAAGCAATTTGTAGTGGGCACGATAGACGGCATAAGCAACACCCCGATAGTCCTCGAAAGTGAGGAGGCGGAGCCGTTCTCCGCGACAGTTGACAAACTAGTCGAACTGTGCGGGGGGTATATCGTGTTCACAACAAACCCTGCAGGCCAAAGAGTCATAAACTGGTACGCCGACGTCGGTTATAGCAACGCGCAAATAATCGAATTCGGTGAGAACCTGGTGGATTTTTCACGCACCACGGCAAACTCCGATCTTGCCACCGTTATCATTCCGTACGGTGCGAAGAACGAAACCTCCGGTAAGCGGATTACGATTGATAACGGTGGGCTTGACTACATTCAGGATGACGACGCGGTAGACAAGTACGGGGTGATTGCCAAGGCGATGTACTGGGACGAAATATCCGATCCCGCAGATCTGCTGACGAAAGCGCAACAGTACCTAAACAATAGCAAGAACCTCGTAGCCTCGCTCGAGTTGACGGCAATAGACCTCTCGCTGCTTGACAAAAGCATAGACAGTTTTATGGTGGGTGACATCATAAAAGTGCGAAGCAAACCGCACGGCGTAGATGATGAGTACTTCCAACTTACCGAGCAGAGCATGGACTTTCTGTACCCGCAGAATGACCGAATTGTCCTCGGTAAAAACATCACCTCTCTAACAAGCACGGACGTAGCCAGCGCACGAAAGAATGACGACACCCTCAAACGACTCAACCGGGCGATCCGCTCCGACTATACCGTAAATACCGACGCTATCATCGAGGAGGTCAAACTGGAGGTGTCAAGCCTTATCCAGCAGACGAGCGAAGCCTTGACGATGGAGGTGGCGGCGCAATACGCCACGCAGGACGAGGTGAAGGAAGCGATCGCTACAACGATGACACAGCTCTCCGACTCCTTCGAGTTCTTATTCACAGAACTGCGAACCCGCGTAGATGTCAACGACGCAGAAGCTCGTGAGCAACTCATAGAGATTAAGAAGTATGTGCGGTTTGAGGACGGCAACATCATTCTCGGAGAAGCGGGTAATGAGATTACGCTCCGCATTGAAAACGATCGGATCGTATTCTTGGATGGAGGAGCTGAGATGGCGTACTTCACCAATAAGCAGCTCACGGTGAAAGATGCCTCGTTCTTAAATTCAATGCGGATCGGAGCGTTCGCGTTTATACCCCGAGACAACGGGAACCTCTCACTAGTAAAGGTAGGTGGGTAATACATGGCAACAAACGGAAGCACAAGCGTAGCGGTTACAACCTACGACACTCTAAAATTCAGCTGGGTACAGGCAAGCCAGAGCGCCTCCAGCAACCAAACTGTCGTGAGTTGGAGCCTTCAGCTTATATCCGGATCCGCGGGAGAGATTATCTCAAGTGCCGCTAAGGCATGGAGCGTAACGGTAAACGGCACGAGCTACTCAGGTACCAACAGCGTCGCCATCGGGAACAACACCTCAAAGACGCTGGCGTCGGGGCAGACAACCATCAAGCACAATGATGACGGTACAAAGAGCTTCAGCTACTCCTTCTCCCAGGAGTTCAACATCACGTTTGCGGGTGCATCGATCGGCACAAAGTCGGGTAACGGCACCGGCGCGTTGAATACGATAGCAAGGGCTACCACACCGACCCTCCACTCTAACAGTGTGGACATGGGCGGTACGGTCACAATTTACACCTACGCGGCAAGCGCAGCCTTCACGCATGACCTCGCCTATGCCTTCGCAGGTAGCGACTTCGTAACCTTTGCAACAGGCGTGGAAAGCGTCTACTATTGGGCTATTCCGCTTACATTGGCACGCAGTATCCCGAACGCGACGAGCGGTACTGTGACCATTCGGTGCATCACCAAAAACGGAACCGCCACAGTGGGCACAAAAACGGTTCTGTTGACCGCTAAAGTTCCTACAACCATAACCCCCTCTATAAGCACCGTAACGCTTGCTGAGGCCACCGCAGGGATCCAAGCCACCTTCGGAGCGTACATCCAGAGCAAGTCCTCCATCCGTGTGAGAATTACCGCTCTCGGGACTTATGGCAGTACGATCAAGAGCTACAGCTCGACCTTCCAGGGCAAGGTTTACGCGGGCGAGGACTTCGTGACAGACGTGCTGACCATGAGTGGCAGCCTTAGCCTTGTAACCACGGTGACGGACAGCAGAGGCAGAACCGTGACAAGGACAACCAACATAACGGTTCTGGGATATGAACCTCCAAAAATAACAACCTTCCACGTTGCGAGGTACACCTCGAGCGGAGTGGCAGACCCAGACGGCGTCTACCTTGGGGCGCGGTTAGTGTATAGCGTTACCTCGCTCAACAGTAAAAACACCGCTACGGCAGCGGTGCAGTACAAGAAGAGCACGGACAGCACCTGGACAACCCTAACCACCAGGACGGAGCTAAGCCTGGATGCGACCCTCAAGCCCGCGGGAACGACCTTCTCGACTGATTATCAATGGGACTTTAGGGTGGTATTGACAGATGCGTTTAATTCTGCTACACCCGCAACCTATACCGCTGTACTTCCCTCCGGAGCCGTAATACTTGACATCAAAGCAGACGGCAAGGGTATCGCATTCTTTAAAACGAGTACCAAAGAAGGAGTGGAGATAGCAGGCGAACTCCCAGGCTCGGCTATCAGCCTCACGACCAACACAAACCTCAACGACTTGACAACTCCGGGCTTTTATGTAATACCGTCCACAACGATCTCCGCGACGATCACGAACAAGCCGTATACGGACAGCGCGACCGCGAGCATTAGGGTGGAGCGGACAGGTACGGGAATGGTCAAGCAGATCCTCCAAAAGTCTACCAAGACCGATGGCGCTATTTTTGAGCGTGGCTACGACTCAAGCGGATGGGGTGCATGGAGCATGGTGTACTCGGGCGCGGGCAAAATCCTCTGGACGGGAAGCTATTATATGCTCGCGAGCCAGACGGCAACCTTTAGTGAACCGCTGAGCCAACAGCAGAGCGGCATCGTGCTGGTCTTTAGCAGATATGCAAACACGACCGCACAGGACTACCAATATAGCTGTCATTTCATACCAAAGCAGCTCGTCACAGCGGCAACGGCGGCGGGGCAAACGGCGGCAGGAGTAGCGCTCACAATGGCTACCAGCAAATACGAGTACATCGCAGGAAAATACATCCGCGTAACAGAGACAGGCGTGAGCGGTGACGCAACGAACAACGCAACGGGTACATCCAACGGCATCACTTACAATAACGGCAGTTTTGCTCTCCGATACATTATCGGGGTGTGACCGGGAAAGGAGAAACGGAATGGAGTATTTAAGTGCAGCGATTACAATGCTAATCGGTCTCACTGTTACCGCGGCTTTCAATGGCGTTATCAACTTCTCGAAAAAGCGTAAAGACAAAGACGACAAGGACGATGCCGATCTGCAGCTCATCAAAAAAGGCATTCAGGCAATCCTCAAAAACGACCTCAAGGTTCGATACGAGCACTGGATAGATGCGGGATACGCCCCCGACGATGCTCGCGACGACTTAGAAGCTGAGTATAAAGTCTATCACTCGCTCGGCAAGAACGGTGTAATGGACGGCAGACGCGCTCGGTTTTTAAGCCTACCAACAGAAAAAATCAAAGAAACGGAGGACAAATAAAATGAGTATTAAAGCAATTTTCCCGCCAGGACAAAATGAGATCACAGTCAACGGTCTGCACCAATGGGACTATGGCCGACAACTGGAAATCCACTCGGAGGATCTCCCCGCGGCGTTTGAGGTTCATTTTGCGTATCCCGGAATTGGTGACGCCATTGTGCGGACTTGTGCGGCAGTAAACGAAAAAGCAACCGTGAGTATTCCTGATAAGTGCCTGGAGCAAACGGCTCCTATTACTGCCTGGGTGTACGAGATTGAGGGCTCTAAAGGGGTGACAACGAAAACGATCACGCTGACTATTATTCAGCGGGCAAGACCAACGGCAAGCGAAGAAGTGCCGGCAGAGTATATAGACAAGTACGCTGAAGCTCTTACGGCAATGAATGCTCACATCGGCTCGTTAAAGGATGGTAGTGTTGTCGTTGCTGAAGCTGACCACGCAGACGAAGCTGACCACGCAGACGTCGCAGAAAGCGTGGAAATCGACGGGAAAGCCCCTTTTAGAGCACCAATAAGCGACGTCTATAAACTTCAAGGAGAGGGGTACTATTGCATAATCACACACGACCCTTATAACACTAAAACGGCTCCAGTCATAACTTATTGGGACGGCAAGAGTGCTGGACTTCTCGGTATGGTTCAACCAACTTATCACGATGGCGAAAGCCGCGAGAATCGAACGCTGTGTTTGTGTGTAGAAGAGAATGGACAGCTTGTCCTCAATCTCTTTGAGGAAAGCTATCCTGGTAGCAGTAACAAGGTTGATGATGGATATACTTTGGATGTTATAAAACTGTGGGGGTGATAAGCGATGAAAACATTACACATTTCGGTAGTTGATAAAATCGCCACATACCAAAAGCGCGATGGCGACATCGTATGCGGCAACAGCGGCTATCAGATCAAGTTCACTTTTGACGGGGAGTGGGGAGCCCACACCAAGAAAACGGCAAGATTTATCTGGAATGGCCAGATTTTCGATAAGGATTTTACGGGTGATACCTGTGATGTGCCTATCGTGACGAAAACGAAGGAGCTTCAAGTCGGTGTATTCGCGGGGGATCTGACCACAACCACCCCTGCGAAAATCGGGTGTAAGCCCTCAATTCTCTGTGGCGCGGGAACGCCATCGGTGGCGAACGATAAGCATTATGCGAATGAAGCAAAGGAAGCAGCCGAGAAAGCTACCCAAGCGGCAGAAGCAGAGGTCGCACGGCTTGTAGGCGAGATCGGTATTTCTCAATCCTTGGGAGATAGCGTGACGGCAACCGTGAGCCAAAAAGTCGTAACCGATACCGCGCATACTCTGACGAAAAAAACAACTCCCATCCTTTTTAAAGATATTTTCGTCAACAAAACATTTGGTAATGGTCACTTCTATGTTGAACCAACAAGACTTGCGTATGAACACATCCTTGTATTTGACTACGATGTGGTAATTTCGTGCGAGGACGGCTATCAATTTGAGATTGATTATTTCAATGACGATCTCACGTATGAAGGCGAATATGTGTCTTGGCGTTCCGAGCCGTACACCATTCCTGCTGGAAACATCTTTATTCTTCTTTTGCGCCGTGTTGACTGTGCTTATATTTATGTTTCGGAACACACGAATTTAAAAATTCATCGTGTGTCCGATTATCACAATCTTGTCAATAGCGGTTCTGCTTTCATGCTCCCTATGGGCGGTTTTGAAAACAAGGTATCTTATCAAGGAGCTTTAAGCGGAAGCTCCACAAGAATTTCGTACACAGAAAAAGGACTTTGCTTCGATTGCGACGTTGTTGTGCGGTGCGCGGATGGGTACAAATTAGAGGTAACGTATTGGGCTGACCTTGCTTTCACCTCACAGAGCGGAAGAAAAGGAAGCGGATGGCAAACCGAATACACAATCCCGAAAAATAATATTGCTCTTGTCACTCTCGCCAAGAGTGATGATAGTGCAATTACACCCGCAGATTACGACAAATTGACCTTGACCATCGGTGGGCTTGGTGTCGATTATCAAGCGTCCATTGAAAAACAGTTTGAAGATAGGTACACAAATTCGCCCATTCTTTTTAGTGAATTTTTCGCTAATAAGTCCGTCGGTAATGGTTCTTTCTTTGGAGACACAACGAGATTGGCTTATACAAAAGCTCTTGTGTTCGACCATGATATTGTCGTTAAGTGTGAGGATGGCTACAAGTACGAGATTGACTATTGGGCGGATACCAACTTCACTCCAATCGGTGAATATGTGTCGTGGCGGTCTGACCCTTATACAATCCCTGCTGGAAAAGTTTTCACCTTGCTTTTGAGACACAATGATAATAGCAATATTGATGTTTCCGAATATACGAAACTGAAAATCTATCGTGCGTTGGATTTCAAGGGAGAGGAAGCAGAGACTGAGACGCAAATTGACCTTACCAAAAACCGAGCCTTTGCCGCTTTGTTCAAGGATAGCGGAATTGTAGAGCCGTTCTTGTTCTTCACAGATCCGCATTTTATCGGAACATCGGCGGAAGGGTCTTTTAACCACACAGAATACCTTGATATTATCAAGAAGCACTACGATAACAGTAGCGCAGAATTTGTATTGTGCGGCGGCGATTGGCTCAATGCTAACAACACCAAAGACGGTGCTTGCTTCATGTTGTCTCAAATCAAGGGCAAAATGCGTGAGCGGTTCGACAAGCATTATCTTGTAGTCGGAAACCATGATAATAACTATCAAGGAATTTCCGAAGTCGGTGCGGAAAACTACACGGGAACGCTTTCGCAAAGAACGGTAAACAATCTTTGGTATGACGGTGGAAAGAGTTATTACACTTTCACGGGCTCAAATACACGCTTCTATGTGTTTGATTGCGGAACGGATTGGCGGTCAACTTCTGCCCTCACGGAATTTGATACAGAGCAAATCAACTGGTTCATCGAAAGCCTGAACGCCAACGATGATGCACACATTGCGTTTGCTTTGCACATGGTCGAGATCGTGACAGACGATATTCACCCCATAACCAATAGAATTACCGAGATTGCAAGAGCCTATAATGCTCGTGGTTCGATTGAGCAGAACGGCGTGACCTATGACTTTTCCAACAAGACGGGAACGGTTGAATTTGTGATCGCAGGGCATATGCACGAGGACAAGAGCGGTGTGGTAAATGGCATTCCCTATATTGCAACGGTCAACACAACGTATGCTGATGGCTACCCATCGTTCGACCTTGTGCTTGCCGACTATACCGCAAGAACGCTGAAAACTGTTCGCGTTGGTAGCGGTGAGGATAGAGTGATTGAACTGAACCCATCTACCAACGGAGATCAAGAGGGTGGCTACTATAAGCAGACTGGCAATTTGCCTAACGGAGATGAGGTGAGTTACTGATGGCTATTGTAAAAACCGATGATAAGCACTATAAAAACCTCTCTGCAAAAATCCGAGAAAAGACGGGCGGTGCTACGATGTACAAGCCATCCGAAATGCCGAGCGGAGTGGACGAGGTTTACGAAGCAGGAAAGAAGGAGCAGAGTGATACGTTCTGGGGTGACTTCTTTTATAATAGAGACACTTTTGCTTATGCCTTTACTCTTTGGCGGGGTGAAATGTTCAAACCAAACAATGATATTATCTTTCAAAATAGTGTAAACTCTGCTGATAATACTTTTCAATATGCACTGTTTTTTGATTTAAAAGGAATGACAGTAGATAGAGGATTAAAATTTGACACGTCGCAAGCCAAAAGACTTGCAAACACATTCCATTCAACCCGTATTGGAAATATCCCAACGATTGATTTGTCCTCATGTACTCAATTAATTGCTACATTTTACTATATGCAGGAAGATACTTTGCATGATGGACTATATACTACAAAAGAAATCAATATAGTCAATCTACGAAGTGACTGCACATTTGATAGAGCTTTTAGTTATATTTATGGCTTGGAAAGGCTTTTTATCAATGGCATAATCGGACAGAATGGCTTCAACGTACAGTGGAGTAAAGAGCTTGACAAAGAAAGTCATATAAGCATCATGAACGCTCTATCGACTGAAACAACTGGCTTGACCGTAACGTTCTCTAAAGTGGCGGTGGATAAAGCCTTTGAAACGTCCGCAGGAGCGAACGATGGTAGCACTTCGCCTGAATGGTTGGCGTTGGTTGCGACGCGCTCCAACTGGACGAAAGAACTTGCATAAGGAGGTATATCATGGAAACACCAAAAAACGGATATGCTTTTAAGCACAAAACCACGGGAAATGTTTCTCTCATGTTGTTTCTTGGTACTGGTGACAGTATCGACAACTACGAGGAAATCACCGAGGAAGAATACCAAAAGATTTTGGACGAGCAGAAACAATCCAATGATGTAAGAGGAGGGTAACACCGTGACCAAAAAGAAATTGATAAAATGGATTAAAGCCGCGGGGATCCGAGCTATCAGGACGGTGGCACAGACAGCCCTGGCGATCATCAGCACCTCTACCTTTATAGGTGAGGTCAACTGGGTAGCGGTAGGAAGCGCGGCGGCTTTCGCGGGCATTTATTCTCTGCTGACCAGCGTGGCAGGACTTCCCGAGCTGAAAGACTAAACACAAAAAAAGAGGTGGGGTTCTGCCCCACCTCATTGTATGTTGTCAGCGATAAGGATTTTATAAACCAAGTCAAGCGTGCTAGAGTCGAAGCATTCAAAAATAGCTTTTTCTAACAATTCTCTCAATGTGGCAATGTCGGGGACATCCATAAAC
>UZAT01386372.1_pt1 | contig 20937 bp, 27 predicted proteins | sample 2160861 | NCBI WGS metagenome assembly UZAT01 (sample SAMEA5138306, study PRJEB28736) | viral metagenome | reverse complement strand
GACATCAAGATTGACCTGACACCCGATATTCCCACCAACGAAAGTGAAAACATTGCCAACGAAAAGATCAAGGCAGAAACCCAGCAAATCAGGATCAACACCATCCTGAATGTTGCCGCCAATATCGGTGACGAAGAAGCACTGAAGGCAATCTGTGATGAACTTGATATGGACTATGAGGAAATCAAAGGTCAGGTTGAAAAGATGCGGAACGAAGGACATTCCACCGCAAACGCCATGGCAACGCTGGAAGGTGTGATGCCGAATGAATAAGCGGCAAAAAATAGTTCAGAAACAGTTCCTGAATAATGAAGAAGAAGTCATCCGGCGGCTTGAATCCATTTACAGTGAATCCCTGAAGGACATTGAAAAGAAGACACAAGCCCTTCAAGATGAAATCAACAGGCTTGGAACGCTTGCAAAGCTGTCTGTGTCCGAAGAAGAAAAGGCACAGCTTCTGTCAATGCAACAGTCAAAAATCTACCAAAAGCAACATCAGGATGCCATGAAGAAGCAGATTGGCAGTGTCCTTGATAATATGCAAGTGGAAGAATTCAAGTCTGTTTCTGAATACCTGCAAAAGTGCTATGAAGACGGATTTGTTGGCACGATGTTTGATCTTCATGGTCAGGGAATCCCCCTGTGCTTCCCCATGGATCAGGAAGCCATGGTCAGGGCTGTCCAGCTTGACAGCAAGATCAGTCAAGGGCTATATTCCCGGCTGGGTGAAGATGTTTCTGCCCTGAAAAAGACCATCACATCTGAAGTATCAAGGGGCATTTCAACTGGAATGTCCTTTGCACAGGTAGCGCAACAGATCAAGGCAAGGATGGTCGGAAATTATGATGACAGACCGGGCGGGGCATTGTATAGGGCTATGACAATAGCCAGGACAGAAGGACACCGCATTCAGGTTCAGTCTGGAATGGATGCTTGCTATAAGGCAAAGGACAAGGGCGCAGATGTGGTCAAGCAATGGGATTCCACGCTTGATTCCAGCACCCGTGAAAGTCATCAAGTGGTTGACGGTGAAATTCGGGAACTGGATGAACCCTTCAGCAATGGTTTGATGTTCCCCGGTGATCCTTCCGGCGGTGCGGCTGAAGTCATCAACTGCCGCTGTGCCTTGCTTCAGCGGGCAAGATGGGCTTTGGGCAAGGAAGAACTTGAAACACTGAAAAGAAGGGCTAAATATTACGGTCTGGATAAATCTGATCAGTTTGATGACTTCAAGAAGAAATATCTGAAGGCGGCTTCTGATGATACCCTGATGACCCGTGATGATATGAAGCAAAGGGTCAAAGATAACAAGAAGCGCATATCAGACATCAATTCCGAAATCAAAAACATTGATCAAAAGATAGAAAAACACAACATCAGTGATTTTGATGACCTGAAGGGCTTGAAAAAATCTGACATTTCTGATAGAATGTCAGCGATAAAAGACCGACAAGCGGAAATTGACCCCATTGTTTCAAAGCTATATGCCAGACCTGAACGGGGAACTCCTGAATATGATGCTTGGCGTGAGTGGAAGCGAACCATTGACCGCAATTCACTTCTTGAAGAACAGATGCAACTTGCAGTTGAAGAAGCTGATCTTCAAAGTATGTTGCGGAAGTGGGATGACTATGAAGAATGGCTTCAGTGGAAGAAAGACAATCCGCTTGACCTGTTGAAATCGCAGAGGGTAACCTTCTTGGGCGAAATCGGCAAGCTGGAAGATGAAATCAAGAAACTTGATGATCAGCTTGCAAACATGGTTATTCCGTCCGATTGGAAGCAGATTGTTGGAGCGCATGACACTGAATTTGACATCAAGGCATCAAATCCGCACTATTCCGAAGGCAAGGAATACAAGGTCAACTGTCAGCGGTGTGTTCCCACATACGAAATGCGCCGCCGTGGTTATGATGTCATAGCGAAGCCGAATAATGGCTGGGGTAAAGGTGATTATCTTTCGCACAATTCAAAGGATGCTTGGGTTGATGCAGATGTTCACTGGGCATTGGCTGGAACTGGCAAGCGGGACATTGAAAAGCTGATGAAAGAATGGGGCGAAGGCGCACGGGCTGAAGTTGGTGTCACTTGGAAAGGTGCAAACAGCGGTCATGTCTTTGTTGCTGAAAACATCGGCGGCAAGGTTGTTTTCATTGATCCACAGTCGGGCGAAATGGATGTTTCGTGGTATTTCAGCCGTGTGCGAAGCCAGCAAACAAGAGTTTGGAGAATCGACAATCTGAAACCGTCTGAATGGATTGAAGAATGTTGTGAAAGAAGGGTTACAGAATGATCAAATTTGAACAAGGTTGCAAAACCGCTTTTGATTATTACAAAAAGAACGGCAAGAACGGTCTGTGTGAAGCAAATGATCTGGGCAATTCTTGGCTTTTCGCTGGCGGTGATCCTGATGCCGTTGAAGATGGTGGTTATTCCATCACGGTTGACAAGGAAACTGGCAAAATTGAACCTTTCTTCCTTCCTGACAAGGACAACTTCAAGCGGCTTGATAAGGCAATCCCGCTGATTGTGCCGGATGAATACAAGTATAAACACAAGGGCTGATTGATTTCAGCCCTTTTTTCATGCAACAAATGAGGTATTGAGTTATGGAACACAAACATGGCGTGTATGATTCTGATACACGCTTTTCGATCAATGCTGTCACCCGGCAGACAAAGGATGATCCGAAGCAGAAGTCCGTTCTGATGCAGAATGACCACAATACGGAGCGTTACACCTTTGAACTGCCCCGGTACATTGAACAGCATGATATGTCCATCTGCAATCAGGTGGAAGTTCACTATCTGAACAGTGATGCCAAGGACAAGAACAGCTTCAGAAAAGGTCTGTACACGGTGGATGACCTTCAGATCAGCCCGGATGATCCTGAAAAGGTTGTTTGTAGCTGGCTGATTTCACAGAATGCCACACAGCTTGTCGGCAAGCTGTCCTTCCGTCTGCGGTTCAAGTGCGTTGAAGATGGCGTGATCACCTACGCATGGCACACGGCAATCAATGCAGACATTTCCGTTTCTGATGGCATCAATGCTGATGAAACCTTTGAAATGGACTATGTGGACATCATTGAACAGTGGAAGGAAGCTGTGCGGATTGAATTTGCACAGTGGCACGAAGAAACTGTTGATGAAATGTCCGCTGAAATCACCGCATGGAAGGAAGTTGAATCCGGCAAGGTGCGGGGCGAAATGACCGCCTTCAGCGCACAGTGGAATGACGCCCTGAATGTGGAGAGGAAGCGCATTGACAACATCGTTGCCCTTCCTGAAGGATCAACCGCCGGGGATGCGGAACTGATGGACATCCGGGTTGGTGCGGATGGTAGAACCTACGATTCAGCGGGTACGGCTGTCCGGGAACAGTTCAACGCTCATTATGCTTTGACAAAAGAATTTTACAACAATGGTCTTGCGTTGGTTGATGAAGAACCTGTTGTCTTGCGGTCTGTAAACTTGTTTGATTGCAATTCAAGCAAAATTCAGACAGGCATTTATTATCAGTTTGGAACAATCAGAGAATCGGAAGATGAACATTTCCGTGCAACACATCCCATTCGGGTTCACAAAGGCTTTAGCTATAAATGGGAACACGATCCTGCGCATGGCGCAAATAATACAGTGATATATTGCGACTTGAACGGCGAAAACATTGTATTTGCGACTTGTGAAATTGTTGACGGCTATTCACATTTTACATCTGACCGGGAAGGATATATTCGTGTAAACTATTTTTACAGCACAAGAAACCCGTTCATGGTGTGCCTTGAAAAAGAATATCCTGAAGAATATGTTCCATATGCAGAACCTGTGTCAAACCTTGTTGTCAGCCTTGAAAAGAATCCGAACATCCAAATCAATCCGCTATATGGCAAGAAGATTGTTTTTGATGGTGACAGCATTTGTCATGCAACGAGCGAAAATAGGGAAACGGAAGAAAGAGGTTGGGCGTATCGGATTGGCAATAGAAACGGAATGGATTGGCGCAATGTAGGTGTAAGCGGTGGCACGATTACTGCTGAATTGTATGCTGGTGAAAGCCCCCGTCATTGGGTCAGCAGATACATTGACACCATATATGCCGAGCATCCTGATCTTGATTATTTGATTCTTGAAGGTGGCACAAATGATGCCGACTTGCTGGGTGCGAATTCTGAACAATTCGGCACTGTCAACATTGGTGACTATGGCGGCAATTATGATGACAAAACATTCTGCGGTGCTTGTGAAAGCCTGTTTTATAAAGCAATCAACAAATTCCCAACAGCCAAGATTGGGTTTGTTATTGCTCAAAAGATGGGCAGAACATCGAAAGGCTATGGCGAAAACTACAACCGCCGTGCATATTTCCTGAAAATAAAGGAAATTTGCAAAAAGTGGGGCATTTCCTGTCTTGACCTTTGGGATGAAAGCCCGCTGAACCCGATGATCAAAGCGTATTATGACATCGGCTTGACAGAGGAAGAAAATGTTGCGGCTGGTAGTGCATACACAGACGGGCAACATTTGACTGCTGTTGGTTATGACATCATAAGCCCGAAAATTGAAGCGTGGATCAGAACGCTATGAAAATTATAAAAAAGCATCACCCTTCCGTGGGTGGTGCTTTTTATATGCCCAACAGCCTGAAGGCGTTAAAAAGCTGTGCAAAATTGCCCTTGATGCGGGGCGTTTACAAATGGCATCTTTCCAGCGGATGACACCGCATATAAAAACAGCGGAAAAGAAAGGACACGATATGGAGTTTTTGAAAGCAATCCTTGGTGATGACCTTTACAAGCAGTTCGAAGAAAAGGTCAACGCCCACAACGGCAACGAAGCCAACAAGGACAAGCAGATCAAGATTGGCAACCTTGGAAGCGGTGAATATGTCGGCAAGGGAAAGTTCGATTCAGAAATTGAAAAGCTGAATGCACTGCTTTCCGGCAAGGACACCGAACTTCAGACTGCCAACGCCCTGATTGCTGATCTTCAGAAAGCCACAAAGGGCAATGAAGAAATGCAAGGCAAGTTCACTGAATATAAAAGTCAGGTCGAACAGCTTCAGGCACAGCTTCAGGAAACCAAGATCAAGGCGGCTTTGAAGGTTGCGCTTCTGTCTGAAAAGGCTATGGACATTGACTATTTGACTTTCAAGGTCAATGAAAAGCTGAAGGGTGAAGGCAAAACCTTGGAACTGGACGAAAACGAAAATATCAAGGGTTGGGATGACCTTCTTTCGGGTCTGAAAACACAGTTCCCCACCCAATTTGAAAAGGCAAGCGGCGTTCAGGTCGATGCAAACCCCCTTCCCACCGGGGATCAGGGCAAGGCTGAACCGAAGTCCCTTGCTGAAGCACTGCAAATGCAGTATGAAAACAAATAAATTCAATGAAAGGTTAAAATGGTGAAAAATTATGGCTATTACTCTGGCTGAAATGAAAGTCGGTATGACCGACAAGGTGGCAGAACAGGTGGTTGACACTTTCCTTCGTGAATCTGAAATCCTTCAGGTTCTGCCTTTTGACAACTGTGTTTCCCCTTCCGGCGGTAGCACTCTGACTTATACCTATCTTCAGACCCTGCTTCCTTCCACTGCGGCTTTCCGTGCGCTGAATACCGAGTATGAAGCAAGTGCCGCACAGCTTGTGAAGAAGTCTGCTGACCTGAAGATTTTCGGCGGCAAGTTCTCCATGGATCGTGTGCTGAAGCAGGCTGAAGGCAAGTTCAACAACATGGCATATCAGATGGAAGAAAAGATCAAGGCGGCTATCAGCCTGTTCCATTACACCCTGATCAACGGTGATGCAACCACCAACGGTGATGAATTCGATGGTCTGGATAAGATGCTGGCTGGCACTACTTCCGAATTCAATGTGGATGCCGTTCTGGATGTGTCCACCGCCGCAAAGCTGAAGGAAAACGCTGATCAGTTCTATGAACTGCTGATCAACCTGATCCGCATGACCAATGCTGATGCCCTGCTGATGAATGCTTCCACCATCACCAAGGTTCAGACCCTTGCCCGCATTCTGGGCTACAAGACCGAAACCGAAGAAGCCTTCGGCAAGAAGGTTGTCAGCATGGATGGTGTGCGCTTCATGGATCTGAAGAACCACTATACTGTTGATGGCAAGAACGCCACTGCCAATTCCTGTGTCAAGTCCGGCATTGCCCGCACTGTCGGCACTGCCCAGACTGGTCTGACTGACATCTATGCTGTCAAGTTCGATGTCAACAACGGCTTCCACGGTGCAACCCTGACTGGCAACGCTGGTATCAGCCAGTATCTGCCCGATTTCAACAAGCCCGGTGCTGTCAAGGACGGCGAAGTTGAAATGGTTGCCGCAACTATCCTGAAGAACACCGCAAACGCTGGCGTTCTGCGTAATATCAAGCTGGTTTAATCCGGCACATCACAGAAAGGATGAATCACCATGGCAAAGGCAAAGAAGTACACTGTTTCCGTTGAGGACAAGAATTATTGCGGTGTTGGCGCTGGCGGCGCACAGTTCGCCAACGGCACTGCAATCATCGACAATGAACGGCTGGCAAACTGGTTCAAGGAACACAAGGGCTATACCGTGAAGGAAGTCAAGGAAGCCGAAGACAAGTAATGAAGGCGGGTGAACCCTGATGATTATTTCTGTCGAAAAGGCGAAAGCTTTTGTCAGCTTTCCCGATGGCTGGACTGATGAAAAAATCAAAATGAAGCTGTTGGCGGTGGAACAGACCATCAGGGCATACACCAACAACAACTTCCAGAACAGGGACATCAGGATTCAGGCAGACATCCGGGCGGGTGTTTTCATGTCTGAATCCCTGATCCCCTTTTCCGTTGATGACACTGTACAGGTCAGCGAATCCCGGTTCAACAAGGGTCTTTTCACAGTTTCTGCGGAAACGGATGACACAACCTTCATGGTTAATGAAGACACACGGGATGAAGATGATGTGCTTGTCACCAAAATTGAATATCCGGCTGATGTTGTCAACTGCTGTGTTGAACTGATGGAATGGGCTGTGAACTTTGCCGGGAAGGTCGGCATCAAGTCCGAAACCCTTTCCCGGCATTCCGTCACCTATGAGGACAGCGCAACAATGTTCATGGGTTATCCCGCTTCTCTTCTGGGCTGTCTGAAGCCTTATAGGAAGGTAAGGTGTTAACCCATGGCAAACATCGGCGGCAAGACAATTGGCACGATACAGACGAACACAGCGGTCAAGAATGCCATTGGTGAAGCTGTGAAACAATGGGTTGATGCTTTCCGTCATGAAGGCTGGCTGGATTTCCAGTCCGGCGAAAAGAAACACGGAAACTTCAATGCACCTGTTGAGGAATCAACCCATGTGTTTCTTTGCGATTATCATTCCGGCATCTATGCCCTGACAATCCCGGACGAAAAGACAAAAACCGTCCCGGATGTCCGCATGATCATCAAAGGCATGGTCTATGATGTCCTGTTGATTGACAATCCGATGGAAATGAATGAACATCTTGAAATCTACCTACGGAAAGTGGGTGCATGGGATGGCAAAGGGTGAAGTCATTTTTGAGGATTACACAATCAAGGTTCAAAATGTGATTGATGACAAAATCAATGCCGTTTTGGAAGAATGCGCCGGGGAACTGGAATCACAAGTGAAGCGGAATTCCCGTGTTGACACTGGCAAAACCAAAAACAGCTTCCAACACAAAGTTGTTGATTCTGAACATACCGCATACATCGGATCAAATGACGAAAATGCGATTTGGGAAGAATTCGGCACGGGTGAATATGCCCTTGAAGGAAACGGCAGAAAGGGCGGCTGGCATTATAAAGATGCAAAGGGTGATTGGCATTATACCACTGGTAAAAAGCCGTCACGGGCTTTCTGGAAAGCCTACAACAGCCTAAAAAACAAAATCATCAATCACATTCAGAGCGCATTCAAGGGGATGTGACAAATGGACAAGTTGAAATTTATCAATGAACAGATGGAAGCCATTGGCATCCCTTATGAATTGGGACAGTGGTCATCCACAATTCAACATCCGTATTGGGTCGGTGAATTCACTGATGAACCGATCACAACGGAAGACGGACTGGAACAGTCCACATTGCTTCTGACTGGAACAAACCGGGGGGATTATCTTTCCCTTGAAACCGACAAGGAAAAGATCAAAAAGCACTTTGACCCGAAAGATGGTCTGATTGCAGAAACTGACAGTGGTGTGATCGCTGTCTTTTTTGATGGTGCTTTCCCCATTCCCACGGGTGAAGCCGATCTGAAGCGTATGCAAATCAATTTGAAAATCAAAGAATGGAAGGTGAATTAAATGAAAGTTGGTCAGAACGGCGTGACCAAGGACACGCCTGAAAAAATCCTTTTTGGTGCTGGCACGATTCACAAGGGTCTGAAGTACACCGAAGGCACTGGCTGGAACTTCGCTGAATCCCTTGTCGGTGCAACATCCGGCGGGTCTAAGCTGTCCATTGTGCCTGAAATCACCCCCATTGAGGTTGACGGCGTTCATGTCAACGCAAAGGGTCTGGTCGAAAAGACTGGCGAAAAGGCATCCATGGAACTGAACCTGATCGAACTGACGAAGGAAATTATCAAGGCGGCAACTTTCGCCAAGGACGGTGTTTCCGCTGATGCAACCTATGACCTGATCGAATCCAAGGCATCCATTGATGAAGGTGATTATTGGGATAATATTGCCTTTGTCGGCAAGACCCTGAAGGGCAAGCACATCATTGCCATTTTGGACAATGCCCTTTGCACTTCTGGCTTTGAACAGGAAGGCAAGTCCAAGGAAGGCGCAGTCGGCAAGTACACCTTTGAAAGCTATGCCGAACTGGACAGCACCCTTGACACCGTGCCTTGGCACATCTACTATCCCAAGGCTACTACCTAAAGCAAGCTAAAAGAAGAAAGGAATGTTTGAACAATGACTGAAGCAATCGAAAACAAGACTGAACAGGCTGAAGCTGTGGTGGTTGAAAAGCCCTATACCTTCAGACCCCTTCAGGCTGAAGATACCTTCCTGATGTGCAAAATCATCAAGGCTATTGGTGTCAAGGAATTCAAAGCCTGTTTTGAAAATGGCGGCATTCAGGAAATGGTTGCACAGCTTATGGAAAGCGCACTGAAGGAAGATGAAAAGGACAATGAACAGGGTGATGATTCCGGCATTGTGAAGGCTGGCATTGCTGTTTTCCTTGATATTGCTGATGTGATCATCGGCAATCTTCCGAAGTGCGAAAACGAAATCTTCCAGATGCTTGCCAACACTTCCAATATGTCTGAAAAGGCAATCCGCAAGATGGGCTTTGCGGACTTCTTCGGAATGATCATTGATTTCATCAAGAAAGAGGAATTCCGGGATTTTATCAAGGTTGTTTCAAGATTGTTCTGATAGGTGACTTTCTCTTTATGGATCGGCTATTCGCAAGATATGCCGATCCATTTTCTTTTATCAATGGAATGATCCGGACGGGCAGATTTGCGGAATTTGTGTCTGATTTCATGGCGGCAACCGATAGCGAAAAGGAAGAAAAGGCGAATTGGGAAGTCTGGCTTCACAAGGTTTGGGATGTCACCTATGGTGATTTCAAACAAGGGATTGAAGACACGAAAAAGAATCAGCAAATGTCCATCGGGGCTATTGAAACAACCATAAAAGAATCTGAAAATATTTTGAACGATTTCAACCCTTCACAGAATGGGGGTGAAGCATAAATGGATTTATTTAAACTGCTTGGCACGATTGTCATTGATAATGCCAATGCAAACAAGGCACTTTCCGAAACATCAAGCAAGGCAAAGGACACCGCTGAAGATGTCGGCGCAGTGTCGGACAGTGGCAACAAAACAAGCGGTAAATTTGCAACCGCAATGGGCAAGGTTGGTTCTGCCGCCGTAAAGGTTGGCAAGGTTGTTGCCACTGGCATTGCCACGGCGGGTGTTGCAATCGGCGGCGTGACTGTAAAGGCGTTAAGTGCCGCCGGAGAATTGGAACAGAACATGGGTGGTTCTGAAGCTGTGTTCAAAGATTATGCCGGAAAGATGCAGAACACCGCAAAGACAGCCTTTTCTAATATGGGCTTGTCGGCTTCTGATTTCCTTGGAACGGCAAACAAGATGGGTGCATTGTTCCAAGGTGCGGGTTTCGGAATTGAAGAATCTGCAACCATGTCAGCGGATGCCATGCAACGGGCGGCTGATGTGGCATCCATCATGGGCATTGACACTTCAGCGGCAATGGAAGCCATTGCGGGTGCGGCAAAGGGCAACTTTACCATGATGGACAATCTGGGCGTTGCCATGAATGACACCACCCTGAACGCCTATGCCGCCGCAAAGGGCATAAACAAGACCACGCAAGAAATGACCAATCAGGAAAAGATTGGTCTTGCAATGGAAATGTTCATGGAAAAGACCGCATATGCCGCCGGAAACTATGCCAAGGAAAATGAAACGCTTGCTGGTTCTTTGGGAACTGCAAAAGCGGCACTTTCAAACTTCCTTTCGGGTGCTGGTACGGTGGAAGATGTGGTTTCTTCCTTCAAGAGTGCCGGAACGGTCATTGTGAAGAATGTCAAAGAAATGTTCCCAGCTTTGATGACAGGCATCACACAGATTGTCAGTCAGCTTGTGCCGGAAATCCCGCCTTTGTTGAAACAGTTGCTTCCCAGCCTGATCACAGGCGCAACGGGGCTGATCAACGGGCTTGTTTCCGCAATGCCGCAGGTCATATCGGCTTTGATGGGTGCGCTTCCGGCGTTGATTGATGGCGTTATGAGCATAATGAACGCCATAATTCAGGCATTGCCGCAAATCCTTGAAGTGTTGGTTTCCGCACTTCCCACACTGATCCCGCAGTTGATCAATGGGCTTGTGAACATGATTGTGATGCTTTGCACGAACTTTGCACAGATCATCCAACCGATTATTGATTATCTGCCGGAAATCATCATCAGCATTGTGAATGCGCTGATGACGAATCTTCCAGCCTTGATTCAGGGTGTGGCACAGCTTGTCATGGGTCTTGTGGCGGCACTTCCCCAGATTCTTCAGGCGGTGTGGCAAGTCATTGTGAATGTTTTCAAGAATCTGCCGCAGTGGTTTGGTCAGATTTTTGACAGCATCGTGAATGTCATTGCATCCATCTTCCCCGGCGCAAAGGATCAGATCATGACGGTCTGGAACGCTATCAAGAACAACATCACAACTGTTGTCAATGCAATCAAGAATGTCATCACAACTGTCTGGAACAGCATCAAGAATGTCATCAGCACTGTCATCAATGCTGTGAAAAATGTCATCAGCACTGCATGGAACGCAATCAAGACCATCATTGCAAATGTGATGAACATTATCTTCAGCGTGATCAAGGGTGACTGGACAAGCGTAAAGCAGTCCATTTCCAACATCCTGAATGCAATCAAGTCTGTGATTTCTTCCGTGTGGAATGCAATCAAGTCTGTGATTGGCAGTGTTGTGAATGGCATCAAGAACACTGTTTCCAGTGTGTTCAATGGCATCAAATCCACCATTTCAAGCATCTGGAACGGTATCAAGTCTGTGACAACAAGCGTTTGGAACGGCATCAAGACCGCAATCACAAAGCCTATTGAAACGGCAAAGAACACCATCAAGGGAATCATTGACAAGATCAAGGGCTTCTTCAAGGGCATGAAGATTCAGTTCCCGAATATCAAACTGCCGCATTTTTCCGTGAAGCCTTCCGGCTGGAAAATCGGTGACTTGCTGAAGGGCAGTATTCCGAAGCTGGGAATTGATTGGTATGCAAAAGCCATGAATGATCCTATGGTCATGACTGAACCCACGATTTTCGGCTATAACCCGAAAACAGGAAATGTCATGGGCGGCGGCGAAGCTGGCAGTGAAGTTGTTTCCGGCACAAATACCCTGATGAACATGATTGGTGATGTGGTGGAAAGCAAAACGGCGGCACAGAATGACCGCATCATTGCTGTTTTGGTTTCCATTCTGAACGCCATTCTTGGCGGCAATCAGGAAATGCTTCAGGCGTTGCTTGCTGGACATACCCTGAAAATCGGTGAAAGAGAATTCGGAAGGTTGGTGAAAGAATATGCTTGAAAAATTCATATTTGAAAACCACCTTGGTCAGCGGTTTGAAGGGCTTCCCAATGGTGTGTTCCTGAACTATAACGATTTGCGGGATTATTCGTGGAGTTATGACACAATAAACAACCGCATTTCCCGGTTCTATATGGGAACGAAAAGCCGCAAACTTCCGCTTGTGGTCAAGTGCAATTCTGACGAAGAAGCTGTTGCAGTGAAGAACCGCTTGCATGAACTGGCTGAAGCTGATATTGAAGCGAAAATCCCCGGCAAAATCTTTGTCGGGGATTACTACACGAACGGGTATATCACAGCCAGCACGAAAAGCAACTATCTGATCACGAAGCGGCTTTGCAACATTGAATTGACCCTGACAAGTGATGATCCGGCGTGGTATCGGGAAACAACCTATGCTTTCCCCGTTGGCGGTGCGGTTACACCCGAAGAAGAACCCGGTGATGATCCTGAAACAGGTGGAATCAAGCCGGAAGGAACGCTGAATGTTACCGCAAATGGATCTTACGATGTCACAAGATATGCGGCGGTCAATGTTGCTGTGGAATCTGGTGCTGGTGCAATTTCCGCAACCACTGACGGGAACGGCAATGTCACACTATTCAATGCAACCGCCACAAGTGACAGCGGCGGCAATATAACCTTGTTATGATAGGCGGTGTTTTATTTTGGCAGATGAAATGAAAACTTTGACCATAGGTGACACAACCTATGAAATTGTAGACGAAAAGGCACGAAAAGAAAAACTTGATGCTTCGGAACTTCCCACCGCAATCAACACGGCATTGGCACAAGCAAAGGCAAGCGGTGAGTTTGACGGCGAAACCGGAAAAGATGGCAAGTCTGCGTATGAGTATGCACAGGATGGCGGCTACACTGGAACGGAAGCAGACTTTGCCGAGAAGTTGGCACAAGAACCTTTGGTTGGCACTACTGCGGATATTACACCAAGCCAGGTTGTTGAAGCAATTGTTAACGGTCGAGATTTAATGATCATATATACTGACAAATCGTTCGGTATGTTTTATTTCACATCTTTCGATATTAACGCATCTCTAGGTTTTGTCTTTTCATCCGCTATTCTTGTGTATAACGGTATGTATGCGGTAGTGGAATTGATTGGCAACACGACCGCAAACACATGGCAATTTGTCGTGCAACAGATACCCATTATGTCCGATATTCCTACAAAAATGAGCCAGTTAGAAAACGACAGTGAGTATATGACCTTGGCTGGTTATCAAATTATTGCACCAAAGTCTTTAAAGAACCCATACGCTATGACTATCAACGGCACGACCTACGATGGCTCCAGTGCGGTGGACATGACTGCTAAGATTAACGAACTCATTGATTCTAAACTGGGGGTGATTGAGAATGGCTCTTACTGATAAGTTGACCGCCATCGCCGATGCGATTCGTGAAAAGACGAACACAAGCGCACCCTTGTTTTTGGATGCAATGCCCAGCTACATCAGAAGCATTCAGACTTCTTCTTCTGGATCAGATGCGGCGGGCATCCCTTCTGATATTGTTGCAGAAGCGGAACGGGTGGCAAGTGGCATGATTGCCAAGAGGGGCGCAAATTCCCTGACATTCATTGCAATAAGCGATATGCACGAAATGGGCGATAGTGACCATTCTGATGCAACAATCATCGAAAGATACCGCAGGGCGAATCTGAACGCCGGACAGGGTGCGAAGCTGATTGCCGAGAAAATCAGCTTGGATTTCTTCGCAAACTTGGGTGATTTGGCGTGGGGTTCTTCCTCTACTACTTTGCACGATTGGGCGCAATCCGTTGTGAAGGCAAGAGGGTACACCGCTGGTATTGAACCGTTGACCGAATCGTTCTATACACCCGGAAATCATGATGTTGACTATGCAAGCGGATACCATGATGAAAATTTGGTTGTTGGTATGATTGGCACTTATCGCTATGTTGATTTGACGGGCAAGAAGGTTCGTGTGATCTGCCTGAATACCGCAGACACCACGGATGGAACGGACAGCACCGAACGAATCAGCGGCGAACAGCTTCAGTGGTTTGCCAATGCCCTTGACCTTTCCAGCAAGTCAGATGCCGATGATTGGGGAATCATCGTGCTTTCACATCATCCCATTGATTGGGGTGCGGTCAAGCCCCTTGCGAACTGCCTTGCGGCTTATCTGAATGGAACAACCTATTCAGAAACCCATGATGGTGTAACAATTTCCAAGAACTTCAGCGGTAAAAATGCCGCCACATTCATTGCAAATTTCCATGGTCATACACACTGTTTCAAGGTTGCAAATATCAGTGGAACAACGGCGAAGCGTGTAGCAATTCCAAACGCTTGCTATGGCAGAAACAATGAATACGGAACAAGCGGAAACACTGAATTTGGTGAAACCACCACCTACAACAAAAGCGACGGTTCAACAGGAAAGAACACGGCATTCTGTTTGGTGTCCGTTGATCTGACTGATGAAGTGATTTATGCTGATTGTTTCGGTGCAGGCTATGACCGGGTTATTTCTTATGCTGAAGAAGTTATCGTCACATACTCCGTGACCAATAATCTGAATAATGCAAGCACAAGCAACGGCACAGCAACCGTCACCGCTGGGGCTAACTACTCCACCGCAATCACTGCAAATAGTGGTTATGAGCTGAACAGCATCAAAGTCACTATGGGTGGCGTTGACATTACTTCCACGGCGGTCAGTGGTAGCAATATCACGATTGCCAATGTTACTGGCGATATTGTTATCACCGTCACAACGGTTCAGACGGTTGTGCCGCCTAGCTATACTAACAAGGTGACAAATTCTATCAATTCCGATGGTAGCATCTACAACGGCACAGGTTATCAGGAAGGGTATCGTCTGAATTCTTCTGGCACAACTTCGGAACTGCCCGGTGCGGTCAACTCCGGCTTTATTGCCTATAATCATGAAGTTATCCGAGTATACGGCACGGCAAACGGAACAATTGGCAACAGCGGCAACTATGTTGTTCTGTATGACAGTTCATTTGCAAAAACGCTTGTGTTGAGCATGACGAATTTGCAAAGTTACGGTGCTACATGGACGGTTCAGGACGGCAAATATATGCTGACTATTGACCCGGCGGCAATTACCAACGCCGCAACCAAAACAGCGTTGCAAAGTGCCGGATATATCCGTTGTAGTTTTGCATCCTGTGCGGGCGCAAATTTTGTTGTTACGCTGAATGAAGCAATTGAGTAATTCAAAGGTCACCATCTTCCGGGGTGGTGCTTCCTCTATAAAAGGGGTGAGAAAATGGAAAAAGGTTTTGGATATCCTTTTGATTATCCATATGATTATTCGGTTTCGCACTTATCCCGAAACATTGTCTGTGATTCCGTGGGAAGTGGTGATTTCAGACTGTTGATCTACGGTGAAGCGGTCAATCCGTCTATTGTCATCGGCGGTCATATCTATGCAATCAATGGAACGATTGGCAAGGGCGAAACACTTTTGATTGACAGCCTGAACAAATCCATCACGCTGACAACTGCGTTCGGCAATAAAGTCAACTGGTTTGATAAGCGGGGACGAAAAGATTATATCTTTGAACCTATCCCGGCGGGGACGAATCCTGTCAATTGGTCTGGCTCATTCGGATTTGATTTGACGGTCATTGAGAAACGGAGTGAACCCAGATGGATTTAATTTATACCAACGCAAAAAGGGCTGATCAGGGCGTTTTTTCTGCATATGCTTTGGATTTGTCCTATGGGGCAAGCGAAAACGATTTTGAAATAACCCTTGGAGCGAATAAAGCAACACTTGAATCCGGGGCTGTCATATACATTGAAGACACGGAATATGGCGGCATGGTTGACGGTCTGAAGACAAGCACCAATAGCGCAACAATCACATACAAAGGCAGAACATGGCACGGCATCATGAATAGCAAAGTCATTCAGCCGGACACCGGGAAAGATTACCTGATTGTTTCGGGTGATGCCAATGAAGTCATTGCTTTTGTGGTTGCCAGTCTTGGGCTGTCAGGGCTGTTTGTGGCGGCTGAAGAATTGTCCGGGGTTTATATATCCGGCTATAAATTCAACCGCTATTGCAAGGGCTATGACGGTATCAGGGCTATGCTTGCGGCAAATGGTGCAAAGCTGAAGATTGTGTGGAAGAATCGTTCTGTCTATCTGTCCGCTGAACCAATTGCAGACTACACAGAATCCCCGGTTGATGGTGACATTGCCACGCTGACCGTGGAACAGCACAAGCAGAAGGTGAACCACCTGATCTGTCTGGGTAAAGGTGATCTTGCCGCACGGGAAGTCATTCATCTGTATGTTGACCAATTCGGAAGAATCGGTGATGTCCAGTATTACACCGGGCTTGATGAAATCTGCGACACCTACGAAAACAGCAATTCCGACAATCTGCGAAGTGACGGAATCGAAAAGCTGACAGAACTTCAGAACATTGACAAGGCTGAAATTGCCCTTCCCGAAACGGAAGGGCTTTCCTATGACATCGGTGATATTGTCGGCGCAACCGAATATAAATCCGGGGTCAGTGTTGCCGCAATGGTGACACAAAAAATCGTAAAAATCAACAACGGTGTTGTCAGCACCGAATATAAAACAGGCGGGTGATTTCTAAAATGGCTGACAATTATTTGATTACGGGCTATTGGGGTGAACCCCATGCGACCGCAGAAAATGACAGGGGCATCAATGCCGCTATGTTTGGCACTGGCAGATTCGTCTTGCCTGTTGGTGAACAGTTCAAAGCTGAATACATCGGCAACAACACCATCAGAATGTATGATGGCAAGCTGATGAATAATGGTGCGGCGGCTGGCATCCCCGTTGGTGAATATGTGGATTTGCTGATTGCCAATGCCGGACAAGGCATGAAGCGCAACGATTTGATTGCTTTCCAATATTCACAGGATGCTTCCACACTGATTGAATCCGGCAAGTTCGTTGTCATTAAGGGCGAAGAAACCAATGGAACTGCATCAGATCCCACGCTGACACAGGGGGATTTGCTGTCCAACAAGGCAACCTTTGATCAGATGGCTTTGTGGCGTGTTTCCGTGTCCGGCGCAACGATTTCCGCACCTGTGAAGCTGTTTTCCGTTGCAACACCGAATGGAATTGAAGACCCTGACTATCCGGGTTGTTATTACCGCATGAATGGTAGCACAAAAGAATGGGTGAACCCCCCGATGGTTACAGGTAAGGAATACCGCACCACGGAGCGGTATCTGGGCAAGCCTGTGTATGCAAAGGTTATCACGGGTGTTGCCTTGGCGGTGGCAGATACAACGGTATCTATTCCCTTGGGTGTTACCGCTGTTACTAACCTTGTTGATTTCGTAATTACACATCAAGGTACAACCGATAGTGTGTATACATTTCCTTCCCATAGTCTGTACGATGGTGATCCCATGCTGACGGGTTATTTTGCCAAGAGCAGTCGTACTTTTGTATTGCAAACACATGGCGATTTTAGCGCACACACGGCTACTGTATTTGCCAAGTACACCAAGGATTAAGGGGGGAAATGTTATGAAGATTATTCGTTATAAATTCCTTGCTTCGGAAACGGAAGGAAGTCTGATTGACATTGCGTACCGCTGTTCTGCGGAGAATCTGGAAGCAAATGTGGAAATCGCCAAGCGTGAAGCCTACAATGGCGAATACACCGTTGAGGACGATGGACAGCCTGAACCTGAAACCGATGCAACCCCGGCACTGTATGTGGCAATCGGTCTGGATGATTCCGGCTATCCCGTATGGTCACAGCCCACGGGCGCACATGATGCCTATAACACCGGGGATATCGTCACCTATAACGGCACATTGTATCAGTCTTTGATTGATGGCAATGTGAATTCCCCTGAAGCCTATCCCGCCGGATGGGCTGTTTATGCTGAATAATAAGGCGGTGATTTCGTATGGACGAAAAGGACATTGAACACCGCCTGACCGAAATTGAAGGGCGGTCAAAGTCGAACACACATCGTCTGGATGAACTGGAACGGCGGCAAGACAACCTTGATGATCTTGTCGGCACTGTGAAGGTTTTGGCAGTCCGTGAAGAAGCCGTTGAAAACGATGTGAAGGAAATCAAGAAGGATGTCAAAAGCCTGACAAGCAAGCCGGGGCAACGGTGGGACAGCCTAGTTGATAAAATCATCTGGGCTGTTGCTGGTGCTGTGCTTGCTTATGTTTTGGCACAAGTCGGATTTTAAGAAAGGATGAACAACATGGAATTTCTGAATGATTATATGATCCCGGTCATCATGGGAGTGTGCCTGTGCGTTGGCTACATCGTGAAGCATTGGGTCAAGGATGTTGACAACAAAATCATCCCTACCCTGTGCGCCGTGCTTGGCGTTCTGCTGGCATTTTGGATTCATTGGGGCAACATCACCCCGGAAGTGCTTTTGATGGGTCTGGCAAGCGGTCTGGCTTCCACAGGTCTGCATCAGGCATTCAAGCAGATTATGGAAAGAAAAGCACAATAACAGAAAGGTGATGAACAATAATGAACATCATTGAAAGCAACCTGAAGTTCAATTCCAATCACAGTGAAAGAAGCGGCAATCCGTCCGCTGTTGTGTTGCACCATGCGGCGGCATCTTCCGCAACCGTTGAAACCGTCCATGAATGGCATCTTGACAACGGATGGGCTGGCATCGGCTATCACTTCTATGTCAGAAAGAATGGTTCTGTCTATCGTGGCAGACCTGAAAAGTGGATTGGAGCGCACACAAGCGGTCACAATGAAAAAATCGGCATTTGTGCTGAAGGCAACTTTGAAACAGAAAAGATGCCGGATGCACAGAAGAAGGCTATCATTGAACTTCTTGCCTATCTGTTCGACAAGTACGGCGCAATGAAGGTGTATGGGCATCGTGATCTTGATGCCACTGCCTGTCCGGGCAAGAATTATCCGTTTGACAGCATCGTGGAAGCCGCAAGACAGCCGAAAAAGGCTGATGCTGACACCGATGCCGCCAAAACGCTTTATTGCGTTCAGGTGGGCGCATTCGATGTCAAGGCAAATGCTGAAAATCTGCTTGCCAAGCTGAAGAAGGCTGGCTTTGATGGCTTCATCACCACGAACGGCGGCACGGCTGTTGCGGCTGATCCTAAACCCGTCAAGAAGATGGAAGAAGGAAGCTTTGTCCGGGTGAAGAAGGGTGCAAAGACCTACACGGGCGGCGGTCTGGCTGATTTCGTCTATGAACGGAATCACACGGTCAAGGAAATTGACGGCAACCGGGTTGTGATCACCTTCGATGGTGTTGTTGTGGCGGCAGTCCACAAAGACAATCTGATCTTGCTGTAAACCGTCACAGCAAGCCCACAGCCGCCCGGACAGCGGCTTTTTCGGCTTCCGGGTGTTAGCGGTATGGGAAGAATAAAACCGAATACAGGCAAAGAGAAAGGGGGAAGGGCTTCACAGCCTTTCCCCCTTATTTTTTGTTTTATGCGGTTTCCAACAATTCCGGGTTGTCATGAATGTTTCCGATGACTTTCATGCTGTAAATTTCATACTTCGGCACTTTCACATAGTTATTGTCAAAAAGGAACATTCCATCATCAAAGGTCACACGGAAGATTTGCTTGCTGTGATTCTTGCTGAAATGCGCCTGAACAATATCATCTTCAAAAATCTTCGTGCATTTCTTATCGGTCATCCCGGTAAACTGACCCACGGTTTCTTCAGATACCGCATAATATTCAAGTGCTTGATCATAACACAGGGATTCACTGCTTGTGATGATCATGATTCCTTCTGCTTTGTCACCATAGAATTCCGTTTGCTTATAACAAGACCCGAAAACCCATTCACGGTTGTCCCGCCGTCTGCCCCGGAACAAAATTTCACGCATTATGTATCATCCTTTCATTCTAGCAAGTGCCGCTTCAGCTTCTTCACGGGTCAGGAAGACCGTTTTGCCGAAATCGTCAAAAGATGCCCCAATAGAAAAATATGGATTGGGATTTGCCAGTATTTCGCTATGAACACCCTTGTCTTTGCGATAATCCCAAAGCAGAAGTCGAACCACGGCAGGGTATATCTTCCCATTCAAAACAAAGAAAAGTTCGTCCCCCACCTTACACGGCAGAACCACGGCATCCACGGTGGGCTGTTCTCCAATGCGGTCTATAATGTCATAGAGTTCACTTCTGGGGCGTGGTGTGCCTTTCATCCCGTAAAGATAAAGATTCATGATTTCTGTCTTGATGTCTTCAATAAACGCATCAGCATCAATCAGCCGCATCTTCACCGCCCCTTTCCATATCAGCCCGGATCAGCCCTTTGATATAGCCCTGTTTGTTAGGTTGCTTTTCAACCTGTTCAATCAGGTCAGCTTCGGAAGGGTACAAATCAATGTAAAGCCGCTTTCCTTTGTCCCGGTACTTCTTTTTTGCTTTCTTTTCTGCTTCAGTCATTGTTCATCACCCCTATACTTTTTCACGATGTCAAAAACCGTTTGCAAGTCTTCTTGTGACATCTTTCTTGTAATTCCGCTTGACCAATCAAACGCACACATGACAGTTTGTTGCATTGAATACCTGTGAAATTCCTGAAGAATCTGTTCTTTGGATAAATACAACTGGTATGAAGGGGAATAGTGTGTCACTTCCCTGAAGTCTTTGGTTGCATCAAATTTCATCTGACCCCAAAAATCAACAGTGACATATTTTCTTCCCACGGACAGAACCTTCACTTCCCGGATTCGTTCTTCAATGGTTGCATCGTTTCTGAAATTCAGGATCTGAAGAATATACGCTGTTTGACCAACCTTGAAATCTTCTTTCTTCATTTTCACATT
>UZAT01503780.1_pt1 | contig 21065 bp, 27 predicted proteins | sample 2160861 | NCBI WGS metagenome assembly UZAT01 (sample SAMEA5138306, study PRJEB28736) | viral metagenome | reverse complement strand
GTCTACGACAAGATCAGCGACATCTGCATGAGCATCAAGAAGGAGGACGTGCTGAGCCTCCCCGGCCAGATATACACCGACGTGACGGTCCGGCCGTCCGATGCTCTGCTGAAAAAATACAAAAAATTCGAGAAAGAGAAGGTCCTGGAGTGCCTGGACGCAGAGGGCGAGATCGTCGCCGGCTCCGCTGCAGCCCTGACCAACAAGCTCCTGCAGTTCGCCAACGGTGCCATCTACGACCTGGACGGCCAGGTGCATGAGTTGCACGATCTCAAACTGGAGGCCCTGGAGGAGCTCGTGGAGCAGGCCGGTGGCGATCCGGTGCTGATCCTCTACGCCTACAAGCACGACGAGGCGCGGATCGCTGCCCGGATCCCCTGTCGGAAGATCGACACCGCCCAGGACATCCGGGACTGGAACTCCGGCAAGATCCCGGTGGCCATCGCCCACCCGGCCAGCATCGGCCACGGCCTCAACCTGCAATATGGCGGCCACATCCTCATCTGGTTCGGCCTGACCTGGAGCCTGGAGCTCTACCAGCAGGCCAATGAGCGCCTGAACCGGCCCGGCCAGACAGAGGTCTGCAGGATCTTCCACATCGTGCTGAAGGGCACCCACGACGAGCGGGTGCTGCAGGCACTGTCCAGAAAAGAAGAAGGCCAGGCGGCCGCCATCGAGGCGCTGCGCCTGGAAGTGTTGCAGGAGGTGAAAACATGACCGATTTGGAATACGTCCTCGCCCGGGTGCCTCTTTCCGAGCTGCTGGCGCAGACGGCGGAGGAGGCCATCGAGCTGGCCCACGCTGCGCTGAAGCTCCGCCGGACCCTTGACTCCTCCAACCCGACGCCGGTCGCCACGGTCGAGGCTGTGGTCCAGTTCGAGGAGGAGATCGCGGATCTGACTCTGTGCAATAGCATCTGCCTGGGCCAGCTGGGCTATGGCCTAGAAAACATCCTGGCCCTCCGGCCCCTGGAGGACTACAAGCTGAAGCGCTGGGCCGACCGACTGAGGGCCCAAGAGGAGGAAACGGATGGACCGTAGATATTCGGTTTATGACCGGCGCACCGACCAGCCCATCGTGATCCATGGCACCGCCCACCACTGCGCGGCGGTGCTTGGGGTCAGGCTCAAGACCTTCTACGCCTACATAAGCAGAGCCCGGAAGGGGCGGCTCGGAGCGCCGCAAAAGTACGAGATATTCACAGACGACGAAGACGAGGATGATGTCGATGGAGAAGAGTGATTTCAAAAATTACCGGGCACTGGTGGAAGAGGTGCAGCAGCTGAAGGAGCAGCTGGCCGTCCTGGAGTCCTCGATCTACTCCCCGAAGGGCCAGCGCTTCACCACGACGCCCAGGGTGCCCTCTGGCGACCGCTCCACCATGGACGGCGCAGTGGATAGGCACATCAAGCTGGTGGCGCTGTACCGGGAGCAGCTGGCCCAGAAGGAGGCCGAGCAGTTCGCCATCGAGCAGGCCATCAGCTCCCTGGGCGACACACCGGAGCGCCTGGTCATGCGGGAGCTCTACATCGCCGGCAAGAGGTGGCCGGCGGTGCTCAGTAAAATGCAGAAGCTGGGCTACAGCGAGCGGACGGTCTACCGCCTGCATGGTGCCGCCCTGTGGAAATTGAAGGAGGTCTAGTATGAAACGACACAGCGACGCGACCCTGATGGGTATGACCAAGAAGCAGCTGGTCGAGTATGTCCGCGTGGCCGAGCATAACCAGGAAGTTGCGGAAGCTGCCCTGGATCAGCAGGCCGAGAATGTGAAGGACTGGGAGCCGATCAACCCGGAGCTGAAGAAAGCGGTGAAGCTGCTCCACGCCAAGTACGAAGTCGCAAAAAAGCAGCCCTTCGTCCGGGATCCGGTGGCCTACGCCTTGCACAAGACCTGGAAGCAAATCGATGGAGGTGCTCGATGATGTTCCGAAAGTATGCTAAGAACAAGCTCCGCCTGGGCGTGGAGGTGAAGGCCTGCAAGGATTGCAGAGGCCCGGAGCGGCCCTGCCTGGTCGATGGCAAGCCCGCCACCTTCCACCGCTGGGTAGAGGAGGATCGCGGGATCCTGCAGATCCATGCCTTCACGAAGCCGGACTACATCGACCAGGTGCGCCGGGAATATGAGGAGAAGAACATCATCCCGGCCTGCGCTTCCCTGGAGAAGCTCCACGAGGTCAAGGCCCTGGTCGAGTGGCCTGACGGCTCCGTGAGCACGGTGGACCTGGAGCTGATCACCTTCCTCGACCGAAGGGAGGGCTGAGTATGCAGTGCCCCTTGTGTGGATCCTGGCAGCAGGAGGTCGTTGACAGCCGCCCGAAAGCGGACAGCGTACGCAGGCGTCGGGAGTGCGCAGACTGTGGCTTCCGGTTCTCCACCATCGAGATCCGCAAGGAGGTCTATGATCGCATGACCCCGCCGGATCGTGAGGCGCTTCGGGCATCCGTGGATCGCTTCCTGCAGAACCTAAAAACGGCCATATACAAGGCCCTCAAACTGTAGAGCAAGGAGGTGGCTGGTATGGAGCTTTTGGCGGCCTTGATGACCGGGTTCTGCTTGGGTTATGGGATCGCGGCGGGATCTCGCGTGCTGCTCCTCCTGGCGCTGGTGTTTGCGGTGTCGGGGTTTATGATTAGCTTAGGCAGCAAATAAAAAAAGCCCGGAGGCGCGAACCTCCGGGCTTTTACTGTGTCTATTTTAGTTTGACTTTTTCACTAGCACCATTTGGCCCTATGTAAAAAGTCAAACACATCCAGGCCCCGCTGTGGCGGGGTTTAGGTGACCTTCTTCTCGATCTGGGTGCCGAAGTAGAAGGCGATGACCGTCGCGTAGATGGTCTGGAACTCGGAGCTGATCTGCCCCTGGACTGCCAGGTAGCAGAAGACACCGGTCAGGGCGATGGTCACGATGCTCTTGATGGTCATCAGTCGGTCTGCGATGTGCTTCAGGATCTCCATGGTTATACCTCCATTATGTCTTCTCAAGCAGCCGGATCCGCATCTCGTGATCCTGCAGCTGCTTGTCCTGTTCGTCGTTGTGCTTCCAGATCTTGTCGTGGCTGGCCGTGGCCTTCTCCTGCTGCTTGGCAAGGTTGGCCTCGTTCCGATCCACGCGCTTCTCGATGTTCTTCAGCGTGACGTTGAGGGTGGTGATGGTTTGGTTCAGCTTGATGATCGGCGCCCCGATGCTGATGAACAGCCCGGCCAGGGTGACCAGGACGCCGATGATGATTTCCCACTCCATGGGCCCCACCTCCTTACAAGACGCCGAGCAGGGCGGCCGCGGTCTTGGGACCGACGACGCCGTCGTCCTTCCGGCCGTGGGCCTTCTGGAAGGCCTTGACCGCGGCCTCGGTCATATCGCCGAACTTGCCGTCGAAGGGGTTGTTGCTGCCCAGGTTGTAGCCATAGGAAGCCAGGATCCGCTGGAAGGCCTCGACCTGCTCGCCGGTGCTGCCCTTCCGCAGCTCCTGGAGCTGGATGGTGAAGGCCACCGGCTCGGCGTCGTACTTGGGCACACCGAAGCCGCGGATGTTCTTGGCGTTCACGGCGATCCTGCGGCGGCCTACGGCGTTTTTGTAGTTGCCCTCGATGACGGTGATGGTGCCGCCAGCTACGGCCTCCACGATGCCAACATGGTCGGCCCAGCCGGTATTGTCGCCCTTGCCGCTGTCCTGCCAGTCGTAGAAGATGACCTCGCCGGGCTTCGGCGTGCGGTTCTCATTCTCGACCCAGCAGCCCAGCTTCTTGAAGAGGTCGATCATGCGCTGGCAGCCGCACTCCGTGGGGATGATGTCGGTGTAGCCCAGGGCGATGGACACCGCCGAGACGAAGGTGGCGCACCATTCGTCCGTGTACTTCATTTTGTAGCCCCTGGCCCGGGGCGTGTGGGAGTTGTAGACGTCGATGATCTTCTTGTGGGAGCCGTCGGACTCCTTGCAGCCGATCCAGCTCCGGGCCTGCTCGATTACTTTCTTCGCTGTCTTGCTCATACTGCTCTCCTCCTTTTTAGGGTAGCACCACCCCGAAAGATGGTGCTTTTGTTATGTTGTGATTTTGTACACACCCAAAGGCACATACTGGCTGTTGACGAAATCCCAGCCGTTTAGCACAATGCAATCGTCATACACATCCACGATGTAACCTTGACTGCCATCGTTATCTTCTGGTGTTTCGCCTGTGGACAGGATTATGTCCCTCGGCTTACCCACAGATGGAACATGAACAGACTTGAAACCGTTTCGCTCGGTATAGGAGGCATTGATGTCATACTCTTGACACTCAAACTTCATGTGGGAATGCCCGTGGAACAGAATTGCGTTCGGATACTGTCGCATGACATTCATAAACGCATTTGTTTTCGTAGTTCCCCAGTAGTCGAATACAGAATTTTCACGATAGTCAACGGCATCACCGCTGTCCTCCTCAATGTAGGAGTGGATGAAAACAAAGCATCGTCTGCTCGCATTGTCTGCAAGGGTTTCTTCTAGCCATTGAAGCGCATCGTCACCCATGACCTCGTTATAACTCGGCTGACCGATAAGGATGAACAAATCGTCACCTTGCTCAACCGTGTAATACAAGTCTGTACCTGTATACTGTTTCAGCTCTGCCAGATTATCGGTGATAGGATGAACATAGCTCTCGTGATTGCCGCAGATACCATAGATAGGAATGGTGTGTTGGTCACAGATGGACTTATACATCGCAAACTGCTCGGGATCTAGGGTATCTTTGGCAGCTTCACGGTAGAAACCTGTTTGCGTTATATCGCCTGCGTGAATAACAAAGGCGCATCCCTCGTTCTCAAAGCAGGTCAGCGCATTATCTAATTTTTGATTTCCGCTCCATGTCGGCTCCACCACCCACACATGAATGTCGGACAGCAGACCAAAGGAATACAGCTTTTCTCCACCAGTGGGCGTTAAGCCCCCCAAGGGAATAGTCAGTACCTTTTTGCCGTTACTGTCATACACACCGATTTTCTGCGCTCCGCTTGGTGCTGTGTTTTGTGGGATGAAATGTCTATAAACATATGGCATATCATCACCGCCTTACACAATTTCTTCGTTTTTCGTAATGATTACATCGTTACTTGTACCGACAAGAACACCAGAGAAGCGGATGAATGCGGCACCTGCGTACTTGATTGTGTACAAGTACACATCGCCCTCCTTTGCAATGTCCCATGTAGAACCACTAAACGGGATGGTAGTGGGAGCGGATGCGGAGTATACCGTTTTGTCACTTGTACAAATTGCAACTCGTTGATTCGAAGCACCGAGCGTTACACCCTTAATCCGAATTATATCCCCAGCCTCACAAGCAATGTAATTGGTAGCCACCAGATTAGCAACCGAAGTATCAGCCTTGGGAGCACCAGCACTATCAAGTCTGTACCCTTCTTTCCAATCCGCACTTGTGGGGTCTGCAAGGTTGGTATAATTAACCACAATTTCTTCTGCTACCGCAGTAATTACGATGTCACCAGTTACATTGGAAATGGTAATCTTGCCACCGCTGACAGCCGTAGAAGAAATATCCGTGCCGCCCATCGTAACCTTGACAGAGGACAGCACATAGCCACTCTTTGCAGAAATGGTTGCGGAGTAACTGCCGCCCTGTACTGCCTTGGTTGCGCTGTTGTTGGTAGTACACTGGGTCAGGGTGTTGGTGACGGTGTAATAGACATTGCTATCCAGCACCAGATTGCCGATATTGACGGTGCTTCCGTCTGCCATCTCATACTTGACGGAGTAAGTGCCATCGGGCAGGTTGCCAGACACAACGATGTTATTATTATCGTCAACTGTACCAAAGATGGGATTGCCGCCAAGGGATTCGGTGACCATTGCTACGATTTCAGCTTTGTCGGCTTCGGTCAGTACATAATCCTTGCCGTCAGCACCATCTTTGCCAGCAGAACCCGTAGCACCAGTAGAACCCTTGCTACCATTCTTGATGGTAACGGTCTTACCATCGGAGAAAGTGACCACATTACTGCCGCCGTCTTCGGTGCTTTCGCTTACGGATTTGACAGTGACGGAATTTCCGTCTTTACCATCCGTACCGGGAGAACCGTCTGTACCATCGTTGATGGTTGCGGTCTTCGTTCCGTTCTTATCTGTGATAGATACAGTGGTCACTTTGCCAGACTTACTTACATCCACCGTGGGGCTAACGCCATCAGCACCAGCAGAACCGTCTTTGCCCGGGTTTCCGTCCTTACCGGGTTCACCTTTAAGGTCTGCGGAAGAAGTACCGCTTGCAGATGTCACGGTCAACACTGTACCGTTCCAGCTATGGGTGGCAGATACGCCATCTTTACCGGGGTTTCCGTCCTGTCCATCCTCACCGTCAAAGTAATCCTTGCCCTTGACCGGGGTGTAACCATCAGCACCGTCTTTACCATGGGTGGCGGTTGCCGCGGTTGTGCCGTTTTTGTCCGTGACGGAGATAACCACGCCGTCGTCGGTCTGGGTTACTGTTACGATAGGGGAAAAACCATCCGCGCCAGCCGCACCAGCAGCACCATCTTCTTCTAGGACGGAGATCCGCGCGTCGAGGCTCAGGAGGTTCGGGTTGTGATAGTCGTTGCTGAGCTGTTCCCCGGCTGCGGGGTTCGCCTCCACCATGATCCGGAAGGGGAAGGTGGCAAGGGTGTCCTGGTCGACATCGTAGAAAACGACCGAGGCCAGGACGGTGCCCGCGCAGGTGAGCACCTGCGGAGCCAGGATAGCGGTGACGGTGTTGCCAGAGATGGTGGTTGCGGCGGATCCATCCGGGAGCTTGCTGTAGAGACCCTTGGTGCCGTCGGGCTTCTGGAAGGCCACCGCAGCTGTGGCGCCGTCCGGGAGCTCCCAGGCGACGCCCTTGTCAAAGAGGTCGATCTCCAGGGCGCGGGTGTTGCCCTCACCCTGGACGGCGCCCAAGATAGGCCTGCAGCCACAGTGCGCCAGGTCCATGCAAAGTTTTTGCGTAATTCTCATGTGGTCCTCCTTTAGGCCGTCCGCCGCCAGATCGACACCTGGACGTAGGGCGGCATATTGTTGTGGGCTGCTCCGCCACCAGCTGCCACGGTGCCGTAGGCCATGGCCGTGCCTCCGGAGGCCAGCCATGCGTGGGTCTTAGTGCCGGAGACGTTGCCGGAGTAGACGGAGCCGTGGGAGTGCGCCGGGATCTGGTCGACCGTCAGGGTGACCTCTTTGGCGCCTCCGGTCAGGCCGATGGTGCCGCTGCTGTCCACCGCCCAGAGGAAGCCGTTGGTGATCCGCACCCAGGTCGTGCCGGGGTACATATCGTTCGGATCCGCGTGGCTGTACAGCGTCAGCACGAAGCCGACCGGCATGAAGGCGTCCAGGATGCTCTCCAGCACCGCTGGGGTGGCCCGGTGGTACGGATTGGGCACCGTGTCGACCAGATCGCCCGGGAAGGTGACCTTGATCCGGCCCGCCATCGTGCTGGACGTGTACCAGTCCTGCAGGGCGATGGTGTCGTAGTTGCTGCCCTTCTGGATGTAGAGATCCCAGACCAGGGTGCTGGTCTGCACCAGGAAGGCGCCGTAGTTGGTGCCCTCGTACCGGATCGAGCTCAGGCTCGACGCGGTCATGGCGGAGTTGCGGAGCTGGATCGTGACCTTCATGTCCGTCAGCGCCTGCCGGCGGGAGAAGATGAAGGTGATCGGTGTGTCCGCGTTCGCTGCCGTGATCTCGATGCTGGCCATGTGGACGAAGCCAGACGTGCCCGCCACGCCCGGGCTGTTGAAGGCGTACCGGTTGCCCACCTGCCGCAGCTCCAGATCGTTCTGCAGGGTGTGCGACAGCTCCGCCACACCGCCAAAGCGGGCGCCGGTGCCGTCCGGGTGCCAGTCGAACAGAGAGAAGGCCGTGGAGGCGCTGGTGGCCCGGGTGGTGGTCCGGTATTTGTCCGCAGCATCGACGGCCACGTCGTAGGAGCTGACGTCCGCAGCCGGGAAGATGTACTCCCGGTTTGTCACGGTGTAGACGCCATCCAGGGCGCTGATGGGCACCTCCGTCCAGGTGGTGGCGGTGCTCTTCTTGTACCGGATGGCATACGCCGCGGCGTCCTGGACGGCCGTGCCCAGCTTGGTGACCTTCGCGCTGAAGACGGCCCGGATGTAGGCGCCCTGGTCGTTGGCGGTGCCGTCCTGGTTGCACCGGTGGACGGTCAGGCTGGTGACCTGGGGCGGCGTGTAGGCCAGGACCGTGACCGGCATGGTGTAGGTCTTCTTCCGGCCGCGGGTGTCCTGCAGCTGGATGTAGAGGGTCCGGGTGCCGGATGTGTTCAGCACGCCGGTGGTGATGTTCGTGCCGGAATAGCGGACGCTATCCAAGACCACCGTGCAGGAGACCGGGGATCCGTAGGCCGGCGTGGTCGTGACAGCCACCTGGAGCTTCGAGATGCCCTGCACGGAGTTGCCGTGCTGGCTGACCAGGTCCTTCACGGAGAAGGTGCAGGTGGGCACCACGCTGGCCGGCACGGTGGCCGTGAAGCCGGTGTACTTCGTGCCGATCAGGGTGCTGCCGTTGTAGGTGTCGACGTAGATCCGGCCGGAGCCGCTGGTCGCGTTGGGGATGTCATTCATGAAGGCCAGCGGGACCGTCCAGGTCGTGCCGGTGCCGACGCCGGTGGCGATCGTGCCCTTCCGGCTGCCGTACTCATACCGGACGGTATGGGTGAAGGCGTCGCTGGCTCGGTTCATGTGGATGGAGAACTCCACGCCGAAGTCGCCCACGTTCTGGGTGGTGGTCGGCCAGGTCACCAGCGAAGGCTGGGATGCTCTCGGGATGGTGTTCAAGACGCCACTGCCGGAGCCGCTCACCTCGCCGATCCAGGATCCGGAGAAGGTGATCTCGAAGACCTGGGCGAAGGAGAAGGAGAAGGTCTTGCTGCCGTTGCTATTGTGGGCGATGGTGGTCTCTCCGCTGGCCAGCGTCTTGGTGGTGTTGTTGCCGATGGCCACGCTGACCTTGCCGGTGTACTTGGTGCCGTTCACGATGACGGTCCAGGTCTTGGTCGTGCTGGAGTCGATGCGGCCGTCGGAGCCAGAGACCAGCTCCAGCTTCCAGCTGATGACGGTGTTATTGTTCGGGATGGATTGGCTTTTCTGCGTCCAGGAAAATCTCAGGGTGTCCCAGCTAGTAAAAGCCACGCTTTTGCTGCCGCTTGTTGCCATTTTTTATCCCCTCACTTTCAGCCACGAGAGGCCGCCGTTGCTTCTCGGGATGGCTGCAAAATTGCCAAATTGTGCGCGTTCATTGACGTCGATGATGATGTTGCCGGTGTGGAAGTCCACGCCGTCCCACCAGCCAAACTGCTGGCCGTTCTTCCAGAAGGAGACGATGTCGTTGTCCAGCTTCAGGCTCATGGCCTGGTCACCGCCCCGGATCGTCAGGCCGTCGGCGGTGAAGTCGAAGTGCTTCTCCAGGGTCTCGATGGTCTTCTGCAGGTCGCCGTCGACGGTGGTGATCTGCTCCACGGTCTCCGTGAATTTCAGGGTGATCTGCTCGGCCAGGATGCTCAGCTGGCTCGACACTTCCCGCTGGTACTCGTCGAAGTTGGAGGTCTCGACGTACCGCTCCAGCGCGGCGAAGATGATGCTCTCGCTGGTCTGGACGGCCGTGGTGATCTGCTCCTGGAGCGTCTGGGTCATGACCTGCAGATCGGCGTGCTGCCGGTTCAGCTGCATCAGGTGCCGGTCCAGGATCTCCTGGGTGGCGCTCTGGGCGGCGTGAGCGATGTCCGTCGACGCCTTGACCGTGGAGCCCATGGTGATGTCGGTGTTGCCGGGGTCCAGGATGTCCGGATCCAGCTCCATGAGCGGGTAGACATCCGCGAAGCCATGCGGGGCACTCTTCAGGCGGACGTACCGGCCCACGACGAAGCGGGGCAGGTCCTCCGTGGCGCCCAGGTCTGCGGCCTTCACGGTGATGGTCTGGACGGTTTTCACGCCCTCCCCCACCAGCTGGGCCACGGCCTTCGTCTGGAGGTTTCTGGCCACGGTGACGCCGTCCCAGTCGGCTCTGCGGGTGATCCGGCCGCCGATGGCATCCTCCGCCTCCTTGCTGTACACCAGCAGGCCTTCCTTCCAGACGCCCGGCTGGATCTCTCCGTCCGGGAGCTCTGCGATGGTCAGGCCGTCCTTGCCGATCGGGAGGATCGCGGTGTAGGTGTCGGCGCCGTCGAGTTCCTCCACCAGGTCGAGCAGGTTCTGCCCGAACTCCACCTCCTGGACGTTGGTCAGGGGCAGGTCGGCGTAGTAGTGCAGCCGGGTGACCGGTCCGCTGTAGTCCGGCAGCAGGTAGCCACCCAGGCCGCTGACCAGCTTCTTCCGTACCGCCTCCATGGCGGTGAGGTACTCGCTGGAGGCCCGGGTGAGGTAGTTGTTGGGGTCGGTGACGGTCACGTCGCCCAGCTGGATCTGCTGATCCAGGCCGACCTGGCTGTTGTGCTGATCGAGGAACCAGCCCAGGAGGAAGGCAATCACGTTGCCGCCCTGCTCCGCTGCCAGGTAGGCGTCATCGGTCAGGAAGTCCTCGGGGAAGTTGAAGGGCGGGATGAGGCTGTCATTCAGGCAGGCCAGCAGGCCCTCCACTTCGATGTCCCGGGACAGACCGAAGCCTCTGGTGTCTTTTCTTATGCGGCCCTTGAAGAGGGGCACACCGCCCGCCCGGAGCTCCAGGACGCCCTTCAGCCGGGTAAGCCTGGAGGCGTAGGGGTGCTCGGGGTCGATGGTGAAGCTCATCTCTCCGGCCTCGCCCACCGCCAGGTGGGTCTTCGGATCGCGGAGGACGAGCTCCTCGTCCCGGGGATCGTAGAGCGGGAAGCCGTTGAAAAAGACTTGATACATCACAGCGATCCCTCCTGGTACTCGACGGTCAGGGTGCCGGTGCCGCTGGTGACCTTAGCCTCCAGCAGGTTCTCTCCTTCCGTCAGCTCGATGTCTAGGACCTTGTGGGTGCCGGCATTGAGGGCGATCGTGCCACCCTTCCAGCGAAGGGTGCCGGCAGCGGTGAGGGTGATCGTCGGGATGATCGCCTTCCGGTCATTCAGCAGACGGATGGTCTTGTAGGCCGTTGTGAGCGCCAGCGTGGCCTTCGTGGGGAGCTGCTTCAGCTTGTAGGGCTGACAGATGGCCTCCACGATGATCTGCCGCAGCAGGCCGTCCACGTTGTGCTTGGCCACGCTCAGGCGGCCCCGGTAGTAATAGCCGGGATCCGTGTCCAGGGTGATGTTGGCCTGCCGGCCGTTGAGGGCGTTGCTGACCTGGGCGTGCTTGGCGTCCCAGTTCTCGCCCGGGTAGAGGGCGAAGGTCCAGGTGATCTTCCTGGTCTTGTACACCACCCGCCCGGCAGGCTGTTCGGTGAGATCCACAGCGCCATCGGCGCCGGGGATCTCGATCATGTTCAGTTTAGGCTCGGCGGGATCCACTTCCACCTTCTGCTGGATCAGGTTCAGGTCGTAGTGGCTATGGACGCCGCCGAAGTCGGTGCCTCTTGCCATAGATTAAGCCCTCGCTTTCGTGGCCTGCAGCTGGCCGAGTTTCTTGTCCATGGGCTTCGCCAGGAGGTCGACCAGGGCCCGGATCAGGGCGTCCCGGCTCAGGCCGGTGCTGGCCACTGCCATGGCCTCCAGGACCTCCAGGATGTCACGCAGGAGCGCCACGGTCTGGGCACCGCCACCCATGGCGGAGTCCATATCCCGGGCCACGGCGCTGATCCACTTCTGGTTCTGGTGCAGAGGCACGACGGCCTCGGCGCCGTTGCCTTCCAGGAAGCCGACCTGGCCACGCGCCAGGACGCCGCCTTCTTCCAGCTTGGGGATCAGCGGGATGTTGAGGCTTTTGCCACCCACAGCGGGCACCCAGTCGGGGATCGCCAGCTTGTTCAGGCCGCCGATGAATTGGTTGATCACGCTGATGGCCGCGTTGATCGGCGACTTCACGATCGTCTTCAGGCCGTCCCAGATGCCGCCCACGACCTTCAGCAGGTCCCGGAAGGCGCCGGAGAAATTGCCGGAGAAGACGTTCTTCACGAAGTCGATGATGCCGGTGAGGATCGGCTTCAGGGAAGTATTCCAGAGGTCCTTGATGGTGCTGAAGGAGTTCTTCACGACCGGGGCGATGACGTTGTTGAAGACAAACTTGAAGGCCGGAGCCAGGACGTTGTTGATGAAATTGCCGATCGCCGTCAGCGCGGGCTTCAGGCTGTTCTCCCAGATCCGCTGGATGTCGGTGAAGGCCTGGCGCACAAATTCCTTGATAGCGGGCATATTGTCCCGGACCAGGTTGAAGACCAGGCCGACGTTCTGCTTGAAGAGGTTCCAGACCGGCTGGCCGACCGAGGTCCAGATGTCGCGGATGACCTGCATCGCGCCCTGGAAGATCTCCTTCGCCTTGGCCAGCACCGTCTCGAAGGTGATGCCCGACTCGCCGAGCTTGCCGATCAGCCCTTGGATCCATCCGGACAGCTGGGAGAACTTCTCCATCAGCCAGGGGATGCCCTGCTCGCTGAGCATGGTGATCACCGGGGTCAGCTTCTCCAGGAACTCCGCGATCAGGAGCTTGCCCCAGGTGAGGATGGGCTCGATGGCGCCGCCGACGGAGGCCATGGCGTTGTTGAGCTTGTCCTGGGCTTCGTTGGCTGCGATGACCTCGCCGTTGATCTCCCGGTAGCTGTTCGCCGCCTCGTCATAGAGGCCGTTGAGGGTCTCCGTGATGAGGGCCTGCCGCTCCTGCTCGGTGGAGCAGGCGTCCAGGCTGGCCTGGAACTCTTCCTCGTTCACGCCGGCCCAGTTCAGTGCATCGGCCAGGCCGCCGGTCAAGGCGCCGGTCTTGGCGGTCTCGTTGGCTGCCTCCGTCAGGTTCTCGATCGGGAGGGAGTCGCCGAAGGTCGCGTAGACGCCGGTGCAGATGTTGGTCCACTGCGCCAGCTCTTCCTCTGTGGTGGCCAGCTTGGCCAGGTGGTTCGCTGCCTCGACGGCCTGGCCACTGTCGCCCAGGATGCCGTTCAGCGCTTCGTAGGTGTCCCGGGCAGCGCCTGCGGAGAAGCCGCTGGCATCGAAGGCCGCCTGCAGCTTGCCCTGCTCTGTCCGGTATTCGCGGGTGTTCTCGGCCACGGCGATCAGCGCCGCACCGGCAGCGCCGGCAGCACCGACCACGCCCACGGCGAACTTTCCGGCAGCCTTGCCGGCGTTCACCAGCTTCGTGCCGAAGCCCTCCGCCGTTTTGTCCGTCTTTTTCAGGGACTTTTCGGCCTCGTCGGTGTCAACGAAGACGGAACCGACCAGCCGGAAAATTTCAAGAGCCATTCGCGCCGCCTCCTTCCTGCAGCTCTCGCTCGATGTCATCCAGCTCCGCCAGGATCTCCGCCGTGGATCTGCGGTCTATGTTGGCGCCGGTGACTTTATCCTTGTAATCTGCGAAGCTGATGGTCTTGCCGGAGTAGGCCATGACAGGAAGCTGGACCACCCACTGCTGGAAGATCCGCTCCTCCCGGTCCTTCTCCATGGCCTTGGCGACTATGGCCAGGCCGGTGTCCGCCGGCATCCGCAGAATAAATTCGATGTTGTGGTATCTGTGCAGCAGCAGATCGTAGAGATCTATCTCATCAATCTGGCTGCAGACTTGAAAAAACCCACGAGGTTATTCTCGACGGCCATCTGCTGCAGGCTCTCCAGGAGCTTGTCCAGATGGAGGTGCTTCACTTCCTCGGGAGTCATTTCCAGCGGGCCCGCCAGGAAGGCGTAGATCTCGGCCTCGCTGTTCTGCTCGGTCGCGGTGTCGAAAAGATCCCAGATCAGGTCGTAGCCCTTGGCGAAGACGTCCTTCGCGGTGTCGGACTCCTCGGCGATCGTCCGGAATTTCTCCTTCAGGCCGAGCTTCTTCAGGAGCCGGGCGGTGGCGAAGACGTCGGCGGTCTCAAGTTTACGCATGGGGATTTCCTCCTAGATAGAAAATAAGGGCGACCTCCTGGGCCGCCCTTTTTGGGTTACGCGGTGACGGTCTTGATGCAGTTGTACAGCTTGTCGACCTTGGTCAGCCACTGCAGGGCCACCAGCTTCAGCTTGGGCCGTGCGCTGTCCTTGGAGATCCGACCAGCCACAGCACCGGGATCGTCGTCGGCGTTGATGTCGCGGTACTCGCGCTCGACGACAAAAGAGCCGCCGCCACGAGTCAGGCCGACCAGCACGGCGTCGTCCTTGGTGGTGCCCAGGTAGAACTTGCCGACGCCCAGGATCATCTCCTCGTTGCCGGCCTTCAGGCCCTCGGGCAGGGTGAGCTTCCAGGGCTCGGTGCGATCATCGGCGGCCAGCTTCTCGTCGTCGTACAGACCCTCGAACTCCACCTCGGCGGTGGTTTCGTTCTTCTCCTCGAAGGTCCAGTCGGGATTGGAGCGGCAGAAAGCCTTCTCCAGCTCGATCTGGACGGTCTTGCCGCCCTTCAGCTTGCCGACCCACTTGACGTAGCGGACGTCGGTCGCTTCGACCTGGGCCGCGCCGGTGTAGATAGGTGCCATAGTTTATTCCTCCGTTTCGTGCAGCTGCACCCGGAAGCGCAGCTGGATGTGTTGCAGGGTTTTGTCCGGGTCGTCCAGGTCGTATCTGGCCTCCCGGTAAAATGCGGGGTAGATGGGAGGCTCCGGATAGATCTGGCCATTGAACATGGCCTCGATCTGGTCCGCGATGTCCTCCAGGATCTTCGGATCCTCTGCCCGGGCCCAGAGATCGACCTCCAGATCCAGGTCGTCCCGGTCGACGTTAGGAAAGGCCGCGCTTGTCAGCGTGAAGGTCTTGTACGGATAGGCCGCGTCCTTTGGGGCTCTCTTGTGGAAAGTGCCGCCCGGTACGGTCTGCAGTTTTGTCATTATCAGCTTCCGCAGGGTCTTGGTCTTTGCCATCAATCGTCGCCTCCTCCAGAGTATTCCTCCTCGCTGATCAAGCGGAGGGCCTCAGCTTCGTCTTCCAGTGCGCTCAGGTACTTGCTCTCGATCTCGATGATCTGCGCGATGTTGTCGTGGGCAGCATTTCGCAGGATCTGCCGCTTGGGCTGGTTGCTGGTGCCCAGCTCCTGCTCGACGCCGTACCAGGTGTCATCGGTCACGCCGACCTCCAGGTGCGGCAGGCCGGACTTGGCCCAGGGCACGTTGTAGAGGAAGGTGGACGACCGGCCACGGACGCGTCGGCTCTTCTTCAGGCCAGGCAGCTTCATGGCGCCGGTGTTGGCCGTGCGCACGATGTACTTGCCCACGTCCCGGAGGGCCGCCCGGGTCAGCTCCAGGATCGTGTAGCTGGCACGATCCACGGAGCTGGTGTACTCCACGCCGCCCTTCCGGAACCGGACGACGGACTTGGGGACACTCATGCCGGGTTCACCTCCCGGTAGCAGGTCAGCTCCAGCTCCTGGAAGGCCCGGTAGGTCCGCAGCACCCGGTAGCGCTGGCCGTTGTACTCGACCAGGGCCTCGCCGTTATAGTCCAGGTAGTCAGCCAGGACGAACTTCAGCTCAGGCTGCAGGCCGACGGCGTGCGCCTGGTAGAACTCCTTCTGGCCGATGCTGCCCAGCTTGGCGAAGACCTCCCGGCGGCTCTCGGTGGCCACCTGGTCGCCATACTCGTCGACGTGCTGGGTCACCGTGATGAGGGTCAGGATCTCATTCATCGGCGAGCTCCTCCGCCTTCCAGCCGTAGCCCTCCGCCATCATCAGGCAGGCCTTCAGCGACTCGTAGCGCTGGAGCCACTCTGCCGACTTGACAGGATCGTCAGTATTGGCCGATTTACAGTAGAGCTTGATGGCGTTGTAGATGAGCGGATCCTCCTCCCCGGCGAAGACGATGCCGACGGCGCGCAGGTCTGCCTTGGCGAAGTCGATGTCTGCCTGGAGATCCTCGTCCAGCTTGTCGTGGCTGCGCCGGATGGCGAGCTTGATTTTTTCCAGAGTCGTCATGCGGCTCCTCCTTCCTCATAGGGAGATGGCGGGGCTGTTACACCCCGCCCGGGGTTGGTTGGGATCAGCCGGCAGCCTCGGCGACCAGGGCGAAGGCCATGTCGTCGGTCAGGGTGCCTTCCTGCAGGGTGTAGCCGGAGCAGACCACCTTGTGGGTGTTCAGGTCCTTGTCGCGCTCGATCATGATGGGCACGACGACGTTCTGCAGGTACTTCTTGGGATCGCCGATCAGCAGCTCACCGGCAGCCACAGCGTCCTCGAACTTGATGGTGGCGCCCAGCAGGTGGCCAGCGGCGGCCTCGGTGATGGCGTTCATGAAGATGGGGCGCTTGTTGGAGTCGACCATGCCGACCAGCTTGTCGAAGATGGTCTTGCGGGTGCCGTAGACCACCACGGCAGCGGTGCGCTTCAGGGCGCCGAAGCCGGTGCAGATGTTGGCGTAGTTGATGCCGGTCGCGACCTTGTTGGCAGCGTTCATCTTCTCCTTGATCTTGGCGACGATGTCGGCGGCCAGCTTGGAGCCCAGGCGCTCGGAGATCATGTGGACCAGGTAGTCCTCAAAGGCGGGGATGGCCATGTGCAGCATCTTGTAGGACAGGACGACGTTGGCGGTGAAGTCCTCGCCGGACAGAGTCACGTCGTCGAACTCGATCTCCAGCTCGTTGGCAGCAGCGCCCTCGGCGGTCTTGCCAGCGTCAGCCTTGACGGACTTGCCGACAGGGATGGAGATGGCGGAGTTGGAGTCCAGACGGTACACGTCCGCGACGATGGGGTGAGCCTCGCCGATCAGGTCGATGATGCGGTTCTGCATCTGGGTGGGCAGGGGCGCGGAAGTGTTGGTGGTCAGGAAGGTGAAGGCACGCTGCTCGACCTCGGTCAGCTCCTCCTTACGCAGGTTCTTCAGGAACGCGCTGCGGTACTCTTCGGACTCCAGGGTGAAAGTGCGGTTTTCCATGTTGTTTTCCTCCTCGTTGTGGGTTTCGGTGACGGTGCCGACCAGGCCGGCGGCGACACGGCCGCGGAGCTCCTGGCGGGTCTGGATTTCGTTCTGGAGACGAGTGCGCTCAGCGATCAGGTCGCTGGTCTCCTGCTCCAGGGCGGTCAGGGCATCGCCTTCGGCGGTCTCCAGTTCGGTCTGGATGGCAGCCAGGCGGGTGTTGATTTCGTCAATTCTCATTGGTGACGACCTCCTGCAATTTAATTTTGAGGCGCAGGCGTCTGCGTCTCTCTTCAAGCTCTGCCTCACTCCGGGCTGCCAGGTCGATCACTCCGTCGGCCCAGCTGCGAGCATTGATTTCGGTGTTTTGGTTGGCCGGGATAGACACGGCCGACACGTCGAAGATCTTCTTGACCTTCGTGTGGACGAGGGTCCGGGTCTCGGTGTCGTAGTAGCACTCCCCGATGATGAAGCCCCAGCTCATCTTCGTGATCATGCCGGTGCTGATCTCCTCATAGAGGCGCCGGGCCGCTTCGGTCCGGCTGAGATCCGCAGCGGTGAACAGGCCGGAGCCGTCCGCCTCCACGATCAGGGAGCCGTTGCTCTGCCGAGCCATGACGGTGCCCTGGTGGTTCAGCTGGAAGATGATGTCGCTCATGTCGCAGCCATCAAAGCAGCCACGCTCGAAGCGCTCATAGATGGGGCCGTCGTCCATATCGAAGAGGACATAGGGCTCGTATCGGGCCGCGTAGCCCTCGACGTAATAGTTGGAGTCGATCCGCTTCTGCTCAGGGGTGGGAGCGAAGACCTGGAGCGCGCGGATCTGGCGCTCATTCTTCAGTTTGTTCTTGGTTTCCGGTGTCATCGGTGTCCTCCTCTTCTTCGGGGTCCTCTTCGGGCTCCGGATCCTGGGGCTTCTTTGCGTTCAGCGCGGCCTGGGCTGCCTGCAGCTCCGCCTGGAGCTTGGCCACCTGGTCCAGCTGGGTGATCTCGATGTATTCCTTGCGGATGTAGCGCTTGTCGCCGCCCTCGACATGGGGCATATTGAACACATCCATGCAGTCGTTGAGGCTGGCCATGCCGCGGTCGAACATCTGGGTGCTCCACTGGAGCTTCTCCTGGTTGGTCGCGTACTGGAGGCGATTGGCGCCCCAGCCGATGCCGTTGCCGCGGTTCCGCTCCTGCTGGGTGTAGGTCATGCAGGTCATCACCTGGGCCAGTTGCACGGAGAAGGGCTCGATCTTGCCCTCGTAGTAGGCCGCCCAGTCGTCACCTACTGCCTCATTCCGCAGGATCTTCTCGTTGGTGCCGAAGTAGGTATACACTCGGCCCTCGATCAACTTCATCTGCTCCGGATCCACGATCTGGGCGTGGGACTGGATCTGCTGCACGTTGGTGTAGTTGTGCGGAAAGAGGGCCAGGCCGCCGGCATCACCGCCCAGGTTATCCGCGACCCAGTTCTGGCGCTCCCTCTTCAGGTCTTCCTTCTTGGTGAGGTTGCCGACCGTGGCCATGAAGCGGAAGCTGGCGCTGTTCTTGATGCCTTCCTTGATGCCCTGGTTCTGGATGCTCAGCAGCTGCAGGGTGGGCTGGAGCGCGGCATTGTCTTCGCCCACGACGTCGCTGTTGTAGAGGTACTTGCTGACCACACCGCAGCGGGCCAGCTCCATGGCCGCCCACTCACCGCTCTGGAACCGGTAACGCAGCCAGGGCTCGCCCTTGACGTCGATGATCTCGGTCTGGGCCGGGTTCACCGGATAGTAGCCGATCAGCCGGTCGAGCTGATCCAGCAAGGGCACGATGAAGCAGGTGTTCTTGGCGTCGTAGATGGTGGCGACCTTGTAGAGAAACTGCGAGGTCGTCATGAAGGGGTTGGGCTTGCCGTCCAGGATGGCCTTGACCTTGTGGACGTCTGCGCCGGTCACGTTCGGCTGCATCTTGCTGCAGTGGTTGGCGAAGGCGTGGATGCAGGAGCGGGTCAGCTCCATCTCGTAGACGCCGCCGTCGTAGGTGGTGAAGACCGGCGTGTAGCCGTCCAGCATTTTGAAGTAGCCGTTCACCTGGGCCTGGGGCTTGGGGCGCTTAAAAAGAAAATCAAATGCACCCATTGGGTTGTCCTCCTATTCGTTGGGATCGCAAATGTCGAGGTATTAGCTCGCGTTTTTCAGCTGTTCGCCGATCTGGTCGTACCACTTCTGGCGGACCGTCAAGGCATCGATGACGGCCACGAAGCCGTCGATGTGGCACCTCTCGTCGATCTTGACCGGGCGGATCTTGCGAGTCTCGTTGTTCTGCTTCACGCCCACATTGAGGAAGTGAGCCTTCAGCAGGTTGTTATCACCGAGCCGCAGGACGCCGTCCCGCAGCAGGCCGTCGCACTCCTTCAGCACCGGCGTCAGGTTTTCGCCCTGGTACACGTCATCCGTGTGGAAGCCATAGCGGTCCATGTCTTGGATCAAATACTGGGAGGAGTATCGGTCATAGCCGACCTTTAGCGGCAGGATCTCGTACTCTTCCACCAGCATCCGGAACCACGCGAAACAATCGTGATAATCCACATAGTTCTCACCGCTGAGCTGGATGAGCCCCTGCTGGACGTATAGCCGGTACGGTACGCCCTCCCGCTCCGCCAGGTAGTCGACCTTGTTTGCGGGCATGAAGAACTTGGTCAGCACATAGAGCCGGCCGTCCTTCTCGATCACCACGCAGCAGGCCGTCAAGTCCGTCGTCTGGGAGAGGTCGATGCCGCCGACGCAGTAGGAGCTCCGGAAGGACTCCAGCCGGAAGGCCTCACCGGTGACACCGTCCACCACGTCATACGGCAGCCATGCCTGGGTGCTGTTCTGCTTAATGTTGCAGTATTTGGTCAGGAACTCCGCCCGCTTGCTGAGGCTGTTCCGGGCGATGGCGATCTCCTCCAGGAAGAAGTCCTCGGAGACACTGACGCCCATGTTGGGGTTGGACTTCTTCAGCTCCTCGATGTCGTCCCACTTGCTGACGTCGTCGATGATGTACAGCAGCGGCAGCAGCCGGCGCTCCTGGGAGCTGCCCAGCAGGACAGCGGTGGATCGGACCATCAGCTCATCGTAGGGGCCGTCGTTGACGTAGCCGGAGGTGGAGATGCTGAGGATCAGCGGCTGCTTCCGGGCGCCGAGGGCCGACTTCATGACCTCGTACTGCTTCCGGCCCTGCTCGGCCGGCCAGCTGGCGATCTCGTCGCAGACGGTCAGGTGCGGGTTGAAGCCGTCGGACTTCTTGGCGTTGAAGGCCAGCTTCTTGATGGAGGTGTTGGTGCTCTCCAGGTAGATGTCGGAGCGGCGCCGGTCGGCTAGGTCGTCCAGCTCCGGCTCCTGCTTGATCATCTGGTAGAAGTTCTCGTAGACGATCTCGGCCTGCTCCAGCTTCGGGGCCAGGCAGTAGATCTTCGCGCCATGCTCTCCGTCCAGGTAGGCCATGTATGCGATGACCGCCGAGGCGAACAGGCTCTTGCCGTTCTTCCGGGCGATGACCATGAAGACCTCGCGGTAGATCCGGAGGCCGTTCTCGTCTACGATGCCGAAGATCAGCGACACCGCCGCCTTCTGCCAGAGCTCCAGCTTCAGCAGATCGCTCCGGCCCTCGCAGTGGTGGCAAAAGTTCTCGATGAAGGTGATGGCCTTGGTGGCTTTCTTCGGATCGTAAAATACAAGGCCGTCCGAGATTTCCCGGACGACCTTGTCGTAAAGCAATTTTATCCACTTACCGCCCCGGATGTTGGGAAGGTCCTCTTTTTGGAGGTGGTAGTGGTATTTGTGGATGTAACTGGCGAAGGGGATCATCCGCGCATCAGCTCCTCCAGTTTACTGGACTTGCGTGCCGGAGGAACCAGATCGAGCAGCTGCTTGGTGATCGTAGTCAAATTCTTGGTCAGGCTGATGTGAACATCGGCCGCGGCGGACTTCTTGATGCCGTACTGGTTCTCGCCGTTCTGGTACTCCTCGACCCATCCGGTCTCGTTCAGCTGGTCCTCCAGGTCCTCCAAGCTCACCGTGATGTAGGCGGCCCGATCGATGAGGGAGCGGCAGGTGTCCAGCTTGTTGGGCTCCAGGTCGGCGAAGATTTTATTTAATCTTTCTTTTTCCCGCTTGACCCTGGTCGTCTTTTTGGCTTTTGCCATAACCCCACCCCC
>UZAT01129929.1_pt1 | contig 21160 bp, 22 predicted proteins | sample 2160861 | NCBI WGS metagenome assembly UZAT01 (sample SAMEA5138306, study PRJEB28736) | viral metagenome | reverse complement strand
CGTCCCAGACAAGGTGACATTGATGCCAGCCGTTGCAGAGAACGAACAGGTCTTTGTACCGTCCGAAGCGTGGGAAATCGTGACGGTCTTCTTGAAGATTTCCTTGGTCTGACTGCCGCTCAACGCTGCTGTGAACGTGAAGCTGTATTTCGTCCCGTTGATGGTCAGGCTTCCGCTCTTGCTTGCGCTGGAGTTGATGGTGTAGCTGCTCCCCGTGGAAACAAGCTGAACCTTTGCCGTGACCGTGGATGTATTGTTTGCAACAGACTGACTGTCAACCGTCCATGCGATTTGAAGCCGATAGCCCGTCCGAATGTCCTGTTGAATCGTGCCTGATGTCGCCATGTTCTGACCCCCTTTCAAGGGTCAGAGAGCCTATCATTCCTTAGATTTTCTTGAAACTGAGATTGCCGTTCGCCCTCGGCATGTACGCAAAGTTACCTATCTGCAAACTGTGCAGGAAAGAAGCATCGGTGACATGCAGCTTTCTATCACTAAAATAGGCAACCTCCGCGCCATCCTGCATGAAGGAAATGCGGTCATTGGAGATTTGCAATTCCAATTCGTTTCCGACTTCGCCCAGCAGGATCATGCCGTCCACGAAGCGGATGTACTTCCTGATTTCCTCAAACTCTGCATCTGTACCAGCGGCGACTGCGGCGATGTCTGCGCTGAACTTCTCAAACTGGATGTCGAAGCTGCCCTTTGTCAGGCTCAGTTGTGTGCTGACTTCTGACACAAGGGCTTCTGTGTCTTCCTTCAAAGAATAGGTTTCTGCAACCCTCGCTGTGATGTCCTCTGCGCTTTTTGTGAGGGATGATTCTATGTTTTGTTCCAGGTTGTACACGATCTCGGTTGCATCATTCACCGTCACCCATGTTGCCGTTTCAGCCTCATACCGCTTCAATACAGGCGGTTCTGCGCTTATGTCCAGCCACATGTATGTAGCTGCAGATGGTGCTGTTGCGCTCTGTACAACCGTGTGCAAGAGGGCATTTGTGGCCTTGTTATAGGCCGCTTTTGCCGCCTCATAGCTGCTGGAAAGGGACACAGGGGAATAGACGAATGTGCCGTCACTGAAGATCGTGCAGTCCACCGTGTACAGGCTATTGGTGCTGCCGTCTGTGTATCCAGGCTCTGTATCGTCCCAGGTGTTAGCAGGAGGAAAGGTTGTCGGCTTTGATGGTACAGCCGCCGTGGATGACTGAAGCAGATAATACCGATATGTTGCAAGCACATCGACCACGCTTGATAGCGTGATCTGCCCCGCTGCTTTCACAGCCATGTGTCACCCCTCCAACTGTGCAACGTAGCTTGCCCTGTGGCTCACATCCCCCGCATCAATCGTTAGCGTTGCGCCCGTGCCGACAGGCGTTTCCGCACCATCCTTGTACCACTTGATTGTGCCAAGTGCCGCAATCTGAGTCGTGTTGAGTTCCGCACCAGCCCTGTACACATGAGCAGTCAGCACCGTTTCAATGGCGGAGTTCTTGAAAATCGTGCCGTTGCTGGACGTGATGGACAGCGTGATTGCATCAGCACCGGGATTGCCCGTTGCACCCTGTGCGCCTGTTGCGCCCGTGAATGCAATGGTGAAGGTGAATTCCTTCGTGATGGTCACGTCGCCAATGTGGACAGGAATCTTGATAACGCCGCCGCTCGTCACAGAGGTCGTGACGGCAATGGTCAGCGTCGGGGACGTGACGTTGCTGTCAGAGGAAACCGTGACACCCGCAGGCTTTGTGATTTCCGATACCGTCACACTGCAAGGGATTTGCGCCGAACCCTGCATGGCGATGATCTGCGTCGTGGTAGAACCCGCCTTTGCCGCATTGGTCGTGCCCAGGAAGGCATGGGTTTCGGAGGTAAGGATTACGGAATACGCATCCGTAACGTCAACGATAGAAATCTGATCGACAGACTTAATAGCCATAGGAACTCTCCTTTCTTCATAATCATTCCGGGATTACAAGTTGACATTTGAAGACTACCTTCGTGTCTACGTCGTTTGGTGCTAACGACAAAGCAAATCCTTCGTTTGATATCCTGCTGTCCGTGGACAGGATCGTTCCGAAGGTCGCTTCCCCCATACGTTGCCATTGCCATTCAAGATAGGCGTTGCTCCCGAATTCAGCCCTCATTGAAGCTGCATCCGTGATCGTCTTGCCGCCCTTGAAAATGACCACATTCAGAACAGTCGAAACATCGCTGTTCTTGAAGACCGTCCCCCTGCTGGAATCAATTCGCAAGGTGACTGCATCCTGTCCGTCCCTGCCATCCTTTCCACCGCTGACCGTGATCTTGCTTGTGGATGCCGTGAATGTGTCCAGCACTCCGCCAAGTGTCAATTTGTTTGCAGCAGGGTCAAGCAGTTTGATGGATAGCTTGCTGACCGTGAAAAGCTGGTCGATGCCGTGAGGCTTGCTTTCCACTCGCACCTTTGTTCCGATGTGAAAGGATGTGATATCCTGCCCCAGCGTTGCCATATCAGCCGCCGTCATATCAATGGTTTCGGGCAGCTTGACAAGTCCGGCAAGATGTGCTTTACCCTTTGTCAGCAGGTTTGCCGCTTCTGTCACATCGTCGAATATGACCGTCTTGACAATCAGGCCATATTGTGCTTTCGCATCCTCATCCACAACATAGTCAAGGCCACCGTTGACAGCAGCAATGGTCAGGCGTTCGTCCGTGTCCTTTCCTTCTGCATCCTTCAGCTTCGCGCCCAGCGGAATGACCGACGTTGCAATGTCAGCACCTTTCCTGATGCGCTTCAAGTCCAACAGGTTCTTGCCGAATTGGATCTTCTGAGGTGCAAGCAGCGTGAAGTCTTTCAGATAGTCAAGGTAATGCACATCGCCTACATGCCTGATTTGCAGATACCCGCCAAGCAGGTCAAGCAGCTTCTTCTGGATGACTTCCCATGTGGTCACATAGTCAATGTCAGACCTGACAATGAAGTCGTTCGGATCAGTCACCGTCACATTGCCCAGCGTGAACCGTTTATCCACATCTACCTGCGCATTGTGGATATCCAGCAGCATTTGCAGGAACTCTCTGATCCCGCCCGTGAAGTCATAAGGCCGCTGGATGCTGTCAAGAAAAAACGCAAGTTCTCCCTCACAGGAAACCTTGCGTTCGTTATGCCAGCCTATTTCTTCATCCAGCACCCGCCCACGGAACAGCAGGTAATCATCCTGGTATACCGTGATGATGCTCTTCAGTTTGCGAATCAGCCCATAATAGGGATGATCTGAGGGGACTGTGAATGTAAACGACCCGGTTTTGTTCACTTCCAACTCAACAGAAGGATTGAGCAATACCAGGTTTTCCAGTTTGCTATGATACAGAAGTATATCGTCACAATACACCCGGTACATCACAAATCACCTTCCTGCCATGTGAACGTGATCGTTCCTTTGCCGGTGACTGCGACAAGGTTTTCACCCTCCACCAGTTCCAATTCAGGGATGGTGAATGTCCCTGCCCGGTTCGTCCATGTGCCTTCACCAAAGACAATCGTCATGTCCGCCGTGGTGGTGATGGTAGGCACAGCACGTTTCCGCGCATTTGTCAAGGTGATGGTCTGTGTGCCATCTATTGTGACCGACACAATTGTCGGTTGCACCTTGTACTTGTACGGCTCACAGTCGCATTCAACAGTAATCCTGCCGATGCCTTTTTCGTTCGTGTATTTGGATACGATGCACCTGCCAACATAGAAGAAGGAAGGATCATCGTCAAGGACAATCCTTCCTTTCTTCCCGTGAATCCTGTTCTTGATATCCGCGAATTGCGGGAGTTGATCATTCCGGGCTTGAATGGTTTCGAATGTGAATCGGTGCTGCACATTCTGATATTTGGGTTCACCGAAGAAGTCCGTGTAATCCAGTTCTCCGTCCGCTCCTGCTATGTCGATTGTCTGCCGTTTGATTTCCGGCGAACCGATTTCCTTCCCGGTCAGCAGCAGATGTAGGTCACGGAAAGAGTGAAACCCAAGGAATGACACTCCCTTCATTTTTCACACCTCTTTAGCTTTTGCCAAGATAGTTGATCGTTTCTTTGACAGGCGTGATTACTACGTTTTTCACATAAGGAATACCGGCACTGACCTGCGTACCGTTTGCATTGAAGAATGGCGGGGTCGTTGCGGTTTCAAGCTGGTAATTCACGCCCGTAACAACTTCTTTTGATTGCCACGATGCTTCTGAGCCGCCCACTGTCAGACCGGCTGTGGACACATCGTATGCGTTGACATACTCAGTAGCAACGGAAGAATTTGCATTGAGGGTATTGCAATTCAAGTCTTCCGAATTCAGCATTCCGGCAACAACAGCGCCATCATCCACAGTAAGGAAACCTTCGATGTCAACCTTATTCGCCTTCAGCGCAATCTCCGATTCTGCACCGTCAATCCTTAGTTCGGCAGCAGAAACGCGCTCACCCATCTTGTCAACGACTGCTTGTGCGGCCTTCAATTCGATTTTCGCTTCCGCACCGTCGATCCTCACTTCAGCACCAGACACCCTCGCTTCCAAGATGTCCACAGATGTCTGGTTTGCCTTCAGCGCAATCTCCGCTTTAGCTGCGTTAAAGTCGCCCTCGATCACAGTCGTTCTGTGGCCGATCAGGTTTACATTCTCAACCGTGATGTTCAGCGCTTCATCCGTCTCCGTCAGCCACCTGTGCTGGTCATTGAGCATGGAAGAAAAGCGTTTGACAGTGTTTGCATTGCCGTCCGTCAGAGACTCCTGCGGGAAGCCGAAGGTGTAGTCCGATTTCTCCGGATTTTCGATGTCAAGTTCAACCGCCGTGCAGACTTCGTCCTTGTCCAGGCCGTGCGGGATACTGTGCAGATGCACCGTGTCACCCAGATGGATGCTGTCCACATCCACGCCGCAGGCATGCATGTCAATCGCTGTGATAGTCAGCGTCGTTTCTGCCTTCAGCTTCGCCATGTGCTTCAGGCCAAGACTCAGCAGTTCACCTGGATCAGTCACATCGTCCCAGTTGCGCGTTTTGACAATGCGCCCGTACTTTTCAACGCCTTCAGTATCTTCGATGTAGTCCTTGCCGTCATTGACCTTCTTGATGGACGTGTATTCGCCGTTGATCAGCTTGCCGACCGGAACAAGGATAGTACACACTTCCTGGGCGTTGACCTTGTTTTCGATGTCAATCATGTTCACGCCGAAGTTGATTTGCTGCGAACAAGGCTGATCGAAGGTGGACACATAGTCCAGATAGCGCACACCGTTTTCACGACGTACCCTCAGATAGCCTTCATGCTCATCAACCAGCAGGCTTCTGATTTCGGATAGCGTGTCGGAAAACGAGTCGCCTGTAACAGTGGAAGTATCTTCATCGTCAACAGCCGTGACGATGCCAGGTTCAAAGTGCTTGTACTCTTCCGTCTGCTCATTGTGCACCGTCAGAAGCTGCCTGAAAAGGTCGGCAGACTTTCCATCAAACTTGTACGGCCTCTGAAGGCTGTCAAGCAGGAAGGCAAGTTCGCCCTCGCAGTACACCTCTTTCTGGTTGTGCAGGTCGGTCACGGTTTCAAGCACTCGACCGCAGAAGACAATTTCATCATCCTGTTCCAGTGTGACAACCGTCTTCAGCTTGTGCAGATTGTGATACATCACATTCCCTGGCAGCACCGTGAAAGTAAGCGATCCCGCCTTGTTCAGTTCAAACGATGCCTTCGGGGAAAGCACCTGCAACGTCATATCATCAGAGGAGGGGTCGTAAAATACGACCCCATCCGCCTTAATCTTGTACATTACAGCATCACTCTCCCGTCAACAGTCTTTTTGAACGGCTCGACTTCCGCACTCATCCTCAGCGTGATGACGGCATTGTCCCGCTCAGGATCACCAACAGTCACGCGCCCCTTGTAGATGTGCAGCGGGTCATCGTCAAACCTGATTTCCTTCAGTTGGCCTTGCAGATTGTTGAGGATGTCACTATAAATGGCAGGCCACTCCTCGCGACCTGCCATCGTGACAAATTCCAATTCGATTTTACGATTCTTGAACTGCACCTTGCCCGTCAGCATCTCCGTCAGGTCAAGCGATCCATGCGCACCAGGCACATCGACGTAATGCGTTTTAGGCTGCGGAGACGTGATTCTCGGCGCAGTTTTCAGCATCAAGTTCCAGTCATAGTAACTGTGTTTATTGTCAAATGTTACACCGCGCATTTAATCACCCCCTGCTGCTTCTATCATTGAGTGAGCCAAGCACAAAATTGATCTTCGGCGCAATCGCACCTGCAAGTGTACCAGTATCAAGCGTGATGTTGCCCGTGTCGACAGTTGCCGTGATGGTGATTCCGCTCACGCCTTCACGCAAGGCCGCAAGCATCTCTTCCTTGTTCAGCGCCATCTGCGTGGTCAGCGTTTGCAGCAGAGAACCGCCGTACTTTCCGCCAGGGTTAGGAGGTGAATCCATGTAATGTTTTGTATCAAAATCAAGGACACCGCCGCCCTGTGAGCCGCTACCACCGTCGCCATTGCTAAACCAATCGATCAGGCCGTCGAGGAAGCTGAAACCAGTGCTTCCTTCATCAACCTCTCCCATCTGGTTATAATCGTTTATGAAATTGGCGTATGGATCAGGTCTGTTATCTTGTCCGTCTAAATAATTTTCCAATTTCCACTTGTTCGCCAAAAACTTCATAGCATCAGCCGCAGTCACCGTGGCATTCAAGACGTCGGCAACCATCTCTACATCTCCACCGTAGCCAGACACTGTCGGTACATCTTCGCCTGCCAGTTTATCAAGCAAATCGCCCGTCTTTCTGGTGGCTTCAACAAACGCAACCCTTCCCGTTGTAATAACCTTCGATGTGTCATACAATTCCTTTTCTTCAGGGTCTACATCAGAATAGTCGCCTGTTTCGACAGCCTCCCTCAATTCGTCGCTTGCACCCATTTTGTTTAGAATTGCTTCATCCGAAGTTTCCGGTTGTGCTTCAACCTTTTCTTGCACGTCTTGTACGACAGAGTAACCAGCAGCCGCCAGCAGAGCACCACCCACAACATAGTTGCCGGAATATATAGCCAATCCACCAGCCGCAGCAAGCATTAGTTGCACGGTTTCTTTGTTTTCCGCGAAGTAATCAAGCAAGCCCTGCAATCCGGTTTTTACTTTATCAAACGAATTAGCCACGTCTGTGAAATCCAATTTCGTCAAATCTTCAAGAGTTCTAACCAACTCAGGATGGTTCTTCTCAAAATTCCCCCAGTCCGTTGCCATGATCCCAATGAACGCGCCCAGAGCCGTCAAAACTGCTACAACCGGGTTTGACAAGGCGAAACCAGCAGCAGCACCTGCAATCGCCACAAGGACATCGGCAAGTCCATAGCCATTATTCTTGAGCCACGTCAGGAGACTTATAGCGCCATCCTTAACGCCGATTGCAATCTCGCCAGCCCAGCCGAAGAGATCGCTGAAGAAAGCGCTAACCTTTTTTGCATCCTCTTCTTTGCCCGTGATAGCACCGACGATGCCGCCCACAAGATTCGACGCTACTGTAAGAAGTTCGGTTGCTGCATCCACACCTGCGTCGAACAGGTTTGAAAGTGTCTCCTTAATTTTTGTCTGCCCGTCTTCATCCTTTTCGAACGCAGACACGATATTGCCAATGAGGTTTTCTGCCGCCGTGACGATACCGCCGATTGCTGTTGTTGCCGATTCAAAGATACCAGCAAGGTTGATGTTTGGCAGGTCGATGCCGATGGTTTTTTCAATTGTTGTCTTTACACCCTGCCACCATTCGGAAACGACGCTTGTGCCATCCTCTGTAGGCGGATTGAAGATGCCAAGCGCCCAGTCGCAAGCACCCTTCACCAATTCCTTCGTGTTAGTCCACCACGTCGACAGCACACTGGATACGGTACTTTCATCTGTTTCATCTGGAGAACTGAACAGTCCAAGCACCCACTTGCATGCATCCTGAACGAACTTTTTCGTATTAGTCCACCATGTCGACAGTACATCAGACACAGTATTTTCATCTGTTTCATCAGGAGCGCTAAACAAGCCAAGCACCCAGTCGCAAGCCTTCTTCACGAATTCCTTCGTGTTAGTCCACCATGTCGAAAGCGTGTCAGACACTTGCTTTTCCGTCACCTCAGCAGGAGCACCGAACAAGTTCAGCACCCAGTTGCATGCATCAGCAACCCATGTGCAAGCGGTAGACCACCATTCTTTAATCTTATTTTCGATTTGTTTCTTTGTTTCTTTCGGATTCTGGAACAATTGCAACGTCCAGATCAGCGCGGCCTGCGCCTTTTCCTTAACACCCTGCCACCAACCGGAAACAAGGTTCCTGACACCATCAGCCTTTGCCTTCGGAACGCCAAACAACGTCAGCGTCCATTCAAGCGCCTTATACGCGCCGGACTTTACTGTATCCCACCAATCTTTAACAACCTTTTCAACGTCAGCAGCAGCTTCTGCTGGTGCAGTAAATATCTTCAGCACCCAGTCGCAGACACCGCTCACAACTTCCTTCGTCTTCTCCCACCAGCCGTCAAATGCCTTCTCAACGTCTTCCTTCGTCACGTCAGCAGGTTTTCCGAACAGATTCAGCGTCCAGTTGCAGACTTTGGCGATCTGCGCAGATATACCGTTTTCGCCGTTCCACCACTTCAGAACAGCAGATTCGATTTTGTCCCACCCCGGAAGATCAACGCCGAAGAACATCTTAATCGCGCCCTGCACCCCAGGCCAGACAACGTTCGTCCATGCATTCTTGATAGACTGTCCAACACTGGAAAGCAGACCAGGAATCTTGCGCACGACATCGCGGAACATGTTCCTCAATGCATTCGGCAAGGCTTCCAACTTCAGCCCGTCCTCAGTGAAGACATCGCTGAAATACGAAGCGATCTTGTCGAAGCCTTCAGAAAGCCATTCAATGCCCTTCGTGACAGATTCCGTCAGAACCGGCATGAATTCGTTAAGCTTCCGCATTGCAGGAAGGACAAGCTTCTCCAGGATCGGCTTGCCGACAACAGACTGGAATTGCCGCCACGATGCCTGCAAGTTAGCCATGACGTTTGCATACGAATCAGATTCCTTCGCAGCCTGCCCAGCAGCGCCGGACTGCTGCTGCATGGCCTTTGCATAGTCAAGGCGGGTCGCCTGCTTCGTTGCTTCGTCCAACTTTGCCCATGCCTTTGCATCGGCAACAATGCCCTTTTCGACGGCATAAGCAGCCATCTGCGTATCATTCGCAAACAGGCCGATTGCCTCGCCGCCTTCGTATGAACCGTTAATGAAGCTGTTCAGATGGGACATTGATTCATCAAGACTCATGTCCCAGAAGGCCGCAGCATCCGCTGCGATCAGCAGTCCATCAGACGCAAGGGTTGTTGCGTCTTCCACGTTATAGCCAAGACCCTTGAACTTCGCCGTCAGGGAAGTCATTGCGCCCGTCATGCGTGTGGATGTAATGCCTGTCTGATCCGCTACAGCATTCAGCTTCTTCTGCGCCGTATCCGCATAGTCGCCCATGATCTGTGCGAATGCGGATTCCTCAGCAGCAACAGACGCAAATACGTTTGAGCATGCTTTGCCAAAGTCAACAATCGCTTTGACAGAAAACGCAGCGGCGACATAAGTGCCGATGCGCTTAAACGTTTTTTCAAGTGCACTTTCGGCATCTCTTGCGCTGCCAACAGTTTTATCAAGGCTTCGTTCAGCCTCACTGTGATCAATTGCAATCGTTCCGAATAGTTCGAATACATTCAAGGCCGTTCACCTGCCTTTCATCTTTTTCTTGACAAATAGAAGGAAATGTGATATATGTAAGCGCAAAGGAGGTATACACCTATGAAAACCACATACCGCATCATTTCTCTCCTACTTGTCCTCTTGTTCTCAACCCTCACGTTTGCAAGCGCAGAAACCTTCGACCTTTCCGGCATGTCCTACGATGAACTTGTTGCCCTCAAAAACCGAATCAACCTTGCCATGTGGCTGTCCGAAGAATGGCAGGAAGTTACCGTTCCGCAAGGCGTGTGGGTAGTTGGTGAAGACATCCCGGCTGGTCATTGGACTGTGAAGTGTGCCGATGGATGGAGAAGGACGAACGTTGAATGGGGTGTATACTTGAGCGAATCAGGCGAATCCGTTAGTTGGCGTGGTCGCTATTCTGCTGTCAACTATGTCTACAATCCCAACATCAAAGGATTTGACCCGTACAAGAATAGCACCGAATACTCTTTTGAAGTGCGCGAAGGTGAATACATCGTTATCACCGACGGCAGTTGTGTTTTTATGCCATATACAGGCAAACCCGATCTCGGTTTCAAATAATCTCTTTTCACGCACAAAGGGACGGCTCAGAGCCGTCCCTTTTATCGTGTATTCCCTCGGTTCACATGCGTCAACCTATCCGCCAACCCCGCATCAATTGCAGGGGTCAGTTCACCCACCATCGCGCCCGTATCCAGCAGCACAGCCTTCGGGATCGTGCGCCGCAGGAAGTCCATCAGGAGCGCGTTCTGTTCGATCAGCGTTGCACGGACACCTTCGTCTTCCGCTCTGACCGCCGCCCGGATGTATCCTTGCAGCAGGTCAATAGGCGCAACGGCCTCTTTTCCCGCTTCACCACCACCAAGGAACGTGTTCCCGGTCATGCCGAAAATCGTCGGTTTCGTCAGGATCGCGCCTTCAGCATTCCACTTCACATCGAAGCTGGGCAGCTTGCCCTTGCCAGCAATGCCGAAAGGTGCTTTGCCGCCGCTCACACTGATCTTCGGGATTTGCAAATTACTGAAAATCTTACCAATCTTCAGCGGGAAGAACCCCTTGATTTTCTTGATTGCCTTGTCTACAGCGTCCTTTGCTGCACCGATCTTGTCTGCAATCGCCTTGCGGATATCCTCAAACCACTTCTTCACCTTTCCAGCAGCGTCCTTCAGGTCGTTGAACTTGTTCTTGATGCCTGAAATCGCCGTTGAACAAGCAGACTTGATCTTGTTCCACAAACCAATCCAGAAGTTGCGGAAACCCTCGTTATTCTTCCAGAGCACAACAAAAGCCGCCACAAGGCCGATAATGAGCGATACAATCAGACCGATGATGTTAGCCTTCATTGCCGCATTCAGCAACAGCACAGCCGTGCGAACGCCTGTAATCGCCTTTTTCGCCGCACTCATGATCGCGCCCCACTTCAGGATAAGGACGAAGGAAGCAACAGAAGCCGTCGCGCCAACAATAGCAGCCTTCCAGATGTCAATGGTCTTCTTGTTATCCTGCACCCACTTCTTCACGTCCTTGACCTTGTTGACAAGATTCTGAAGATGTGGTACAGCGGCCTGAACCATTTCGGCAACCTTGTTTTTGATCGCCGTCAGGATAGGCTCACCAACTGCACCAAGATCAGCCATTGCATCCGTCAGCCGCTCCTGCGCCTTTCGTGCCTCTATAACATCCTTGTTCGTTTCCTGGTACTGCGTCGCCGCTTTCCCGTATGTATCCTTCAGGGTCTTCATGATGAGGTCTTGACGTTCTTCCTCAGTGGAGCATTTTTCAAGCTTCTTGTTGAAATCCTCCACCGTGATGCCGCTCCATTCAAGCGCGTCCGCAAGGCTACCTTGCACTTCGCCCAGGGAGGCTGTGTGGTTCACGGCCTCGTATAAGCCCTCCAGGGGAAGGCTTGCGCCGTAGTTGGAAAAGATCCCTGTGCCGATGGCAACGAGATCATTCATTTCTTTCTCGTTGTCAGCAATCAGAGCAATGTGCTGTGCAGCTTCGACGGCCTGGTCAGTATCGCCCAGCACCGCATTCAAATCAGAATAGGTATTCTTTGCCTCTGTCGAAGAATGCCCGGATTTCAGGAAGGCACTGTCAAGCAGTCCCATCTGCGCCCGGTATTCCCGTGTACCCTCTATCGCTGCCACCCATGCGCCTCCCAGCGCAGCACCAGCCGTGATGACCATCTGCCCGACCTTCAACGCCGCGCCGCCTATCGTCGCAAAAGCGGATGATGTGCGTTCGCTTGCGTTTTCAGCCTTGCTCGATGTGTCATCAATGGCTTGGTGTGCTTGGTTAGCATCAATCGCTATCGTCCCCAACAGCTTGAACAGTTCCATGCTGTTCACCTCCGCCGCCAGGACAGAAGTTCACCAGCATATTTGCCGATTCGCTTGCTATCCTCTTCAATTCGTCATGCGTTGGTGCTGCATTGTTGTTCTCATCATTCAGGGCCGATTCGCGGAACTGGGCATAAGATCCTTCCCAGACCTTGTGCAGCCAGTACTCCCACATTTGCTTCTCTTCGATTTCCTCTTTGCGGATTGCGAACATCTCACAGATGAACTCAAACAGCCGCCCGGAATCGATCATCACGTCCATAATCTCCAGCGGGTTTGAATAGCGCTGGTACATCAAGTCCGCGAATTTGATATCATTTAGTTGAACTGCTTGAAAACAGCCGTAAAAAAATCACGGAAGCCTTCGTGCTTGACAACCTCGATGACCATCTCACCGAAATCTGCCATAGGCATATCAGCGATCTCCGCCACCTTCATGCCAGACAGGCGGGAAAGCAGAGTATAGATGTCCTTCTCGCAGCTTTCCATATGCTCCAGCACGACACCAGCGATGTCAAACACCACAGTCATGCCAATGGACGCAACGTCAGCGTTCCTGACATCAGCGTTGGCATTCTGCGTCATCATGTCACGCACAGCGTTCTTGATTTCCACACTGCCAAGGCACTGCTTGCATTCCTTCACGCCAATCTTGGACAGGATGCGAGTCACGATGAAAAAGTCACTTGCCTTCAGAGCGCGCAGTTCATACTTCTTTTCGATTTCAGTAGCCATTTTAGTTCCCTCCGTTTTTTATGTTCAATGAGAAGGGCAGGGGTTATCCCCCTGCCCGGTTGTGTTACGCAGTCGCCTTCGGATAGTAAATCTTCCAGGGCAGCTTGTCCATGTCGGTATCAGGATCAGCATGACACTCAAAGGTGTACTTGCCGACGCTACCTTCCTTGTTCTTGCCTTCCTGCTCGAAGCCCGTAGTGCACAGAGCATTGTCAAGGATAGCGATGACAGGCTCGTTGTTGAGCATCTTGCCGACGAAGGCGATATTGTCCCAGTAGTCGCCAATCTCGATGTCAGGCTTGGACTCGATCAGGTCATAGTTGTCCATCTCCGCCTCAGCCAGCACACCCATCGCCGCAGCAGCGATCACGTCAGAGGACAGTTCAATCAGGTTGACTTCCATCGTGGCCTTCTCGCCAGTCTTCACGCGCAGACCCTTGACCAGCACGTCAGCGCCGTCAACGGGGACATCATAGACTTCAGGCACAATGGACAGCTTAGAGCCGCCAGAGGTCGCGCCGACGCAAGTCTCTGCAAAGTTCCAGCCGCTGCCCTCGGTATACTTCAGACCCTTGTGGATAGTACCAGCGCCGAAAAGGATATTCTTCGTAGTGTTGGCAGTAACGCCATTCTTACCTGCGATCATATCAGTTCACACTCCATTCATTGATTTCAAGATTGATTTTCATGCTGACAATTTCTGAATCAAAGCTTGGCACAACATCAGCACCTGCATAAAAAACAGCGATACCCGTTCCGTCAGGAAGTACCGCTGTTTGTGGTGCATGCTTTTCAATTTTTGCCTTGTCCTGTTCAAGCAACATCCACCCACCGCGCGTATACCCGCGCAGGATGAAGGTGATGTCCTGCCTGCCGTTTTCTTCCCTTGTCAGCGTTTCGGGTTCAATGTAAGAGCCAACCCACCATCTGTCAGGTGGCTTCTCCTTCCATTCACCGAATGCGTAAGGGATGCCGTTCATTTCCATGAGATCGGACACAAATTTCAGCGCCGTCATGCTCATTCGTTCATCCCCTCTCCAAGTAGTTGCGCAAGCCGTCTTTCGACTTTTGCTTTGTTCCGTTTGAACGCATTTTCCAGCGTGTAATTAGGTTCGCGGCCATTCGTTGCGTATGCGTCAATGTTATCAGCTTGCATTGATTCCGCCACAGCTTCCGCCTCTTCACGGCTTTGATAGGTCGCCCCGGTCTTTGTGCGAGTCTCGCCATTCTTGACGTACACCCACCATCCCTTGCGACCGCCACCGTGCGCAGCGTGTGAGCCTGTACCGAACTCTTCCCAGTAAACGGATTCTCGTGGGCTTCCGACAATGGCTTCACCCTTGTCTTCATCCACGACGTTCTTGTAGGATTCGCGCAGCCTGCGACCTTCCTCTTCGCCGTCAAGGTGCATCTTGCAATTGCGCTGCGCATGTGCTTGCACCTCGAAAGATGCTTCATGCAGCCATTGCTTCGAAATGTCGTTCAGCGCTGTCTTGACATTGATTCTGTAGTCTTCCATCCTCACAGGCATGTCACTGACCTCCCGTGTACTTCAGATAGATTTCAAGCTGTGAGCCTGCCTTCATCTGCATCGGGTTGTCAATCAGCATAATGTCATACACAGCGCCATCGTTGACAAGTCGCGCATTTTCTGCTTTGACCCGTCTATCAAGCTGCACATAGTCGCACACAAAGACGTGGGAGGACTCCTGAATCTTTGCGTTATAGACTCTGTACCGTGAATCGCCGGATTGCAGATCAAGCCAGCCATGCAGGGTCTGGACATCCTGCCACGCCTTTACCTGTTCACCGATTGCGTTCTTCGTTGTGGTGCTGATCTGAATGACAGCATCCGTATTCCCGCCAATGCCCTTCATCGTCTCAGCCCCTGTCCGAATCGCGCTTTCATGTGGCGCTTCAGGAAGCCCATCAGATGCAACGGATATCCGCCGATGCTGTTGCTTGCATCCAGCGCCTGATAAGTCACGGAATGGCGGGAGATGGTTTCAGACTCTACGCCTGCCTTCTCCCGCTTGTCCAGATCATACTTCAACATCTCAACAACGCCGATTTTCACGTCAGCCGGATATTCGACCTGGGTCACGAACAGGTCAATTTCATCGCGGGTTCGCTCGTTCACACTGAAAGAGTGGTCATCGGTTTCCTTGACGGTATAAAGGCCGTCATTCTTCTCACTGCCGCTGATTTGCAGCGTGTCGCCGATTTCATAAGGGTTCAGGGCTTCGACGGTAAACATGCCGCCTACCACATCCGCGATCCTGCCCGTTCCGCGAACCTGAAAGTTATTATTCGTATGTCCGCGAATAAGGAGTTCAAGCGCCTGAAGCCGTGCTTCAAGCGCCTGATCTACCTCATCCGTGGTGATGTACTGCCGCAGTTCCTCCACGGTCATTATCATCGCGGATCATCCTTCCGTTGTGATTTACGCCTTGGTCTTCAGGATAACGACCTTGGACTCATTGGTCAGGGCAGGCATACCGAAGGCAGTGCAGACAATCTTGTCGCCCACGCCAGTCTCGCGCTCATGCTCGACCAGGTTGCCGCGCTTCAGGAAGTAGGTGATAGCAGGCAGGTCATCTTCGGTCTCGCCGTCGTTGTTCAGCTTGATGATGGGGTTGTAGTAAACGCCATCCTCCATCTTGACCTTGTTGGACACGACAACATCACAGCCAGCCACACGACCGATAGCGCCGTTCACCATCACGCCAGCCTGGAACTTGTCAGCAGACAGGAACTCCGCATCCTTGCGAAGCTGAGTCTTCTGCTTGCTGTGGATCAGAATGACCTTGCGGCTGTCGGCCTCCTCACCGAACATGTCAATGCCGTCCACAATCGCGGAATACTTGATCGCCGCAGTGGAAGCATCCATCACATTCTTGGACTCGTACAGCACAGCCACACGGTCATTATCCAGCTTCTCGGAGATGGACAGCGCGATCTGGCTGGTAGCAGTGCCCATAGGATTGCCATAGCCGGAAAGCTGCGCCTCGTCGGTCAGCATAACGCCCTTGCCAATCTTCTTGATGCCGTACTGGGCAGTGGTGAAGGCCATCTTAGTGGTGTCAATGGGCTGGCCTTCCTCCAGGTCAACCGCCTCGCCGATGTAGCCCCAGCGGGGAACAGTAACGGTAGAGCCGGGAGTGCCGCTCAGAGTGCTATCAACCTTGATATAGCCGGTCATAACGGCCTTCTTTTCAACCTTGGCGTTGATCATGTCGGAAACGACCTGGGGATCAAACACATCGCCATTTACCAGGGTAGTCACATTAGTCAGGTCTGCCATAATTCATTCATCCTTTCATTAGTTGGTCTTTGTCAGTTGGGAATAGAGTTCCGGATTCTGCTGCCGCAGTTCCACCTTGGCGTTGTAGCCCATTCTGGCGAACTCTTCCTTGGTGACAGCCTTGTCACCCGGATCACTTTCGGGCAGCTTGTTTTCCATGATGTTCTTCTTCTTGTCGCCAGTGAATTGCGAAGGCAACTGAGTCTTCAGTGCCGCGATCTTGTCATCCATATCCTTGATCTTGCCGTCTTCGCCACGTTCCAGCTTGCCCTTGGCCTTCAGCTTGTACATGACATAATCGATGTCATCAGGCTTCACGCCCTCTGCAAGCAGAGCAACATGCATGTCTGCATCGATCTGCGTCTCTTCAAGCTGCGCCTGAAGCGTTGCAATCTTGGTTTCGTAGTCGGTGACCTTCTGCTGAAGTTCTGCCTGCCCCTTGCTGGACTTCTTCATGTCAGCAATCAGCGCATTCGCTTCAGTAAGCTGCTGATTCACACTGTCGTTCTGCGTCTTCAGCTTGCCATAGCGCACATCAAGGTTTTCTTCGGATGCCGTGTAGATGCTGTTCGCCTTCATGTCATCCAGCACGGCCTGAACAAGTTCGTCGCTGATACCCTTTGCCTTCAAAATCTCTGCGATAGTCATTGCCTTTTCCATCCTTTCATTACGCTTTTAACGGGGTCGCATCCCGTGATTGGAGGGCTTTTAACGTCATCCCCGGACGTGTGTATATGATAAAAGCCAGGTTTCCCTGGCTGTTATCCCAATAGCTTTTTCCATGTGTTCTTGCCGACCACGCCGTCAACAGTCAGGCCGTTCGCCTGCTGATACTGTCTGACAGCCGTCAGCGTCTTTGTGCCGAAGATGCCGTCAACCTTACCGGAAGTATAGTCCGTTGTGTGGTTGAGCAGCCATTGCAGCACCATGACCTGTGTACCTTTGTTTCCCACGCGCAGCGTTTTCATGTCATACACCACGCTTTCTGTTTTTGACGTTTTTTCGGCCTTCTCAGGCGTTTCTGTCTTGCCTGCGGAATTCTGCACAGGCTTGCTCACAGCCACGTCAGGAGGCGATTCTGAGCCATTCAGCAGCACTCTAACATCATTCCGGAAGTTGTCCATGCTGTCGTTGAATTTACTCTGCCAGTTTCGCGGGTCGCCGTGATTGCTGCCATATCCAGCAGCAGCAGATTCATAATGGCCGATGACGTTTGCAGGGTCGATGTTGTATTCCGCACACAAAAAGGCGCACAACTCTTTTGCAAGAGTGAACGCCTCTCTGTAATACTTTTCATCGGTCAGTCCGTCTTCACAGATTTCGAATTGAATATGCGTGTTGTTGTGACTGCCTTTCTTTCCACTGCCAACGCCCCAGCACCTGTGATCCCACGGAAGTGTCTGGTAAATCCTCACGCTACCGTCTGCCACCTTGCCGATAAAGGCATGAACGCACTTGTTGCCGCTCTTCAGTTCCCTGTTCCAGTGATTGCCGTACTGGTTACGCCCCAACACACCATCATCAGGGTTGACATATCGCTTGATGTATGCATTGTTCGCGCCGGTGCTGTGTACGACAATACCAGAGGGCTTGATCTTCTTCCCGGCTTTATAGCATGGATTCTCAGTCAGGAAGTATTGAGTGATATCCATGTGTTATCACGCCCCTTCTTTGATTGTCCGTTTGTGCATTACTCATCCTCGCCTTCAAGCGGGATGATTTCACTCAGCGCTTCGCTATCAATGATGGTCGGTGCGCTTGCACTCTTCGCATCCACCAGACCCTCAGCAAGCAGATAACCCAGCACAGCAGCGCCCTGAAGGATGATGCCGGACACAGTCTCCGCAGTCTCCGCATCGCCCTTGAACGCCACGATCAGACCAGATGCAAAAGCCGCAACAGCCACCCACAGCTTGCGGCTGGTAAACTTCTGAACCCACTTCATATGAATGCCTCCTCTGTTTTTGTTTGTTTGCGACATGTTGCAATCACTTCAGCCCAACGGAATCACCCTCTTTTGATTCTTCCAATTCTTCCAATTCTTTCGCCACCTCATATAGAGAAGCAAAAAAATCATCTACAATATATTCTCCATCCTTCATTGCTTCATCGCCCCCTTGAACACCTCAACAAGGTCAGGATCGCACAAGTCCGCGCGTCCATGCCAGAATGCTGTGAAACTCTCTGCAACGTATTCCTGACGTGATGCTGTTGCATACCCCGATATGCCTGAAGCATACTTATCAAGACTTGCAGACATATCTATCCCTTTCGCTTTAATCGCCCTGAAGAACATATCATCATCAAGATAATGCCCAATTTCATGAATGAAGGTAGCGCCAACAAAGTCATCCGTCTTCTGTGCAAAGCATTGCACGCCTGATTTTTTCAAAGCTTCAAGATATCTTCTCTTTACAGGATGAAGGTTGTTTCCAGCAAGCAATTTGTCAACGCCACCAAGCACAGTATCCATCAGGCCATCAATTTCCTTCTTGTGGGCATCAAAGGCTTTCTTGTTCTTGTAGTATTTCGGATTGAAGAAAAGGTCTCTGCTTCCCCACTGATATGCAGCATCTGCCGTGGAATCCTTAAACCGCTTTTCTCTGAAATTAAACGGTTTAATATTTCGCAGCGGATACCTCGTTTCGTATTTATCGAAGACCTCCGTCATTGACCGATTCAGTGCGTTTGCATATTCCAAATCAAGCCCCTTGTACGAAACATTGCCAGTAATCGAACTCTTGTACTTTTCAACAAACCTGTCAGCATACGCTTCAGCTTCTTCAATGGTCTTCGCCGGGACAAACTTCGGTGCTTCCGCAACCTTTTCCGTTGCCTTCAGATACTTCTCTTCAAAAGTCGCGAAGTCATCCTTCTTGTCAAGCTTGAAGTATTCCGCTCTTTCTTTCAGCGTCTTCAGTTCTTCCTCATCAAGCGCCCACTTCGCGCGGGTCAGAGCCACGCACCTGCAATTGCAGTCCTCTTCAGGCTTGCCGAAGTCACCAGGATACATCGCCGTCTTGCCGTCCATCTCAAAGGGTTCGTTCGTCTCCCTGATCTGCCCGTCAAGCCTTCTATGTGTCGGCCTGGTATCGCCGTCAAGCGTCCCGTCCCATTGTTTAACCACATCACAGCCGCGATCCTTCGCCGCATCACGCGCATCATTCGCAGCAGCCTGCTGTATCCTGTGGGACTCTGTCCTGACAATGGTCTTTGCCCGTGACAGAGGTGCTTTTGACCTGTTGGCGATGTTCCGTGCGATGTCCGCAAATGGCATGTTTGTCGCAATGCCTCGCGTGATTTCGCTGCTGACAGCCTGTTTCAGTTGCTTGATGTTAACACCGATTTCATCGTACAGCTTATCGCTCAGTTTGCTATCAGTGATGATGGCCTTGACTGCTGCATCCTGATCCAGCGGAACAATAAGCGGAATGCCCTGCCCGTGAATGCTGTACATAGTGCCGATGTAGCCGTCCTGATAGCTGTCATGCAGGTACTGCTGGATGGTTGCGTACTGGTCGCCGTGTAGCTTGTCAAGGATGCCTTCAACCTGTCCACGCAGCGCCTTTTGATATTGGATCTGATAAATCCGGCTTTGTGTCAGTTCGTCTGACTGCAAAATCCTGATCTTGTCATCAATATCCCGCAAGGCGTTTCGGTACTGGCGTTCAAGTGCCTTTATCGTGTTTTCCTCTTTGGTGAGTTCCAGCTTGATGACTTCGCGTTCTCGCTTATTCATTCACGATCACATCTTCCTCTGGAATGCTCTTCAGAATGTTCTGCGCCTCCACAGGGTCAGTACCTGGCACTTCAGCAACAGCAGGCAGATTGCCCTTGATGTCATCATAGTCGATGTCAAGCTGCTCACAGATAAGCTTCACAGCCTCTTCATCACCGATGATATCCCGAATGTTCAGGATAGTGGTGATTTCCGTCTGCCGCTTCTGTGCATCCGTCAGTTCAATCTGCGCATTGTCCGATGCATTCGTCATGACCTCGCGCTCAAAGTTGAAATACACGTCCTTCTGCTGATAATCGGTTTCATGCTCCTCGTTAATCTCCGCAAGCACAACCTTCAGCAGCTTCCGCATGAACTGCTTCAGACGGATTTCCAGCTTGTTGCACTTCAGGTCAAGCAGCGCATACCGGGACTTGATGACGATGTTCGTGATGTTGCCATCGCCAATCTGTGCACTATTGAAGCCCATGCCGAAGCGATAGATGTTCGTCTCATCCAGTTCCAGCTTCGCCTGCCGCGCCTGATACGGCACGTCAACAGTGTGAACCTCAACACCGCCGTCCTCGTCCACTCCGATGTGCTTTTTTTGCCTGATGTTGGTCATCAGTTCATCAAGGTTGTCACCCTGGAAGCCCTTAACTACATACAGAGCCTCAGCAGTATCTTGCAGGTTGTTAGACAGACCGCAGGACATCAGATCATAGTCATCAATCAGAGCCTTGATAGGCTTCAGGTCGCTGAACTGCTTCCGGCAGTTGTCCAGGCGGAAGAAGGGGATGAAGCCGAAACCTTCAAAATAGGTGGCTTCTTCACCTTCCTGCTGGTACATGATATGAGGTCGCGGATTGTGCTGCTGCGTATGGTCAAGCTTGATCTGACCATCATCTTCCTGCACATAGTAGTAGGTCTGCTTATCATCCCACACCTGAATGCGCTTGCTCTGCTTGTTGTCCTTGCCAATCCTGTCCACATACCAATAGATGACATAATCGCAGCCGTCATCGGTTTCCTTTGCCTTGACTTCGATCACGCCAATACTGTCAGCGCATTGGAAGCCAGTCTTCTCATCCGACCTCTTATAGGCATATGCGTATTCAAAGCCCTTAGCAATGCAGCCCGTCAGGATTTCGTACAGTTCCGAAATGAAATCCTCATTGTCGTTGAAATATTCATCCAGTTGCGTCTGCAATTCAGGAATGTCCGACTTGATGAAGCCATCCTTGCCAGACAGCATATACTGAACCGTCTGATCCACAAGTTCAGTGAAGAAGGGATG
>UZAT01579921.1_pt1 | contig 21220 bp, 12 predicted proteins | sample 2160861 | NCBI WGS metagenome assembly UZAT01 (sample SAMEA5138306, study PRJEB28736) | viral metagenome | reverse complement strand
TTTTATCATTGTGGTAGCAATAAGAAAGGGGGCTTTCTGTGAGTGACTGGAAAAGGATCAAAGCAGAGTATGTCGCAGGCGGCACGAGCTACAGAAAGCTTGCCGAAAAGTATGGTGTTCCACGCACCACTCTTGAGCGAAAAGCAAAAGAGGAAAAGTGGACTGATCTGAGAAGGCAGGCAGAAGGCAAGGCAGAGGCGAAAATCATTGAATCTGTCAGCACGAAGAACGCCAAGATAGATGACAAGTATTACCGCATTGTAGACAAGCTTTTTGATAAGGCTGAAGAGGTAATAGACAGCACTCCAGTATGGCAGCCTACAACGCTTAAAGAGATGGCTACTGCTATAAAGTATCTGAAAGAATGCAAGGGTCTCAAGTCCGATGCAGATATGAGAGAGCAGGAGGCAAGGATCGCTAAGCTGCAGAAAGAATGCGCGGCTGATGATAACGATGATGAGAAGCCACAGGGCGTGATCCTTATGCCGCCTATCATGGAAGACCTAACTCCACCAAAGGAGGGCGGCAATGGATAATGTTGTTTGGTCACCTCAGCAGAGGCAGTTTGATTTCATGACACGACCTGAAGACGAGGCTTTATACGGCGGTGCTGCAGGTGGGGGAAAATCAGATGCCTTGGTCATAGAGGCTACGAGACAGGTACACATACCTCATTACAAGGGGCTGATCCTGCGTAAGACATACCCACAGCTCACAGAGCTTATTGATAAGTCCCTCAAGTATTATCCCATAGCATTCCCAAAGGCGCGGTACAACGCAAGCGAACACACATGGAGATTCCCAAGCGGTGCTAAGGTAACCTTTGGATCAATGCAGCACTCCAAAGACAAGCTCAATTATCAGGGTAAAGCTTACGACTTCATTGCGTTTGATGAGCTTACCCACTTCACATACGACGAATACATCTATCTTTCCTCCAGAAACAGACCTAACGGAGCAGGCACGAGGTGCTATATACGCTCAACTGCAAACCCAGGGGGCATAGGGCATGGATGGGTGAAGGAGAGATTCATCACTGCTGCAGAGCCTATGACCACCATCTGGGAAAGTGTGCAGGTGCAGCATCCAGATGGCAAAAGCGAGACGAAGCACAGATCGCGTATATTTGTACCTTCCTCTGTGTTTGACAACAAAATACTGCTTGATAACGACCCTGAATACCTCACAAGGCTTGCCTCCCTTCCTGAAGCAGAGCGTAAAGCACTCTTATACGGCGACTGGGACAGCTACAGTGGGCAGTATTTCACAGAGTGGAGAGATAAGCCCGAACACTACGAGGACAGACGGTGGACTCATGTTATCGAGCCTTTTGAGATACCCGATGGATGGAAGATATACCGCAGCTTCGACTGGGGTTACAATAAGCCTTTCTCCTGCGGATGGTGGGCTGTTGACTATGATGGCGTTGCCTACCGCATATTGGAGCTGTATGGCTGCACCAAGACCCCGAATGAGGGCGTCAAGTGGACAGCGCAGCAAGTATTCAAGGAGATACATCGCATCGAGTGTGAGCATAGATGGCTGAAGGGAAAACACATCCTCGGCGTTGCTGACCCTGCTATATTCTCTGCTGATGGTGGAGAGTCAATAGCAGAGGCTGCCACACAAAGCGGTGTGTACTTTACCCCTGGCGACCATCAGAGAATCCCTGGGTGGATGCAGATGCACTACAGGCTTGCCTTTGATGATAACGGATACCCCATGATGTATGTTTTCAAAAACTGCAAAGCGTTTATCAGGACAGTCCCTACTCTTATCTATGATGACCACAAGGTGGAGGATCTGGATACTGAAGGCGAAGATCATATCGCGGATGAGACAAGATATTTCTGCATGTCTCGTCCGATCAAACCGAGGATAGCTGCTAAGCCTGACGATTACGCAAGCAATCCTCTCAATGTCTTCCTTGACATCCCGAAGGAGGACATCATGGCGGTGCAGAATCGCCCCAGAATGCAAATTTTAAGCGGAGGTAAGGAATGAATAAGGACAAAGAAAAAAAGGCTGCTGACGGGGAAATTTCGCAGCCTGCACAGAAGCAGGAAGAGATCCCTCTCGCAGATCAGATGATGCGTAGGCAGTCAGCTCCCAGACCTACCGCGCAAGATGAATTCAACCGTATGATGGCACAGCGTGGCGGCATGTCTGCACAGGGCGGTGCTATGGATGGCTTCAAGGCTCTGGCACAAGTCATCGGTAAGGAGCAGGTGCAGGCTGCCAATCAGATCCTGCAGAAGTACAAGGAAGGCAAAGCCAACCTTGAGCGTAGAATCGTTGAGAACGAGCAGTGGTACAAGCTCCGTCACTGGGAGTGTATGCGGAAGGAGAAGCAGCAGGATGTGCAGCCTACCTCTGGATGGCTGTTCAACTCCATTGCCAACAAGCATGCCGATGCTATGGACAACTTCCCTTCCCCGAACATTCTGCCCCGTGAGGAGGGCGATAAGGGCGAGGCTGAGATGCTGACCTCCATCGTCCCTGTGATCCTTGACCAGTGCGAATTTGAGCAGACATACAGCGATGTATGGAACTACAAGCTCAAGACTGGTACGGGCGTATACGGCATCTTCTGGGACAGCAGCAAGCTGAACGGTCTCGGCGATATCAGCATCAAGAAGGTGGACATCATCAACCTCTTCTGGGAGTCTGGCATTCAGGACATCCAGAAGTCGCGCCACTTCTTCCATGTGGAGCTTGCGGACAACGATGCTCTCATCGGCATGTATCCTCAGCTTCAGGGCAAGCTCGGTACTGCCACCATGAACATCGCCAAGTATTTCTACGATGACAACGTAGACACCACCAACAAGTCCGTGGTGGTCGACTGGTACTACAAGAAGGCAGGCATGGGCGGCAATACAGTCCTTCACTACTGCAAGTATGTGAACGATGAGGTGCTGTTTGCCACCGAGAACGAGCCTGAGAAGTATCCGAACGGATGGTACAACCACGGGCTGTATCCTTTCGTATTTGATACGCTGTATCCCGTAGAAGGCACTCCCTGCGGCTTCGGTTACATCGACATCGGCAAGGATGCACAGGCATACATCGACCGAGGCAATCAGGCTGTTCTGAAGAATATGCTTGCCAACGCCTCTCCGAGATACTTCTCTCGCAACGGCGGCGGTGTCAACGAGGAAGAATTTGCTGATCTGAGCAAGGAGATCGTTCATGTAGACGGTAATCTTGGGCAGGACAGCATCATGCCGATTAAGCCCAACACGCTCAACAACATCTACCTTCAGGTGCTGACATCCAAGGTGGACGAGCTGAAGGAGGTCACTGGTAACAGAGATATCTCCACGGGCGGCACGACCTCTGGTGTTACTGCAGCATCTGCCATTGCAGCGATGCAGGAGGCAGGCAGCAAGCTCTCCAGAGATAACAACAAGGCTTCCTACAGAGCCTTCCGCAAGATCTGTCTCATGATCATCGAGCTGATCCGTCAGTTTTACGATATGCCACGTTGCTTCCGCATTATGGGTGAGAACGGAGCTGCCAGATTCGTGCAGTATTCCAACGCAGGTATCACGCCGCAGTCTCAGGGCTTTGAGATGGGCGTGGACATGGGATACAGACTCCCTCTCTTCGATATAGAGGTAACGGCACAGAAACAGTCTCCCTACAGCAAGATGTCCCAGAACGAGCTTGCGCTGCAATTCTTCGGTGCAGGTTTCTTCAATCCTCAGATCGCGGATCAGGCTCTCGCTTGCCTTGAGATGATGGACTTCGACCGAAAGCACTTCATCATGCAGAGGATCTCCCAGAATGGCACGATGTATCAGCAAATGATGATGATGCAGCAGCAGATGATGATGCTTGCCCAGATGGTCGACCAGTCCCGTGGCTCTTCCGATGTCACCGCAGGTCTGGCGGCACAGTTTGGCATCGAGATGCCCAACGCTCCCATGGGCGGCGGTGCTGAGGCTGCCAAGAAGGTCGATGAGACCGAAGCACTCGGTGGAGATGGCGGCGGCGAGGCTACCAATACCAAGAAGGCAAGACAGAGAGTCGCTGACTCCACCTCGCCGACGTAAGGAGGACTCATGCTGAACGTAGTATTCACCGCAAAGGATGACACCATCACAATGGTGCTGAACGGTCACGCAGGACAGGCAGACATCGGTCACGATATCGTCTGCTCCTCCTGCTCCATCCTTGCATATACGGTGGCACAGATCGTCAAGACCGAGGAAAAGGAAGGGAGTCTGAAGTCGAAGCCCGTGATCGTACTCAACAAGGGCGCGGCAATCATCTCCTGTGAGCCTAAACCAGAGAAGTACAACGAGCTTCTCCACGCATTCTATGTGGCAGAGGTAGGTTATACACTTCTGTCGCATAATTATCCACAATTTGTGGATTTCACCCCGTTTGGTGAGCCTTCCGAGGCTTAATATATACCAAAAGAGTCGCTCACTCAAGAGCAGAAAGGACAATTTATGATGGAAAACATCACTTTCCAACAGCTCGATTTGCAGCTTTTCGCCGATGGCGGCGCAGGAGCAGCAGGTGGCACAGGGGCTGAAGGAGCAACGGGCGTAACAGCGACAGCCGCCGTGCCGCAGACGAAGGGCGTAAAAAGCAATCCTCTTGCAAGTGTCGTTTATGGCAAGCAAGACGATGATGTGCAGGTCGCCAATGCACAGGAAAACGCTGCAGGCACTGTTCCTGCCGATCCCTCTGACCTCGATGCTGAATTTGAAGAGCTTATCAAGGGCAAATTCAAGGCTCAGTACGACAGACGGACACAGGATACAGTCCAGAAGAGACTCAAAGGCACAAAGGAGACCGTGGACAAGTACAACGCTCTCTCCCCTACCCTTGAATTGCTTGCGAAGAAGTACGGCGTAGATGTTAACGACACCGTAGCCTTGAACAAGGCTATCGAGGACGATGACAGCTACTACGAGCAGGAGGCTCTCGAAAAGGGAGTCACCGTTGAGCAGCTTAAGGAATTCAAGAAGATGGAGAAGGAGAACGCTGAACTGAAGCGATTGCAGCAGGAGCAGACCGCCAAGGAAAAGGGCGCACAGCTCTATGCACAGTGGATGGATCAGGCTGAGAAAGCCAAGGCTGTCTACCCTTCTTTCGATCTCCGTGCGGAAATGGGCAACCCGAAGTTTCTTGATCTCCTCCGCGCAAATATCGATGTTCGCACGGCGTATGAAGTGATCCACAAGGATGACATCATTCCTGCCGCAATGCAGTTTACGGCGAAGACCGTAGAGCAGAAACTGACGAACAAGATCATTGCAGGCGGCGCGAGACCGAGCGAGAACGGTATCTCTTCTCAGAGCGCAGCACGAGTTAAGAGCGATGTGTCACAGCTCACCAAAGCAGACCTTGCAGAGATTGCTCGCAGGGTAGCAGGAGGAGAGAGAATCAGTTTTGGATAAACCTTGATTTGATCTCCTTGCCAAAAATCAAAAAACAAAAAGGAGATTAAAACCATGAAAGACATCTTTCGCATCAACCTTCAGCTCTTCGCAGGCGAGCTGAACACCAACGTAACCACCGACAGTGGTCTCTCCGTAGAAAACAAGACCTTCTACGACATGACACTTATCACTGAGGCACAGGCGAACCTCGTTCACGACCAGTTTGCCCAGAAGAGACCGATCCCCAAGAACGGCGGTAAGACCATCGAATTCCGTAAGTACGCATCGCTTCCCAAGCAGCTCACCCCCATCACTGAGGGCGTAACTCCTGACGGTCAGAAGCTCAATGTGTCCAAGATCGAGGCAACCGTCAATCAGTACGGCGGCTTTGTGACGCTGTCCGACATTCTCGACCTTACCGCTATCGACAACAATGTCGTTGAGGCAACCAAGGCTATCGGTAGACAGGCAGGTCTCACTCTGGACACCATCACCCGTAACGTGCTGCAGTCTGGCACGAGTGTTTACTACTGCCACAAGTCGGACGGTACTGCTGTTGATGACCGTACCGAGCTTGATGCTACCTGTAAGCTGACCGTAACCGTGGTCAAGCGCGTGGCAACCATGCTCAAGGCTGTCAACGCCCCCAAGATCAACGGCAGCTATATCGCAATCATCCATCCCTATGTCGCAGGCGACCTTATGAACGATCCCAAGTGGGAGGAAATGCACAAATACTGCAAGCCCGAAGAGCAGTTTGAGGGCGAGATCGGCAGAATCGCTGGAGTGAGATTCATCGAAACCTCCGAGGCTGCCATCTACACTGGTACTGAGAACGACTGCCCTGAAGGTCTCGCCGTATTCGGCTGTCTGTTCCTTGCAGACGGTGCATACGGCACGACCGAGATTTCGGGCGGCGGTCTTGAGACCATCATCAAGCAGCTCGGCTCTGCAGGCACTGCCGATCCTCTCAACCAGAGATCCACTGTAGGTTGGAAGGCGACCAAGACCGCAGAGATTCTGCAGCAGCCCTACATCATTCGCGTTGAGTGTTGCTCCGACTACAACGAGTACGCCGAGGCGAACTGAGGAAACAACCCATTAAGGGGGGAGGATTCCCCTCCCCCCACATACTTAGGAGGATATTATGGCTGAGACCAAAACCGAAGCAAAAAAGACCAAGACCGTTACAATCAAGCTTCCCATCACCCGTACCGAGAAGGATGATGTTTATGTTAACGTAAACGGCAAGAGATACCAGATCAAGAGAGGCATTGCTGTCGATGTACCTTGGAATGTTGCCAAGGTGATCGAGCGCAGTGAGAAAATGACCTCTATTGCTATCGAGTATGAGAACAAGGCTGCAGAACAGCTTAACGAGCTTCTCAACCAGAGATAATTTCAAAGAAGTGGAGGATGGCGACTGATTGCGTTATCCTCCATTTTAGAACACGGAGGTAAACATGACCATTGAACAGGCTATCGCAAAGATTGACTCCCTGAAGCCCAACAGTTACACCTTCATGGACAAGCTTGAGTGGCTCTCGGAGCTTGATGGGCGTATCAAGGAAGAGATCGTTGCAACCCACGAAGACGAAGACGATGTCATCTTCTTCGGATACAACGAGGACACGGACGAGGACACCAAGCTGATCGTCCCTGCACCTTACGACGATATCTACATCAAGTGGCTTGAGGCGAAGATCGACTACGCCAACAACGAATACGCGAAGTACAACAACTCTTCTGCGGCATTCAATAACGCATACTCTGCGTTTGAGAGATACTACAACAGGCAGCACATGCCTAAAGCAACACACCTTAAATTCTTCTGAGAGGAGGCAACGCCATGAAACTCCCTACGCTCAACGAGCTTCCGACATCGAGAAGCATGACCGATGTCTTCAAGGGGTACAACCATAATCTCCGCATCGGAGACGGAGAATTCTACGACATGAAGAATCTGTCCTCCTCTCATTATCCCATCCTTTCTCCGAGGCGTGCAAGGGGCGTATATGCCACACCTACCAATCCTCAGGGACTGATCGCCAAGGATACGGTCTGCTATGTGGACTGCATCACCGAAAACCATGCCGAGGGCGCGAGATTCTACATGGGCGGCAACGAGGTGAATGGGCTGACCCTTTCCTCTAAGGATGAGGACTGCCCCAAGAAGCTGATCTCCATGGGTGCATATGTCATCATTATGCCCGATAAGAAGTGGGTCAACACGGCAGACACCACCGAATACGGAAATATCGAGGCGATCATAGACACCGACTCGACCGTTACCTTCTCGCTATGCAAGATTGACAGCACCGAATACGGCATTGTCGGTCAGTCTGACGAGCCTGAGAATCCCCAAAACATGGATCTGTGGCTTGATACATCCTCAACGCCCCATGCGCTGAAGCAATACTCCACCACGAACGCTGTGTGGATTACAGTGCCTACGACCTACATCAAGATTTCTGCAACGGGGATCGGTGCAGCTTTTGAGGTGGGCGACGGCATCACTATCTCTGGAATCGAAAACGAACAGCTCCAAGATCTGAACAACACCATGGTGATTCAGGCGAAGGGCGATGACTATATCGTTGTCATTGGAATCATTGACAAGGAAACCACGCAGGACACTCCCATCTCCGTGAAGCGACAGATGCCGAACATGGACTTCGTCATCGAGTCTGGTAACCGTTTGTGGGGCTGCAGATACGGTGTCGCTCTGAACGGCGAGGTGGTAAATGAGATTTACGCTTCAAAGCTCGGAGACTTCAAGAACTGGCACTGCTATGCAGGCATCTCCACCGACAGCTACGCTGCCACGGTTGGTACGGACGGACAGTTTACGGGCGCGGTCACACACCTCGGATATCCTCTGTTCTTCAAGGAGAACTGCGTACACAAGGTATACGGAAACTTCCCTGCCAACTACCAGATTCAGACCACGACCTGCAGAGGCGTACAGCATGGTAGCTCTGGAAGTCTTGCTATCGTAAATGAGACTCTCTTTTATAAATCCGCGAAGGCTGTATGCGCTTATGACGGATCGCTTCCCGTGGAGATTTCCTCTGCACTCGGCGAGGATGTGTACTATAACGCCGTAGCAGGTGCGCTCGGCAATAAATACTATATCTCCATGTCCGATGGCAATGACCAGAGCCATCTCTTTGTGTTTGATACTGTGAAGGGTATGTGGCACAGAGAGGATGAAACGAAGGCACTTAGCTTCTGCACCAGTCGCGGCGAGCTGTACTACATTGATAGAGAGGACAAGAAGATCAAGACGGTCATGGGCAGCCATTCTTACGAAGCCAAGAAGGACATCGAATGGATGGCAGAGACGGGTGTCATCGGTACGGATCATCCTGACAAAAAGTACATCTCGCGCATTGATGTCAGAATGCTGCTTGATGTCAACTCGGAGGTACACTTCTCCATCCAGTACGACTCCATCGGTGAGTGGATTCCTCTCTACACGATGCGAGGTACATCTCTTCGGAGCTTCACCGTTCCGATCAGACCGAGACGGTGCGACCACCTGAGACTCCGCATTGAGGGCAAGGGCGATGCGAAGATCTATTCTATCGCCAAGACCACCGAGCAAGGGAGTGCTGTCTAATGAGCTTTGAACTGAGATTTCCGAATATCACAGCGCAAGACGAGAAGGGGCAGCTCATACAGATGAGAAGCTATATGCATCAGCTCGTCGAGCAGCTTCAATGGGCGTTGAACGACCTTAGCTCCACCGCATCGGGAAATGTGGTGGCAGCTTCTGCTCCGAAGAGCCAAGCGTCCGAGCCGACCAAGGTAGATGCCAACGCTACCTTCAACGCCGTCAAGTCCTTGATCATCAAGTCTGCGGATATCGTCTCCGCATACTACGATAAGATTCAGGCAAGGCTTGAGGGCATCTATGTCGCAGAGTCCGATTTCGGTGCATTCAAAGAGCAAACCGCGCAGAATATCCTGAACACTTCTTCGTATACCGAGAGGAGCTTCAGCAATGTTCAAGAGATAACCAACAGCATCTCCGACAGTCTACGGGATACGAAGAACGAGGTTGACAGCAAGCTTGGAGACATCTCAGGAGTCCTCGACAGCATCAGCCACACCCTTATTGATGTCAGCGCAAATATACGGTCTGGATTGCTTTTCTATGACGATAATGGTGTTCCTGTATACGGTCTTGAGGTCGGACAAAAGACCAAGATCGACGGTGTCGAGGTCTTCGATAAATTCGCAAGATTCACATCGGACAGGCTCTCATTTTATGACCAGAACGACAACGAGGTTGCCTATATCAGCGACAGAAAGCTTTACATAAACCACGTTGAGATCAAAGGAACGCTCAGAATGGGTGGATTTGTCAAGACCGTTCTTGCTGACGGTAGCATCGTTAAAAGGTGGATTACAGGAGGTGAAGGCTAATGGCTGTAAATCAAAGCTTATCTATCACAGAGGTTGCAGGCAGCCAGAACGTGGCGAATAACACCTCTAAAGTCCGCATCCTGTGGACATCTACTCAGTCAGGATCTTCGTGGAACGGATATTCACGCACAGCTACCTACTATGTATCCGTAAACGGTGGCGCGGAACAAGCATACCCTGTCACCTACACCCTTCCTCAAAACAGCACAAAGACCATCGTGGATGTTACCATTACGGTCACGCATAGAAACGATGGCACAGGCACAATCAAGGTGCGTACATGGATGGACACAGGCATCAGTGCAGGCGAGGTTTCACAGTCTAAAAGCCTAACGCTTACAACGATACCGAGGGTAAGTGTGCCGACCTTGTCGGTAAATAGCATCAATATCGGCAAAGGGATAACCATATACACCAACCGCCAATCAAGCAGCTTCACTCACCATCTGTACTATTCAGTCAATGGAGGTGCTTTTGTAGGTGTAACGTCAGGTATCACGGACTCTATCACTTGGACTGTCCCTTACGATATCTTGAGCAGCATTCCTAACAGCAATCAGGCTACCGTTACGATCAAGCTCTACACTTTTAACGGCGAGACCAACTTGGGCAATAACGATGTATCCTTCACTGCCTATGTCCCTTCTGATGCTAACACCCAACCGAGCATTACCATCAACGAAATTAAGCCTATAAGCACTCTTCCCTCTCCCTTTAACACGATGTTTATTCAGGGACTCAGCAGAGTGAAGGCTGATTTCAAAGCAAGTGGTGAGCGCGGCTCAAGCATTACATCTCGCAGCATTGTTGTAGAGGGCGAAACCTACGACTCCGCAGATGCTTACACATCCAAATATCTGTCTGGACACGGCGAGGTCACGGTCACGTTATCCGCAACAGACTCAAGAGGCATTACTGGATCGGTCACAAGGAAGATCAATGTAATGGCATATGCCAAGCCCAAGATCATGGGCGCAAGCGACGGTGCTGACATTGTCTGCTCCAGATGTGATGCGAATGGCAACATTACCGATTCAGGCACTTACCTGAAAGTGAAGGCGAGACGGAGCTACAGCAAGGTCTTGGCAGATGTCCAGAAAAACTTCTGTGCCATCATGGTTAGATACGGGACAGCGAACGGTCAATTCTCTGGATGGGAAACAATCCTTGCTAAAGATAACCTATCAACGAATATCGTTGACTCAGGTGCATTGCTTGGCGGTGCTTTATCCGTTGATACATCCTATGTTGTGCAGGTAGGTGTCAAGGATGATATCAGCGATGTGGTATATGCTACATTCAGTATCCCTACGGATAAGATTGACTCTCACGAAGGGAACGGATTCTTTGCTCTCGGAAAATACAGCGAAAAGGCAGGCTTTGAGTGCGCTTGGTCTGCTGAATTCTACGGCGATGTAACGATCCAAGGCGGCAAGGTCAACGATTTCCCTGTTGAAATTGGGACAGATGGTATATGGTCATACCGAAAGTGGCATAGCGGCATCGCAGAATGTTGGGGGCTATACCAGATTGCAGGTGCGGAGATCAAAACCGCTTGGGGAAGCCTTTACGAAACGGCTGTTAATTATCAGCAATATTTTCCCAAAGGGTTATTTGTAGCCACACCTACGGCACATTACCACGCACAAACGAGCAACGGGGGAGGCTGTTTGGCACTTGAAACCGTGGGAGAGACCACAAAGGACTATACATGCAGCATTTTCCCCATCAGAGCTACCCCACAGACCGTGGATTTAACTATTGCTATTAGGGCAATAGGAAGATGGAAATAACACACTACTACAGGAGGAAAAACACATGGGAAAATATACCGTGAAATCGGGAGACACCCTTTCTGAAATTGCGGCTGCGAACGGAACTACCGTAGATGAACTGGTTAAGATCAATGGCATCTCCAACCCCAACCTCATTTACGCAGGGCAGGAAATCAAACTGTCTGCGGACTCTGGCGGTGGCACTGGCTCTTCTGGAGGCGGCAGCACTGGCTATCAATACAAGACAAGTCCGTTCACCACGAGCGAGGAGACGAACAATGCCTACAACGCGCTCGGAGGACTCGCCAAGCCTGAAGGTCTTGATCCTTCCTACGAGGCTGCACTCAAAGAAGCCATGGATAGGATCAACAACCGCGAGAAATTCTCTTATGATTTCAACGCAGATGCTCTGTATCAGCAGTACAAGGACAAGTACATTCAGCAGGGCAAGATGGCTATGCAGGACACGATGGGACAGGCGGCTGCACTTACGGGAGGCTACGGCAATTCCTATGCAGCTACGGCAGGAAATCAGGCGTATCAGGCGCACCTCAACAACCTCAACGACATCATCCCCGAACTGCAGCAGATGGCGTATGATCGCTACAATCAGGAGGGGCAGGATCTGCTCAACCAGTATTCCATGGCGAAGGATGTCTACGGCATGAAATACGGCGAGTTTAGAGATGACATGTCGCAGTACAACGCCGACAGACAGTATCTCTACGGCGTGTATGATAGCCTCTATGGGCGAGACTGGGATTCCCACCGTGCCGCGATCGATGACGAGCAATGGGCGGCTGCAATGGACTACCAAGCAGGTCGCGACAAGGTCACGGACGAGCAGTGGCAGAAGACTTATGATCTGCAAAAAAAAAATAGCGTCGTGACCGATTATAACGGCGGCAAAAAGCAAGATGTTGTCGAAAAAGACACTACTATTAATGACAACGGCAACGACAAGGACAAGCCGCCCGTCAGTCCTGCAGGCACTTCTTACAAATCAGCCTATGATTATGCCGTGTCGAAAGGAGTACCTAAAGCCAATGCCGCAGGCATCATGACGGAAAACGAGTGGAGGAGAAGAAAAGCCTCTTACAAATCTACTGGTCAGGGTGGTGCGGAGGTAAAGGACTACTCCACGTATGATGAGTACCTTGATGCCATCACGGAATACATGATCGAAAACTACACCTAACAAGGAGGGACTCTATGTCTTTTGCAGATTGGAGCGAAAAGAAGAAAAAGGAGAAAGAACAGGGAACGGTTGCACCTAAAACTGCATCGTTTTCCGAATGGACTGCCGAAAAAAAAGCAAGCAGCATTGACGAGGCATTCATAAACACCTTTATCTCCGATGCCAATAGCTTTCTCAGCAGTGCGGAAAAGGATTTTGGAGCGTTGGGATGGGGAAACGCTTCCTCATCCTACGAAGCAAAGAGAAACTCTTGGCTTGACCTTGAAACGAGAGCATCGTACATTCGCAGATGGCTTGACAACAACAAAGACAGACTGGGATCGGAAACCTATAAAAGCTTTCAATCCGCGCTCGATGACTTCAACAAGGGAGCGTCATCGGCTGTTGACAGCTTCAAGAGCGCAAACGACTACTACTCTCAATGGGATTCTGAGGATTCGTACAACCGATGGTATGAAAAAAACGAAGAAGTCCGAGAGATGCAGGACACCGCACTTGGCTCGGATGACTTCAAGGAGCATCTTCAGAAGGGTAAGGAAACGGGGCAAGATACCCATTTTGTCTGGGCAGGGGTGGAGAACGACACCCTTAACTTGTTCGCTGACCTGAAAAATGATTATCTCATCTCTTACAGGGAAGACCCGTCGCTGCAAAACGACAACTTCAACTCCACGAATATGAGTACATATGCAGGCAAGGACGCTACATATGCACAGTACATGACCGATGACGAGTATAACACCTACGCCTACTACTATGGTAAGTATGGCAAAGAAAAAGCGAGAGAATACCTCAGTAAAATCGAGGAGACCATCAACGGAAGGATAGCAGGCACTCTTGTTGAATCGATTGGTGACAGCACTTCGATGAAGATGGTTTTCGCTGTGGCGGCAGGTCTCGACCAATTCGGAACAGGCATTAAGAATTTCTTTTCAAACGAGGATTATTATGTCTCTACGCCTACGCAGATTGCGAGTGGAGTGATCAGGGACAGCCTTTCGGACACTGGTGCGCAGTTACCTGACTGGCTTGGCGGTGGGTCTCTGGGTCAGCTCGGATACGACATGATAAATACAACCGCGAATATGCTTCCGTCTATCCTCATCAGCAATATTCCTGTTGCGGGGGCTGTCCTTGGCTCTGTTTCGCTTGGTGCGTCAGCATCTGGTAACGCATATGCCGAGATGATCAATCTCGGATACGACAAAAGTCAAGCAAGAGCGTACTCCTTACTCGTTGGCGGCTCAGAGGCTGCACTTCAGTATGCACTGGGTGGTATCGGCAAGCTCGGCGGTAAACTGTCTGGCAAGGCTATCGGTAGTTTTGTCAATAAGTTTGATAACGCCCTTGCGAGAACAGCAATCAAACTCGGTGGCAATATGGCTTCCGAGGGGTTGGAGGAAGCAATCCAAGAAGTCCTTGATCCTGTATTCAAGTCCATCACTACTGGAGAGGATTTTGAGGGAGTCGATTGGGATCAGGTGCTGTACTCTGGTCTTCTGGGTACGCTCTCAGCAGGTGTTCTTGAGGGCGCAGGAACTGTATCTGGCGAGGTAGGCACTTATAAGACAGGCAAGTCTGTTAAGGATGCAGGCGGTGTTGAGAAACTTACAAAATTAGGATCTTCCCTTTCCGCAGACACCGTTGCTTATAAGATCGCAGGCAAAGTGAACGAAAGCACTGGTGCTTATACTATAGGCAGACTGTACCAAGAGGTAGGTGCTACGATCTCCGAGCAGAACGCTGCAGATATTGCTGTCGCCCTTGAGAAAAAAGGAATGAGCAGCAAAGTGGCAAAAAAGCTTGCCAAGCAGTATCAGTCCTTCCTCAACGGCGAGATGGAACTGACGGATGCTCAGGTCGCTGTCATGGAGAATCTCGACCCTCTCTCCGATGTGCTTCGTAAAAACATCATCGGTCAGAACACCACGGTATACCAGAGAACAAGAGCGTACTCCGATGTCATGAACGCCGAGGACATCGTCGCAGATGTTGCAGCCGCTCAAAGCAACGCTGCCCCTCTGTCGAATGAGGAGGTTGCGAGACGAAGAGCGTTGGCTGAGAGTGGAGATATTGAGGCTATCGCGCGTGAAATCGCATCGCAGGGTACTTCTGTCAAGGCAGAAGCACAAAACGCATCAGAGCGTAAATTTACGACCTCTGACGATGGCAAGACTGTCCTCATCGACACGAACGAAGAGGTCAAGATTCAGGGCATCGCTTCCATCGAGAACGGGAAGGTCAAGCTCCGCACGAATAAGGGCGATGTGGATGCCGAGAGCATCAGCTTTGGCACGGAGAACGAGGCTCTGCTTTATGAGGCTGTCACCGACATGACCCCAGAGGCAGCCCGTAATATGGTCGATGCCTACGATCCGAGCGCAGGCGTATCCACGAGCGATTACATCCACGGCTTCAAGGATTCCTATAAGTACGGCTTCTTCGGCTTTGCCGAGACCGAACTGGCGAAGGGTACATTCACCAAGGAGCTGTCCGAGGCACAGAGACACATCGCTTATACGGTCGGTAAGAATGCAGGCGAGGCTGTCGTAAAGGAAGCGCAGAAGGCAAGAACGGAAGCCAAGGAGAAGGGCGATAATGCTGCACCCAAGAAGGGCAAGGTCTTCATCAACGGAAAGGAATATAACCTCGGTGACAAGACTGGCTTGAGGGGTATCCGTGACGATTCCGTAAAGGGTACTGCCGCCTTGACACATTCTATCGGCGTGAAGACATATTTCTACGAGTCCTACTTGGACAAAAACGGCAATCGCGTCTACAGAGATGCAGACGGTACTGTCAAGAAAGCTCCTCACGGTTTCTATGATCCTACCGATGGAAGCATCCACATCGACCTCAACGCAGGTAAAATGGGCGAGGGCGTTATCCTGTATACCGTAGCCCACGAGATGACTCACTTCATCCGCGACTGGTCGCCTGCGAAATTCAAGGTCTTTGCCGACTTCCTGCTTGAGAACTACGCCAAGAAGGGTGTCTCGGTCGAGGCTCTTGTGCAGGGGCAGATTCAGAAGGCAGCAAAGAATGGCAGAGAGATCTCCTACGACACAGCCTACGAGGAAGTGATTGCTGACTCCTGTCAGGCGATGCTCGCCGATGGTAAGGCTATCCAGAAGCTCGGTGAACTGAAGAAAACCGATGCTACCCTGTGGCAGAAGATCAAGGATTTCCTTTCGGGCATCGTCGACAAGATCAAGAAGGCATATGCAGGGCTTGATCCTTACTCTGACGAGGGCAGATTCGTGAAGAATCAGCTCGATAACTTTGAGCAGCTTCAGTCCATGTGGGTGGATGCGCTCGTCGATGCAGGTGAGACCTATTCCGAAGTGCGTAGTGCGCTCGGTGAAGACTCCACCATTAAGGTGAACGAAGACGGCGAATTCCTGATGGGCAAGACCAAAGATGGAGAAATTCTCTTAAATGACCGTACATGGGACGAGGGCGGCAGAGAGATCCTCAGAGCAACCCTTGCCTTGGAGGGATACTCCGAAGAGGACATCAAGGCTGCCATGACCATCATGGACGGCAAGCATGCCCTTGTGGAGCAGCTTAACAAGGAATTTATCGAGCAGGACAAGATCAGCAACGCTACCCTCACCACCGATCTGAAGACTGGCAAGGCTATTCTTTCTGCTCTGGTGAGCAACGGTGACTACCCTGTCAACATCGACCTTCTGATGGTCTGCAAGAAGAGACAGGCATACCAGAGAGTCATCAACCGCCTCTGTGAGACTGGTCTTATCAAGCAGGCTACGCTCGACTCCCTCGCCATCGCTGAGATCAATAAGATTCTCGGCAAGTATGGCTTTGAGACTGCCTGCCTCGGCTGCTTCGTTGAGTCTCGCCGCATCCGCATTCAGGAATGGGCAGAGACCATCTGCAAGGAGTGGAACGGCATCGTCGATAAGATGGTCGGCAAGGGCAAGGCTACGAGCTTCAACTTCGCAAGCGAGACCTTCGTCAATGACATGTCCGATGCAGAAATTGAGGATCTCTCCAACGACCTTGACGCTGCGTATGAGAGAGACGGTCTCCACTATGGCAGGATGGCTGTTGTCAAGAAGATGGAGCAGCTCCTGAGAGAAGTACCTTCCCTCAGAAAGCACCTCTCTGTGGCAGACCTTATCACGCCGCAGGGCAGAACGCACCTCAAGCAGCTCTCTTCTGAACTGAACAGCCTTGTGGCTTGCAGATACGGAAGCAATACGCCGAAGATCGTGCAGGACTTCAACCCCTACAATCACGAGCTTGCACAATACGGCACTGTTCCTACGAAGTACAAATCCCTCCGTGAGTATCTGTACGCTATCGGCGGCGCGAGAATGCAGTCCTTCTCCGACTTCATTGTGGAGAACTGGTTTGACTACTGCCAGATCGTGGCTGACCTTGCCGCAAGAAAGCTCCCGATGCACACCTACACCAAGGAAATCGTGCTTGCAAAGCTCTTCGGTATGACTGGTATCAAGATCAATATGTCCCTGATCCCCGACATCGATAAGAGTCTGGGCAAGGAATACGCAGGTCTTACGAGAAATGCCAAGGGTGAGCTTGAGCTGATCTGGGGCGATAAGGACAGATTCAAGGCTACGGGTGGCAAGTCCTATATGCAGTCCATCAACTTTGCGGATGCCGTGAAGCTGCAGGAAGATCCCAGATACTCCTCCAATGTCGGTACGATTGCGGTAGGCGTATCCGATCAGCACATCCTGATGATGCTTGACGATCCTCGTATCCGCATGATTATCCCCTACCACAGCAGTGGTATGAATCCGATCTTCGCAAACCTTGTAGGCACGGAGTATTACCACGACTACACCAATGACCAGAATCCAACCGTAAGACTTGTCGACGGATCGAAAGATTTGTATCAGCTCTACGACAGCAACGGAAATGCGGTAGGTCTTAAGCTTGAGAAGTCCCAGAAGGATAATCTTGTACATGGTTTTGACTTCAACGCAGTGCTTCAGGAGCTTGGTGATGCAAGAGCAGCAGCGAAGGCTTACCTTGAGTGGTGTGCAGATGCGTCCAAGCATAGCATCACCATCAAAGGTGAGACCTACACCGCCGTTCTTAAGCCTGAGTTTGAGCAATTCTCTACCCACGAGAATTACTACAAGGTGCTTGAGGACTTCAACACCTATGACAGCATCACAGAGCAGGCTGCCCCTCAAGGCGATGTGCAGCAGATTTACCCTGAAGACTTTGAGGATATCCTGAGAGCCGAGCTGACCGTCCGCGAGAACTACCGTCAGAAGCAAGAGCCTAAGTGGGATGCTGCGATGGGCGAGATCGAATCTTACCTCAAGAAGCATACCAAGAAGGAGACCATTGACTACGCCAAGGAGCGTGGCATCAAACTCTCCAAGAAGGACATGAAATTGTCTGATAGAGACTCTGAAGGCAACACTCTCAGCGCGGAGCAGCAGGAATTCTTCAAGGATTCCAAGGTGAGGGACGAAGAAGGCAGGCTTCTCGTAATGTATCACGGGACTTTGCGTGGCGGCTTTACGGTGTTCGATGGTGGCAAGGACTACTGGTATTTCACCAACGACAAGAAGTACGCATACACATTTGAGGGACGAAAGAAGAACGGTCACCTGTACCCGTCCACAAAGCAAGGAATCGAAGAAGGGTATTACAACCCGAAACAGTACAAGGTCTATCTGAATGTGAAGAATCCGTTTGTGACAGACGATGTCGATATTATCGAGGACGCGCTTTATTGGGATAAATCTTTGGCAGGAAAACTCCGAGAAAAAGGTTATGATGCTCTCATGCTCGAAGACATGAGTCAGGTCATAGTCCTGAATAAGAATCAGATAAAGGATGTCTCCAACAAAGCCCCGACCTCCAACCCCGACATTCGCTACTCTGATCGTTACCAAGAAGCTGAAACCAACTCAAAAATTCTCTCCATGGTAGAGAGAGTAGAGCGAGGCGAATTTAAGGATAACGAAAGGGTAAACCTTGGAACTGTGTCTGATGAAATCGCTGAGCAGATTTTTGACCTAACAGGCATTCGCGTTAACGGATACAAGGTAGCAATCGAGGCAAGACAAATCGTACACATCCTCAACGACCATGGCAAACAGGGAGCAGCAGACAGATCTATGGCTGACTACTCCAACATTGCGAAGATGGAATATGCTCTCAATGATCCTGACGATATCACCGCAGCAGGAAGAACGACAGCATACACCCACATGGTTAACGGCAAAAACAGAACAGCACCTACCGTTCTGTACGAGAAGAATATCGGGGAAAAATCATACTATGTCGTGCAGGCGATACCTGACACAAAAGCAAAAACGCTGTACATAGTCACAGCGTTTATCGGCAAAAAAGGATATAAAAAAGAAGCACCGCAGCTCATCAATGCAAAAAGCCTTGATGTAACGTCCGAAATCGGGTCTGCGGATGCTTCCACTGGAATTATATCACAAAAATCCGATTCTGTCAAGAGGAAATTTTCCGACCGCGATTCCTACGCCCCTGTATTCTACTCCCATATGGGCAAGACCATCGACGATATCAAGATTACCAAGATGGGTGCAGGCGGTGTTGTCCCCTATCTCAAGGGCAGAGGTGTCAAGGACGAGGAGATCAAGTGGTCTGGCATCGAGGCATTCCTTGAGGGCAAGAAGTCCGTGACCAAGGAAGAGCTGCAGGAATTCGTCGCAGGCAGTCAGCTTCAGATCGTGGAGCAGATGTCTGGAGAAGATCTCGACCTTCGATATGACGGAAGCAAACGCGAATATACACTCCACGACTCAAACGGTGAGGTCATTGATACCTTTACCTACAACGAGTTTTTGGGTGGGTATGTAGCGGAGTCAGACGAAGAGATTTATTCCGATGACATCGAGCTGAGAGAATCCTTGTTGGAAGCCTATGGAAAAGGCTCAGCTCCCAAATGGGCAGACTATAGGCTAGACGGTGGCAAGAACTACCGTGAACTGGTCTTCCAGATGCCGAACAGCTCCTACAGCAACAGAGCGATGCGAGGTCACTGGGGACAGGATGCCGAAGGTGTACTGGCTCATGCCCGTATTCAGGACATGGACACCGCCGATGGCAAGATGCTCTTTATCGAAGAGATCCAGTCCGACTGGCACAACGAAGGACATCAGAGTGGATACTCGACTCTGGAATACGAAGATGCTGTGGAATCTCGTGACAAGCTGTACAACGAGTACAAGAAGCTCGATTTAGCATTCCACAAGTATGTTCGTAGCAACGAGTTTATGACCGATCCCGAAGATGTTCGCAAGAAGAAGCATGACTGGCTTCGTGGAAAGGTTGATGCCGCATATGAGAAATACCTTAAAGCCAAAACGGGTGTAGACTCTCTCAAGCAAGAGGGCGCAGGAGATACTCCAGATGCCCCCTTCCGCAACACCTACCACGAGTACGTCCTTAAGCGACTGATCCGCATGGCAGCAGAGGAAGGCTACGACAGCATCGGTTGGACTACTGCACAAATGCAAGCGGACAGATGGTCTGAAGACTACGCCGAGGCTTACCGCATTGAGTACGATCAGGACATCCCGAAATTCCTCCGCAAGTACGGCAAGAAGTGGGGTGCTACGGTTGGTAAGACTGCCCTTGACTTTGGCGAGTACACAGATGATGACTTTGAGCGCGATTTCAGATCCACTTGGGAAAATCGATGGTCAGATTACGACGATGTGGAATTCGACTCCTATTACGACGATGACGGTAGATTTACCGTCAGAGCGACGAATAGCGAGACTGGTGAAGTAGCAACGTCCACCAAGGGCGTCCGCACCGCAAGCAACGAAGTCTGGTCTATGCCGATCACCGACTCCATGAAGCAATCCGTTCTCCATGAAGGTCAGCCTCTCTACTCCGACCGTTCCGACAGCGACATCTCCAACCGAGAGCTGCTTGCCAACGCTATGGAGGCTGCAGCGCAGAACGACATCGAGCGAAACAAGCTTGCTCAGTACAAGGCGAAGATCGCTCTGATCAATGCCGAGGAGCAAAAGCTGCACGAGCTGAAGGAGAAGATCGGTGAGCTTTCCTTCGCCAAGGGTAAGAAGGATGTGGAGCAGATCAAGAAGCTTCAGTTTGAGGCAAAGCAGGCTGAAAACCGCATCAACACCTACGACCGTCAGCTTCTTACGCTTGAAGCCTCCGCGCCTCTGAAGGCTGTACTTGAGCGCGAGAAGAAGCTTGCTTACAAGAAGGCTGAACAGAGGGGCAAGGATGCACTTGCGGCGTACCGTGAGAAAGCAGCCAAGACCCAACGCGCTCTTCTTGAGAAAGCAAGAGAGTCCCGTCAGAAGGGCATCGAAGGTCGCCGCAAGACCGAGATGAGGCACAAGATCAAGAAGGTTGTATCCGACCTCGATCAGCTCCTCCGTCACGGCTCGAAG
>UZAT01040695.1_pt1 | contig 21235 bp, 29 predicted proteins | sample 2160861 | NCBI WGS metagenome assembly UZAT01 (sample SAMEA5138306, study PRJEB28736) | viral metagenome | reverse complement strand
CCTTGTGCGGGTTGGCCTTGTCAAGGGCATGACCGCCAATGTCCTGCACCGTATAGAGCGGGACAGGAGCCTGCACGTTCAGGCCATTGAGTGCGATGCGGTACAGGGGCATTTCATTCAGGAGGGCGTCACCGCTCAGGATGTCCCCGCTGGTATAGGCGGGATCAATCGCCGCGGTGGTGCTTGCTGCGCCCTTGATGACAGCCAGGGTCACGCTTTCCACGCCGTTGCCTGCGTCCTTGGTATACCTCGCCACGATCAGGTCGTTGCGATAATAGCCGGATGTGCCGTTTTCAATGGTCAGGTCTACGGTGTCGCCGTGGGCAATTCTTGCATGTCGGCCCTGCATGAGCAGGTCACCGTCCGCAATGCGGATGGTGTTGCTGTTCACCACGCTTGCGGCGAACTGGCTGCCCTTCTTCAGTACATACTGGCCGCTGCCTGCAAGGGCCGCATGCAGGGAGCCTGCGTCTGCTGCCGTGACATGGGCTTCCCCTGCGTAGCCTGTCACAAGTCGGATGTTACTCATGTTTCATCACTCCGTTTCTCTCAGGATCAAGTGGCCGTTTGCATCAATGTACAGGTCAGGCGCTTTGCCGGTGTACGTATAGATCAGGTGGCCTTCCTGGTCGATGTGATACTGCGGGGCCTTTTCGCCGTCATAGGTGCAGATCAAATGGCCTTCGTCATTGACGGCCATGCTGTAGGTGACAGTTTCCTTTGTCAGGCCGGTGCAGTCGCCCGTCTGCAGGCCAATGGTGATCACGCCATTCTTGATGGTGACGATCTTCTTCACGACCGCCGCGGCCGCCGTGATGCCCGTCACATGCTCCACCGCGCCCACGATGTCGCCCACGTCATAGACGGTTTTCACATCGTTAAAGTCAATGGATATGCTGTCCTGGCTCCACAGCTCCTTCAGGCGTTCTGTGCCGCTCTGCAGCAATTCTTCCTCCGATTCCACAGCGGAAAAGTCGTACACGTCCACATATTCGTCCAGGCCGAAAAGGCTCTGTTCTGTGCTGACATGGCCGTATTCATCCGTGTAAAGATGCATCACGGTTCTATCTTCCAGTTCGCCGCCGCCCAGGCAGATCAGATGATTGACTGCATGGCTGCACTTTTTCACCCGCACGGCCAGGGCGGAAGCGTCGAATTCTTCCGACTTGGCGTAGTTGCTGCGGGGTGCAGCGGACAGCGTAACCAGGCCGTCAGCATAGACCAGGCGCAGCTTCAGCCCTGCGCTTTCCAGCATCTTGCGCAGGCCCGTGTGTGCGTCCGTGTAGCGGTGGAATTGATATTCGGAAATGGAAACGCCCGCCGCTGTGGCAGGCGTTCCGAATAGCCCCGTCAAGCCCGTGCGCTGCAGAATGTACTGAATGCAGGCATGTGCATCGCCGGAAACGGTCAGATAGCGGTTCACCATGGATGCGCCGTCCGTGTCCGTTTCCTTCAGCGTCACGCCCTCTGTGGGCGTTTCCCCCTGCAGCAGGGGAAGGATGATCTTGCTGCCCAGGATGCCGTGCCAGGTGCGCCCGGTATAGGTCACCTCCTGCAGCAGCGTATCGCTCCTGATTGCGTCGATCACACCGCCGTATTCCGTGCCTTCCACATACAGGCCATACCCGCCCTGGCAGCAATGGAAGCTGGTGGGAACTTTGCATTCAAAGTTGTTTTCGCTCTCACCGAAGGCCAAGTCCATTTGATAGCTATGCATAACGCCCAGGTCGCGCCTGCTGCTGTCCATGTAGATCAAGTCCACTTCGGTTCGCTCCTTTCGTCAAGGATCACAACTTCAAAAATAAAGCTGCCCGACCAGGAAACCACTTGCCTGCCTGCGGGGATCTTCTCAAAGATATAGCTGTTTTTGTTCCTGTTGTTGAACAGGTTTTTCTTTTCGCCGCTTGCGGTGGTCAGGGTGATGGTCTTTTCCACAGAATCAATGGTCAGGTATTCACCCTCGCCCACTTCGCAGTATACCTGGTACAGGTGACCAGCTACGTACACAGATGGATTGACGCAGGGGCCATTGATCACCAGGCGGAAGTTCGACGCAACAAAGCCCGTATTCATGACCGTTCGGGTGGTCATGTCGTTGGTATAGTCGTGCGGGTAGTCGTGGGCGTAGTCAAGCCCACTCCTGCCTGCAAGCGTTGCCGTCGTGGGTATGAAGACGCTGGACGTTTCCTTTACCCAGTACGGCTGATCCGTGGTCAGGGTCAGGGTGAAGTCCATGTTCCGTCTGTTGACCTGGTAGCTTTGCTTCACAGAGCCAGTGACAAAACACTTGAAGTAATAATCCCCGATGATGATGCGGCCATACTGCATGGCCAGTGCATCCTTCTCCACGACTTCAAACAGGCGGTTTCTGGCTGCAATGCCTTCCGTTTCCGTGGCGCACATGATGACCAGAGGGAGCCGCCTGGTTGTTACCACACGTTCCAGGGAAGCAATGCGATTATTCTTTTTCGACACTTCCCAGTAGTAGTCGTGCAGATCGTTGATATTGACATACACACCATCACGGCCAAGCTCAAACACTTCGCCCAGGTGGTTCTGGTATTTCAGCTGTTCCAGCATAGGTTAGGTCACCGCCTTTACAAGTCGGGCGAATTCGCGGTTGTTCACGTCGAACTTCATGGATGCCAGGGCCTGGATGAACTTGGTCTCCATGCCGTCGTCCATTTCGCGGATCGCCTTTACAATCGCGGCAGTCATGACTTCCATTGCAGCGGTCAGAGCGTCAGCATTCCCGGCCTGTCTGCTTCTCCATGCCGCAGCATCCTCCCTGGTCAGCACCGCTTCACCATAATGCAGGCTTGCGGGCATGTTGTTATGCGGCACAAAATCAAGGCCGGATGCGAAGCCCAGATTCTTTTTGACCTTTTCCCACGCGTCACTGAAATAGTTGCTGACGCCATTTTTCATGATCGTCTGAAGGCTTTCACCGCCTTGCGCGGCCTTTTCGATGGTTCCTGCAGGATCGGTCTGCAAGTCGCTCACCGTCTGATTCATCGTATTAAAGCCAACATTGATGGACGTTACAATGGGTTTAAGGTTTTCTGCAGCTGAACTCCACGCGTCGATCAGTTCACCTACCCACTCGCACAGAGATTTCACAGCAGGCGTTACAAACTCGACAATATCCGCAACGGCATTGACCAATGCTGTAACGGCAGGTTCCGCTGCAGCACCAAGGCCGGACATGGCGCTATTCAGATTGTCATGAGCTTCATTGGACGCAATAACTTCCTTGTTGGTTTCCTTGTACTGTTCCGCTGCAGCGCCGTATGTTCCGATCAGCGTATTCATGATAAGATCTTGTCTCTGCTGCTCGGTTCTGCATTTTTTCAGTTTGCTATTGAATTGATCTTCATTGATACCAGCCCAGTTCAATGCGTCTGCCAGCGTGCCGGTCACCTGTTTGGTTTTCGCTGTTTCATTGGCAGCTTCCGTCAGAGATTCAATGGGCAGAGATGCGCCGAAGGTGGCGAAAACGCCCGTGCAGATGTCTGTCCACGTTTTCAGTTCCGCTTCGCTGTCTGCCAGCTTGGCAATATGCAAGGCTGCTTCCGTAGCCTGTCCGCTGTCACCAAGTACGCCAACCAGGGCTTTGTATGTGTCCCTTGCAGCTCCTGCGTTGTGATTTTGTGTTGCGAATGCCGTTGACAGCTGGCCCATCTGTGTTCGGTATTCACGGGTTTCTTCCGCAACGTTATACAGAGCCGTACCAATGGCAACGGTTGTACCAAGCAACGCGCCGCCGATTTTCAGGAGATTTTTCGACAGGTTTTCATTTGACTTTTTCGCAGTCGCCGTCGTTCTTTCGATTTCCTCCTTGGCTCCGTTGCTGTCAATCACGATTTTGCCGACAAGTTCAAAAATTTTCAAATGAGTTCACCTTCTTTGTGTTTTCCCATATACGCCATTGACTTGCGCAAAACGGGGAATTATGATAAGGCACAAAGGAGGTTGTCACCATGAGAAAAACACTTCGTATCCTGGCTCTATCCTTTGCCCTGTTGCTGTTCGCCCTTCCTGTTTTCGCTGAAAACACGTTCGACCTGAAGGGCATGTCCACGGAGGATCTGCTGGCACTGCAGGAAGCTGTCAATGCAGAAGTGTTCGCACGGAATACCACCACGAAGGAAGTCACAGTCCCGCCTGGAACGTACATCGTCGGTGTTGATATTCCGGCTGCAGATTATTCCTTCAGGTATGACGGTAGTTCATTCAGTAGTATCGACATTGAAGATGCCAATGGGCGTTTTGTCTGCGGCCACAACCTGTCAAATGGTGAAACCGTAGGCAAGCAGCCCCTGAAGGACGGACAGATCGTGGAAATTTCCTACGGTTCCATTGTCTTCATGCCTTACAAGGGGCTGGGCTTTTAATCGCAGATACACAAAAACGGACGGTTGTCAAGCCGTCCGTTTTTTCTTTACATACCGCGCCGCTTGTGGTTCCACACGTCCGCCAGACGTGCGTCAACCGCAGGAGTCAGCGCACCCACCAGCGCACCTGTGTCAAGGCGCACAGTGTCCGGCATGTTCTCCCGCAGGAAGTCCAGCAGGAGCCGCATCTGCTCAATCAGTATCTGGCCTATTCCCCCGGTTTCACTCCGCACTGCTGCGGCCACATAGCCCTGCAGCACGTCAATGGGTGCAATGGCTTCCGCGCCAGCTTCACCACCGCCCAGCAGCGTATTCCCGGCCATGCCGAAGATGGTTGCACGGTTCAGGATGCCGCCTTCTGCGTTCCATTTCACGCTGAAGCTGGGCAGCTTGCCCTTTCCGGCTATGCCGAAGGGGGCCTTGCCGCCACTGACAGAGATTTTCGGGATCTTCAGGTTGGAAAAGATCTTGCCGATATTCAGCGGGAAAAAGCCCTTGATTTTCTTGATCACACCGCTTACCTTGTCGCGTGCTTCGTCCAGCCGGTCGCCGATGGCGTTCTTGATGTCGCCGAACACCTTTTTGACCGTGCCGACCGCCGCTTTCAGGTCGTTGAACTTATTCTTGACCCAGGAAACCGCAGTCCCTGCAGCAGACTTGATCTTGTCCCACATGGATATCCAGAAATTGCGGAAGCCCTCGTTGTTCTTCCAGAGCGTCACGAAAGCCGCCACAAGGCCGATGACAAGCGATACAATCAAGCCGATCAGGTTCGCTTTCATGGCAGCATTCAGCAGCAGCACAGCGCTGCGCACGCCCAGAATGGCCGTCTTTGCCGCCGACATGATAGAACCCCACTTCAGGATCAACAGGAACGAACCGACGCTCACCGTCGCGCCCACAATGGCAGCTTCCCACTTGTCCACCGTGTCCTTGTTGTCCTTGATCCACTTTTTCGCATCCTTAACCTTCTGGATCATGGATTCCAATTTCGGAACCGCCGCGGATACAAGCTTGGCGACGCCATTTTTGATAGCCGTCAGGATAGGTTCGCCAACCCGTCCCAGCTCTGCAAAGGCATTCGTCAGCTTTTCCTGCGCCTTATTGGCTGCAAGCACATCCTTGTTGGTTTCCTTGTACTGCGCGGAAGCGTTCTTGTACGTTCCGTTCAGCGTGTTCATGATCAGGTTCTGGCGTTCCTGTTCGCCTGTGCATTTGTCCAGCTTTTCCTGGAATTCTTCTTCAGATATTCCGGCCCAGACCAATGCGTCGACCAGGCCGCCTGTGAGAACGCCGCTCTTGGCCACTTCATTGCTTGATTCCGTCAGGGATTCAATGGGCAGAGCTTCGCCGAAGGTCGCAAAAACGCCCGTGCAGATGTCTGTCCAGGTGTTCAGTTCCTTTTCATTATCTGCCAGCAGGGCAATGTGCTGCGCTGCTTCCGTGGCCTGCCCGCTGTCACCCAGGACTGCATTCAAGGCGGAGAACGTCTGCCTTGCCTGCTCAGATGATAGCCCGGATACTTGGAATGCTGTGTCCAGCATGCCCAGTTGTGTTCTGTACTCCCTTGTTCCCTCGATTGCTGCAACCCATGCGCCGCCCAGCGCTGCGCCAGCAGCTACAACGGCCTTGCCGATGACACCGGCAGCCTTGCCAATCTTGCCGAAGGCGGTTTCCGTCTTCTGGCCGGTCTGGCCTGCCTTGTCTGCGGTTTCGTCCAGTGCGCGGTTGGCTTGATCGTTGTTGATGGCGATGGTTCCAAACAGCTGGAATATGTTCACGTTCCATCCCTCCCCTGTGGGGAAGGCCTATCACTTGCCGGGGCTGGCTTGCGACGGGAACAGATGACCGATGATGGATTTCACGCCGTCTTCGGTCAGGTCGTTGTCCTTGTTCTTCCCGGTTTTGGTGGGGCCGGGGGTCAGAATATCACGCTTCCATTCGTCAAAGGATTTGCTGGAATAGCTATGGATGTATGCCAGCCACAGCCGCAAGTCTTCATCCTTTTCTTCCTGTTCTTTCTTGCGTTCATAGTCCGACTTGATGAATTCATGAACGAACGTGCCAAACCGTCTTGAATTGATGTATCTGCCCACCAGATCCATTGGACTGCTGTACCTTGCGTACAGCATGTCCATGAACCTGAATTCACCAATTAGAGCAATTTGGACACAACCTTGAAAAAATCAGCGTTTACCTCGTTTTCGACAATATCCCACAGCATGCGGGGAGTCGTGCCGAAGCCCATCTGGGGGATTTTATCCGCAGGAATGCCAGATACGCTGGAAAGGAAGGAATACACTTCGCCGCGCACGGTATTCATGTTGCGGAGGACGTTCACGGACAGCTCGGCAACAAACTTCGCCCCCGTCTGTTCGACAAACTTGTCCACATCCACTTCGCCGCCTTCGCTCATAGCTTTCTGGATAACCTCCGACATAATGTCCGAAAGCTGGTCGGGCATAACCTTGCCCACAATATCCAGCACAGGCCAGAGGTCTTCGTCACGCAGCGGGCGCAGGGTGTAGGGCTTTTCCTTTTTCACGGCTTCAGCCGCATTGTTTTCCAGATTGTCCATCGGTGTTTTCCTCCTTATCTCTTATCAGGCAGTCACAGTCACATTGGCAATGTCAACCTTCTGCCAGCCGTTCTGCTTGCGAATGAAGATGACATAGGGCAGCCGGGTCACGCCCGATTCAATATCGGATCGGAATTCAAACGTACCCTTGAACAGGCTGTTCGTCTTGTTCTTCGCGTCAGTGGTGAAGCCGGACGTGCACAGGGCCTTCTTCGCCAGGATAATGACCGGGCGGCCGTCCATCAGGTTGCCGTAGTAGCCGAAGCCATTGTAATAGTGACCAGAGCCAAGGTCGGAGGGCTTGACCACGTGATACTGACCGTCCTTGCTGTCGTGTACCGTGCCGATGATGGTGTGCGCCAGGTATTCGGGCGTCAGCTCCACAAAGGACACTTCCATCTGGCCCGTTTCGCCGATCTTGCTTTCCAGTTCCTGCACGGCCACGGTCACGCCGTCCACTTCAGGGCGGAAGAATTCGGGCGTGATGGTCAGCGTGCCGCCTTCCTGGGTCGCACCCATCAGCGCGGCAAGGATCTGTTCATCCGTGGGCGGAGCGTCTTCCGAATAGGTCACGCCCTGGAAATATACGCCTGCACCGAACAGAACCCGCGCGGGCGTGCCGGTGGTAACGCCGCTCTTGATGCTCATATTCAGTTCACTCTCCTTTCTTGTATGTCAAGGTTGATCTTGATGCTTTTCAGTTCACTGTCGCCGGTGGGAACCGGCTGTGCTGTGTCAAAGAAAACGGCGATACCCGAACCGTCGTCCAGGATCGCCGTCACCGCCACATGCTTTTCGATTTTCGCCTTCGCCTGTTCCAGCAGCAGCCAGCCCTTCCTGGTAAAGCCCCTCAGAATGAAGGTGCTTTCCGTCAGGCCGCTTTCTTCCCTGGTGGGGGAAGGGTTATCGGTGTATTCACCTACAAAGTAATAGTCGGGCGGTCTCTCCTGCCATTCCATGAAGGCGTAGGGGATGCCCATGCTGTCCATCAGGTCGGAAATGAATTTCAGGGCAGCTTCGCTCATTCCTTCGTCCTCCTTGCAAGTCGTTCTTCAAGGTCGCTTTCAGCAGTGGGCGTGATAGCCTTGAAGGCATTCTCCAGGGCGTAGGAAGGACGGCGGCCATTGGTGACAATGGCTGTCTTGCCGTATTTGGTACGGATATGCTCTGCCATCTTTTCCGCGTCCTCCTTGGTGGCGTAGGTTGCGCCGCCGCGCCCGCTGACCTGTCCGGGAATGTAGATCCACCAGCCGTCCCTGCCGTCGCCCTTGGCGGCATATTCACCTGTGCCGAATTCTTCCCAGTAACCTGCTTCCAGGGGCGTTCCCACCTGGGCTTCGCCCTTGGATTCATCCACATGGCTGTCATAGGAGCCGCGCAGCTGCTTGCCCAGGTCGCCTTCCATGGTACAGTTTCGGACGGTCTGGGCGGCAATTTCAGGAGCCCAGGTGTGCAGCCATGCAATGGTTTCATCGTCCAGCGCGGCCTTGCATTCCAGGCTATAATCCTTGAATTCCACGTTCCCGGCCATGGTTTACTGACCTCCCGTGTACTTCAGATAGATTTCCAGCTGTGACCCGCCGCCCATTTCCATGGGGTTGTCAATCAGCATAACGTCGTATGTTTTGCCATTGATGATCGCCCTGGATGTCTCGGCGGCGATTCGACCGTCAAGTTTTACATAATCCGCCACAAATACATGGGTGGATTCCTGTATCTTGGCAGCATAGGTCTGATACCTGGATTCACCAGCCGCAAGGTCAAGCCAGCCCCTGATCGTCTGCGCGTCAGCCCAGACGGGAACCTGTTCACCGATACTGTTCTTTTCCGTCCCTGTCTTCACCTGAAGCAGGGCCTTTGTGTTGCCGCCGATGCCCCTCACAGCCGAACGCCCCTTCCGAAGCGTGCCTGCATGTACGGGCAAAGGAAGCCCATCAGTGCAGCAGGATAGCCCATGGCAGTATTCTGCGCCGTCTGGTCGGTGTAGGTGATGGAATGACGGGAAATGGTTTCGGACTGCACGCCCACCTTGTCCCGGTTGGCGCTCTCCCACTTCATCAAGTTCACCACGCCCATCTTCACGTCCATGGGATACTCCACCTTGACAACATACGAATCAATATCGTCACGGGTCTTTTCATTGACAGTGAAGGTCGCGTCGTTCACTTCCTTGACGGTATACAGGCCGCTGTTCCGATCTCCTGTCACCTGCACCGTGTCGCCAGGTTCAAAGCCTGCAGCTTCGTCCAGGTGGAACGTACCGCCGACAATATCAGCCAGCCGCCCGGTGTGGGTGATGGTGAAATGATTGTGGGTATATCCCCGGACAAGGAGTTCCAGGGCCTGAAGTTTGGCTTCAAGCACCTGGGCGTCCTCGTCCGTTTCCATATACCGCCGCAGTTCGTCCACGGTCATGAGCATACGGAATCACGCCTTTCAGGTTTCAGTATTGTCGCCTTCGTCGGCGGGTTCTTCGTCCAGGATTTCGGTCACTTCGTAGCCGTCATGCTCCTTGTACCAGTTGACAATGGAGCCACCCTCGACGGTTGCCTGACCATAGGCGAACTGCACGCCGCCCGCGCCGATACCGTTGTAGTTGGGGCGGTTCTTCACCTTGATCACGTAGCCCTTGACCTTCTGTTCGGTCTTCTTCGTCTTGCCTGCCATGTTCATTCCTCCTTATGCCTTATCAGGCAATCTTGATGTTGCGCAGCACGCCTGCATGCGCGGTGTTCTTCAGGATGGTCGCGGCCACCATTTCAACCTCGCCGTCCTTCACGGGGCCAGGCTGATTGAAGTCGGGCAGGTACTGAGTGATGGCGCTGCCGCCAGTCAGGGACGCGGCATGGAAGCCGTCGTTCACGTCGAACTTGACTGCGTAGATGTCGGTCAGGCCGGAACCAGCGTCACGGGTCAGACCGGCCTTGACGCAGGAGTTCGCCACAGGCACGCCGCCGCTGATGGTGTAGTGGTTGCCCAGATCCATGAAGCGGATGCCGTCCATGCTGGTCACCTTGCGGCCAAAGGCTTCTTCAGATTCGGTCTTGTAACCCAGAATGCGGGCCATGGTTTCGATCTTCAGAATCATGTCGCCATTCATCAGCAGCGCGTCCGCCTTGGTATTCTTGATCAGACGGCGCAGTTCTTCGTACAGCTGATCAGAATTTTCCTTCAGCAGGGTCATGGTGGACACGTCGATTACGCCAGCGGTATTGTACTCGGTGGCAGTACCGGCCAGCATCTTGTCCAGGCCATCGAATTCGTCTTTGTTGGTGGTTGCATCACCATTGATCAGAGTGTGATGGAACAGGGACACAGTAGCTTGAACATGCTCGCGGATCTGGAATTCCATGTTGTTGTACTTGCCTTCCGCCTGCTTCAGCACACGATCCATGTTGAACTTGCCGCCGAAGATCTTCAGGTCAGCGTGCTTCTGTTCCATGGTCGCTTCGCTGGCAGTGTACTCACCGTACAGAGGACGGAAAGCAGCCATGGAAGGCAGCTTCTTCTGCATGTAAGAATAGGTCAGGGTAGAACCGCCCTGGGGGGAAACAGCGTTATCAAAGGTCAGCAGCTGCAGGATTTCGGATTCACGCAGGAAGATATCCACCACCTGCTTGGCCACCTTGTCAGTCATGCCTGCCTTCATATCAGCCAGAGTCATAGCCATAATTCATACCTTCTTTCTTTTTATTCGTTGTGCTGTTCATACTTCTGCTGAAGTGCTTCAGCCAGGGACTTCGGTTCGGGTTCGTCATGGTTGTTCTGCTGTTCGGGCAGCTTGTTCTCCTGGTAGGTCTTCTTGCCGCTGCCGGTGAAATGGTCAGGGATCTGCGTCTTCAGAGCGTCGATCTTGCCTGCCAGGTCTTTCACCTTGCCGTCTTCGCCCATTTCCAGGGGGCCGTTCTCCTTCAGGCAGAACATGGCGTACTTGATGTCCTTCACGCCGCTGGCCAGCAGCTCCACCTTGACTTCACTCTCGATCAGAGCGTTGTTAGCGACGGTCTTCCACTTTTCACTCTCCGCCTGCAGGGCGGCAATGGTCTGCTTGTCCTGTTCGCTTCCTGCATTGGCCTTCTGCAGTTCTTCAATGGTGGCGTTGGCCTTGGTCAGCTGTTCGGTCACGCTATCGCGCTGGGTCTTCATCTTGCCGAAGCGGATGTCCATGTTTTCCTCGGACGCCGTGAAGATCTTATTGGCCTTCATGGATTCCAGGAAGGAGGTCACCTGTTCTTCCGTGGCGTTGAACGCCTGCTGAAGCAGTTCATTGATGGTCATACCGTTTTCAGTCCTTTCTGTACGCAGTTTTCCGTGATGCGGCACGTTATGTGTTGGGGTGGAACGCTACCGGCGCTCCTGCGGTAGATATATAAAAGCCCTGCCACCATGTGACAGAGCTTTTATGCGTTGGGAATTTTCAATTTCATACCGGCGCGGATGACCGTGGACTTCATGCCGTTGGCGGCCATGATGTCCTTATACTTGACGCCGCGCCCGTAGTGTGCTTTGGCAATATCCCACAGGGTATCGCCGCTTTTGACGATGTACAGGTCGCTTTCCTCCTGCTGTTCCGGCTTTGCGGATGCTGCAGGAGGGGTTTGCGTTACGCCATACGCAGGACGACCATAGCCTGCAATGCGGCCATAGGTCAGGGCGTAGGACTTTTTGCACACGCCGCCACCGTTGGCAATCACGCCGGACGCGCCGGAGGTGTTGCCTTCCACGGTGTACACCTTGCTTCCATCGACCTTGTACACAAGGCCGGTATGAGCAATGCTCTTTTTGTCCTTGCTGTAGAAGAAAATCTGATCTCCTGGTTCAGGATCATCGAACAGACGGCCATTGTTTTTGTAATAGTTCCGGCTGTACTTGCACCCTGCACCATAGTTGACTTTGTTGTTCGTGGGCTGGAAGGTGATTGCAAGCGTTGCAGCCTTGCCGAACGCCTTGAAGAAGCACCAGTCAACAAATACATCACACCACGCAACGCCCTGTTTCCTTCCGTTGTAGAAGTTCACAGCGGCCAGGTCACGGCTGTATTTGGTGTAATTCTTGCTTCCGGCATTGCCGGTCTTGCTGTCCAGGTTGCTGTTGCTTGCCTTTTCCAGGTATCCTACTTCGGATAGAGCGCAATCAAGCACTTTCTGCTTATCATAGGCCATTATTTTTCCTTCCTTTCCGGGTTAGGGTTCATTGTGCGTGGTGGTCGTGTCCGTGCTGGCGTTCTTCGCACTCTGCGTGCCGTAATAGAAGGCAATCACCGTCGTGAACACCGTCAGAAACTCCTGACCACTGATCACGCCCTTGATAGACAGGACGCAAAATACAATGGTCATGAACAGAGTGACGATGCTTTTCACAGTCAGCAGCTTGTTCAGACGTTCAACCATTAACTTGATACACTCCTTTCATTTCAACAAAAAAAGACCGCAAACGCAGTCATTACAACGGTTTCCTTACTTGATTGTTACTTGATTCAACTACTTACACACTTGATGCAAACTTGTTGCAAACTAAACATGCAAGGGAACCACCTCCATTCCCGTATTGGTTCATTAACTGCTTTTCGCAGCCTTCAGGTACTTGCGCTTGAATTCTGCAAAGTCTTCCGTCTTGTCAAGACCCCAGAACTCCGCATTCTTCTTCATCCTGTCCAGCTCCCGCCGATCCATCATGGCGCGGGCGCGGGTGTGGGCAATGCAGCGGCATTCGCAGTCTTCTGCAGGATCGCCGAACTTGCCGGGACACATAACCTTGATCCCGTTCACTTCAAACGGTTCGTCAACCTCCCGCACCTGGCCGTCCAGCTTGCGGTGGTTCGGCCTTGTACCGCCGTCCACCACAGCGTCCCATTGCTTTACAATGTCCGCGCCCTTGGCCTTGGCTGCCATGCGTGCGTCCTGCCTGGATTCCTCCTGGATGCGGTGGCCTTCCGTCCTGACAATGGCCTTTGCGCGGGACTTCGGTGCGCCGGTGACCGTGGCAATCGTCCGGGCAATATCGGAATACTGCATGCCCGTGGCAAGGCCGCGGGTGATCTCCGTGCGGATGGCCTTTTTCAGCTCCCTGGTATCCACGCCCAGGGCGTTATACAGCCCCTCGCTGATCTTGCTGTCCGTCATGATGGCCTTCACGGCCGCCTTACGGTCTACCGGGGCAATGACCGGCACGCCCTGGCCTGCAAGGTCATACATCACACCCACATAGCTGTCCGTGTAGGTATCATTCAGATACTGCTGAATGGTGGTGTATTCATCGCCGTGCAGCTTTTCCAGCACCGCTTCCACCTGCTGCTTCAGCTGTTTCTGGTAGTTGATATGGTGGATGCGGGATGCGGTCATTTCTTCCGCCTGGTACAGCCTGATCTTTTCGTTGATGCTGCGCAGGGCTTGGCTGTATATCTTTTCAATAGCAGCCATGACCTTTTCTTCCGTATCCAGCTGGTATTCCAGCAGCTTCTTTTCCCGTTTAAGCACTCATATCACCTTCGGGCGGGTTGGGTTCTTCAGGGACAATGTTCTGCATGGCAGACCGTGCCACATACAGGGGATCGTCTTCCGGCTTGGGACGGCTGGCCTTCAGTTTGTCCAGGTCAATATCCAGCTGTTCCGCAATCAGCTGCAACGTCATATCGTCGCCAATGACAGCCTGCAGGCCCAGAATGGTATTGATCTCCGTCTGCCGCTTCTGTGCTTCCGTCAGGGCAATGGTTGCGTTGTCGCTTTCATTGCTGATGATCTCGCGTTCAAAGACGAAGTATACGTCCTTCTGCTGGTAGCTCGTATCGTTCTCCGCGTTGATCTCCGCAAGAACCAGTTTCAGCAGCTTGCGCATGAACTGCTTCAGGTAGATTTCCAGCTTGTTGCACTTCAGGTCAAGCAACGCGTACCGGGACTTGATGACCACATTGGTGATATTGCCGTCGCCGTGCTGGGCTGCATTGAAGCCCATACCGAAGCGGTAGATGTTCTTTTCGTCCAGATCCAGCTTGGTCTGCCGTGCCTGGTAGGGAATATCCACGGTCTTGATCTCAATATCGCCGCCTTCGCCTACGCCGATATGCTTCTTTGCGCGGAAGTTCAGCGCCAGTTCGTCCAGGTTTTCGCCGTCGTAGCCCTTGACAGCAATGTACGCTTCGCCCATGTCCTGGATGTTATTGGACAATCCGCAGGCCATCAGGTCATAATCGTCAATCAGGGCCTTGATGGGATGCAGGCCGCCGTGCTGCTTGCGGTTGTTATCCATGCGGAAGAAGGGGATCATGCCGAAGTCTTCAATGTAGGTGGATTCGTCGCCGTCCTTCTGGTACATGATGTGCGGACGCGGGTTCACCTTTTCAGCTTCGTCAATCTGGATTGCGCCGTTTTCCTCCTGGACGAAATAACCCACCTGCTTGCTGTCCCACACCTGAATACGGGTGATCTTCTTGTTATCCTTGCCAATGCGGTCAACATACCAGAAAATCACATATTCGCAGCCGTCGTCCGTTTCCTTTGCCTTGATCTCCACCACGCCGATGCTGTCCGCGCACTGGAAATTGATCTTGCCTTCCCGGTTCTTGTAGGCATACATGTATTCGTAGCCCTTGACAACGCAGCCGGTAATGGCTTCGTACAGTTCAGACACGAAGTCTTCATTATCGTTGAAATACGCGTCCAGTTCTTCCTGCAGTTCAGGCAGGTCAGACCGCACAAAGCCGTCCGGGCCGGACAGCATGTACTGCACTTCCTGATCCACCAGTTCCGTGAAGAACGGGTGGCTGATCTTGATATTGCTTTTCACCTTGTCCTCAACAAGTTTCTTGTCCTTGTCCAGGTACATGATGCGGTATTTCTTGATGTCGTGATCGCCTTCGTAATACCGCTGACCAACACGGGCAAGCTGCTTTTTCGTGCTGGTCGTGTCGTTGTCAATGTATGTCTTGATTGCTTCAGGCGTGAGCATGGGGGATGGCTCCTTTCTCAATATTGCCATTCAGACTTCGGTTTCGGGTTCTCATACATGCCCGTCACGCAGTCCGGCGCGTCGTCGTGTTCGTTCTTGCCCTCTTTTTGATAGGTTTTCATATCCCGTGCAAAGTCCGGCCAGCGGTCTTCCCAGTTCACAGGGAAATACACATTGTTCATGACGGACGTGCTGTTCGACAGGATACGGGATATTTTGTTCTTGGACTGGTGGAAGGTCTTGATGGTCGTGTGCCTGTTGCCCATGGCTTGACATTCCCTTTTCACGTTACGGGCAAAGCCTTCGCCGCCGTTGTTGCCCTCTATGATAGCGCAGCCAACATGGTGACGCGTCAGCATCCGGGCTGTTTCCGGCTCTGTGACCTCCATTGCGTCCTTGGTATAGATCAGATCCAGGACGTAATAGCTGCCTTCATACATGCCGTAACAGATTGAACACAAAAAGTCACTGCCCTTGTCGGCAGTGTCCGTGTAGTTCAGTATGTACTTGAATAGCAGATTGCCCTTTTCGTCCTGGGGCGGTTTGGTGTAGGTCATGAACTTGGTATACAGTCGGCCCTTTTCGTCAATCGGCTCCTGCTGATAGTTGGCCGCGACGATATCCTTGTTCATGTTCTTGGTCTTCAGGGCGAAGTCTTTTGCGGACAGGATCTCAGGGCAGAGCATGCTGCCGTCGTCCTGCACGGCCTTGTAGTTGATGTGAACCACGTTGTCGTAGTTCGCCAGGATGAAACCGGCCAGGTCTTCACTGCTCCACCTGGTCATGACCACGATGATCTTGAACCCGTTTTCTGTACGGGAAAGCATCGTATCCGTGAACCAGTCCTGCAGCTGCTTCAGGCGGTTTACATTATAGGCTTCTTCTGCATTCTTGATCACGTCGTCAATGATCATGATATTACAGCCGAAGCCGGTTGCCGTGCCGGTGGGCGACGTTGCAAGATAGTTCGCAACCTGACTGCCGTCCAGCATCCACTTCTTTGCCGCTGCTTCGCCGTACTTGATCTTGATGTTGGGGAAAATATCGCTGTATACCGTGACGCCTGCCGTCTTCTCAGCCGCTATGGTGTCGCGTACCTGCTTGGCAAAGGTTTCAGACAAGGTTTCATTGTAGGAACCTGTCATCACTTTGATTTTATTGCCGAACCGCCCGAACAGCCACGGCGGCAGCTTGCCCAGCGTTCTGGACTTACCATGGCGGGGTGGCATGTTCACCACCATCATCTGTTCTTCCGCTTCCTCTATGAACCATTGCAGCTTGTCCGCAAGGTCGTGCAGGAAGTGGCGGTCTTCGGTGTAAAAGTCCGGGGAAGTAAACTTGCAATACTCCCAGAAGCTGCGCCTGCACAGTTCCAGCTTGGCGTAATACTTCAGAACGGCCTTATCCATCGCCGATCAGCTTCTTCAGTTCCTCCGTTGTCAGGCCTGCCATGGGGTTGTTGACTTCGCCGGACACCTCCACCTTATCTGTGAACATGCCGATATGCTTGCCGATCAGCTCCAAGGCTCTGATCTTGTCGTATGGCTTGACTTCAAAGCCGTCGCGGCCCTTCTTGATGACGGACAATGCACGTTTCTGCCTGTCTGTCAAGTTTTCCGTCAGGACGGGTTCCACCGTGCGGTACATGACCGGGTTGCCGTCTTCGTCAAAAAGCTGGATCACATGCCCGTTTTCGTTCTGGATCGTTGCTTCACGCTCCACTACCTGGGCATAGTCCGCGGCATTAGAGAAGGCAATGGCCGCCAATTCAAAAAGCACCATATCCTGCGTGATCTCGGTGCGCTCCACGCGCTCCTGTTTCCGTTTCTGGATATAGTGCTGAACCTTTACATTGCTTAACAGCCTGGACGCCTGGGCTTCCGCTGTCTTTTCAGAATATCCGGCCCTGATTGCAGCCTGCTTGCCGTTCAGGTCAACCAGATATTCGTCTGCAAAACGTTGCTGTCGTGCTGTCAGATTTGCCACAATCAATCACCTTCTTTCTGTGTTCCTTCCAGCCCCCACCAGCCGGAGGATAATCCCGCGCACTATATGCGAGATAAGCATGGGCAACGCCCGTGTGCGCTCTCCTGAATTGTGAGCATAAGAAAAGCCCGAAGGGGCGTTTCCCTTCAGGCCTTCTTTTCACGACTACATTATAGCACAGGTCGCATCTCAGAAAAACTACAACTTTTCACACTTTTTCGCAATTTATCGCAGTTTTTCACAATTTATCACAGTTTATCACAATTTTTCACACTTTTTCACATGAAATATTTGGAAATAAGAAAAAGCCCGGATGATCCGGGCGGGGGTTTATAGCCATTTCACCTCGTCGATGGTGTCCTTGAGACCCTCGATCATTTCAGAAAGTGTTTCCAGTTCGTCCACCCGGGTCGTGGCGAGTTCGCCGGTTCTGTTTTCCGGCATGTTGATATAATAAGCCAGAATGAGGTTCGCTTCGTTCACCAGCTTGATCAGGTTACGCATGTCGCGTGCGTTCAGGTTGTATTCCTCGCGGTAACGCTTGGGGGTGGTACACTTGGTGGGCTTCTCCATCATCATGGTTTTTTTCCTTTCTGCCGGGGATTGGCCGCCCCGGCTCGGCTTGTCGTGTGGAATCAGGCTGCCAGCATGTTCAACGCACAGTGGAAAAACATTTCCTGCAGTTCCTGTTCGCTATCAGCTTCGCCGCGAACAATCAGACTGCAGTTTCCGCAGCAGTTGGAGAAGGAAACCTCGAAATTCATGAAGGTCTTACCGTCCATCTTGGCCTTGATCTTCTCGCAGGTAGTGGTGGAGAAAAAACCGGGAATGATGATTTCCTTCATTGTCTTACTTCCTTTCATTCGTTGGGCTTTTGTTTTCCTTTCCCTTTCGACACTCTTATTATATCATATGGTGCACCATATGTCAATAGGTTTTGAAAACTTTTTATAAAAGAAGAACCCACGCTCACTGGCGCGGGTTCTTCTCCATGTCTGCCTTGATCAGGGCTTTGATGTATCCTTGCACATTGTCCACCTTATCCAGGTGTTCCAGCATTTCGCCGTCCGTGTTGGTGTTCAGGTTGATCACATAACGGCGGCGGGTTTTCGCATTGTAACGCGCTTGTGGTTCGTATTTGGGGTTTGCCATGGGTCACTTGCTCCTTTTTCCAATGTAGTATCCAATGTAACCAGAAGAAACGATCAGCAGGGCGATCCACAGGATTTTTTCAGCCATTGCATTTCGATGGGGATTCTGTTATAATCCTCCCATCGGGGGAGGGTTTCCCCTCCCCCGGGGCTTTCGGTCAATCCGTGTCCAGCAGATTCAGGATTGCCGTTAGCAGGGTGATTATGGCCGCAAGTAAGTGCAGTTTGGCTTCCGACAGCCCCTTCTGCTTTTTCTTGCGGCTCTTTTTCTTCCCCATCGCATCCCCTCCTTTCTGTCTCCGGGCTTTTGTTTCCCTTGCCCTTTCGACACTCTTATTATATCATATGGTACACCATATGTCAATGGGTTTCTTTATTTTTTGCTGAATATTCTCTGCATAGAAAAAGCGCGGAATAATCCGCGCTTTTCTTAATACCACCCTGCATTCGCGCCGCCCCTGTATTTCCTTCGACGCAGTTGCTGTCTGGACTTATGCGCGGCCATCACGGCACAGTGGGCCATATACCGCGCCCGCGCCTTTGCCTGATCGTGCAGGAGTGCTTCCCGCTCCCTGTACCGTTGGTATTCCAGATCATAACGATCTTCACCGTAATCACAGGCCAGATCTTTCAGTTCGTCAACGACGGCGGGGAATATTTCAGCGAAATAGTCCGCCATGGCCTGAATGGCTTCTGCAAACTGCTCCCTGAGTTGTGCCGCCGCTTCCTGCACATCCTTCGTATTGACGTATACCTTGACCATTGCTTCTTCCCGAATACGGTTGCTTACTTCCAGCAGTTTCTGCAGGGCTTCGCTCATTCCGTCGCCTTCCTTCTGTCCAGCTCCACCTGCACCCGCTTCAAGGCGATTCCGTGCAGCGTATCGGCCCAGCTGCGGGATTTCCCGGCCTTATCCGCTACGTCGCTCAACGTCCGCCCCTTCACATATACATCATGCAGAAGGTTGTATTCTGTTTTCGGCAAGGGCTGAATTGTGCTGATGATCTCTTGCTTTTCCGCCTGCCATCGGGCGATGTCCTGCGCCACGCGCTTTTCCACGTCCACCATGCTGCAGATGGCGTTTTCCATGCGCTGCGGGTTCCCGGCTGACTGCACCTTGTCCATGGCGTACTTTTCGCCTTTGATGGTGATATCCTGGCCCTGGGCGGCCATGCCTTCCGCCACAGCACGCATCTGGTCAAGCTCCCACCGCTTATTGGTGATCAGTTCGTCCAGCTTGCCGATTCTCAGCAGGTATTCTTTTGCTTCGCTCACGCATTCACCCCCTTTGGACAATCCTGTCCAGTAATTCATAATACATCCGCTTATACATGGCCGCTTCCGGGTCAGGAGCGGGAACCGATGCTTCGGCGGCCCTGGTCTTGTATACCGCCACCGTATCCCATGCTGCCCTTCTGTTTTCCTCGCATTCAGCCAGCTCCTTCTGAAGGAGTTTGCAGTGTTCCTTGCACGCCTTCAGTTCCTCCACCGCGGGCAGGCCAAGCGCGTCCGCCGCCATGTTCTTGATCTGCTCAACAATCAGGAGCGGATCAGAACCGCAGTATTCGCACAAAGCGCTATTGAACATAAACGTCAGCATTGACGGGTTGGTATACATCCGCTTATCGTTGTTGTCTGCGATTTCGACGCACCCGCTGCGGTATTCATCCCACAGCACCAGGACGTTGCTCCATGCGCCGTGATCCTTCAGAATCAGGTACTTTCGTTCATTCTGCGCCTTCCAGATCGTGCCGGGTTCCTTCGTGGTATTCAGGGCCTGATAGGCCGTAGGGTCGCTGTGCTGCATATGGTTGCTCCTTTCAGTTGCTTCTGCTGTCCAGGTAGCCGGTTGCCACGCTCTGCCCGCTGGTGATGGACAGCCGCTTGTATTCCTGCTTGATCCGCAGGGTTGGCATGACCTTCATGAAGCGGTTCCGCTCATACTTCAGATCGTCTTCGCCGTAGTCCCGCGCCAGCCGCATGAATTCGCCCCTGCTGCCCATGTACATGCGCAGCTTTTCCGGCAGGCTCTCCCACAGCTTGTCGAACGCATCCCGCGCGTTCGCGCCCTGGGTTTTCCCGTTGGCTTCGACGAATGTTGCGTTGAACATATAGATCAGGCTGTAACCCTTGCGCAGGGCCTTGGTGAACTGCGCCCACAGTTCTTCGTCCGTGTCTTCCTCCGCGTCCTGGATGGCCTTGATCCTCTCGATCAGGTCAGCCGGGGTGGGCGGCGTCTTGCAGGACTGAAGACAGAGATACAGGGCCTTGTCCACCACTTCGTCGTCGTATTCCTGCAGGAGCATCCCCCAGGTTTTGACCAGCGCCTGCACATCCGTATCCCTTGCGTAATACGCATAGATCGTCTTGATGGCGGCAATGATATTCGTGATCTGCTTCATGCTTGCCATAGTGTTTCCCCCTCTATTCTCTCATGGCTGCAAGCTGTGCCATGAAGTCGTTATAGTCGTTTTTCCTCTCAAGCTGACGGGCTTCAGGCTTTGCGCCTTCCCGCTTCACCTTGCTGTCATCATAGTTGCCTTCCGCGACCTTGATGTAGTTGTTCGGCTTCACGAACCAGTCAAAGGTGATGATCCAGCCGTTGTTGTTCTGGCCTGCCAGGAAGCTGCTCTGACGTATGCGGTCAATGGCGGCCAGGATGGCTTCCACGCCGTACTGCTTGATTCGTGACTTCAGCATGTTATAGCGCTTCGTTCCTGCATTGATGGACTGAACAGGCGAAATGCCCAGTTCATTCCACTTTTCCGCTATACGTCGCACGTCAGTGGGACATACGGTATCTTTAGATACCGTTATATCCTTTATTTCTTCATCTTCCTTCTTATTCTTAATATCTATATCTTCTTCTTTTTCTTCTTCTCCTGCGTTACCCGGCGTTACCGTAACGTTACATGTACCGTTACCATCAGGAAGTGCCTTTTGTGCCTGCCTTTGCCTGTGCGCAGCTACCCGTTTCCGGGTCTGCTCCCTGATCCTGTCCAGCCCTTCGATGTTCTGGTATTCCTCCCACCCGGCAATGCGGAAGCACTCACCGTCCGTCACGATCATCTGAAGCTGTTCCAGTGACCGCAATGCAAGGATGACCGTATTTTCCTCAAAATCCAGTTCATCCGCCAGCATCTTCGGGGGGTGTAGGGGATGTTCTCCGTCAGGAAGATCAT
>UZAT01492768.1_pt1 | contig 21245 bp, 6 predicted proteins | sample 2160861 | NCBI WGS metagenome assembly UZAT01 (sample SAMEA5138306, study PRJEB28736) | viral metagenome | reverse complement strand
TGTTAGGATCGATAATAGGAGCAGGAATAAGCGTGGCATCGAGTGCCATAGGCTCTGCTATTGCAAACAAAAGAAGGCGACAAGCAGAAGCGGAATATCAGAAGGCTATGGGGCAACAGATAGAGCAGCTCGATAACCAGATAAATGCCAACTATCTTGATAGTGTAGAGGCTCAGAATGCCTTGCGAAAACAAACGAATGCCAATGCTGAGGTGTTGCGACAGTTGAATACAAGTGCCATTCGAGGAGGATCTACAGATGAGGCTAAGGTGGCCATGGCATCTAAGTTAAATCAGAGTACTGCAGACCTTGTAGGAGACCTTGCAGTAGTGGGAGAGAAGAAGAAGGAGGCATTGCAACAGCAGAAGCAAGAATTGGAGTTAGGACAAATTGAGCATGACTACGCTCTAAAGTCAGACACAAGTGGTATTGATGCACTCATGTCGAGCATATCATCAGCAGCAGGAAGTCTTGGCACAGCTATGGATGATGCTGGAGTAGGAGCAAAACTCAAGCAAAAGTGGCAAGATTGGAGAGCAGGCAGAAACGAGGCGAAGAATACTATTGGGGGCTGATGGAATGCCCCCCCCCAGTTGAACAAGTATATTATACTAAAAATGGACAAATATAATGGGAGATAATACACCTGATAAGAAGCAAGAAGATCCAAATGTACGAGGCGAGGAGACGGTAGACACAACACCTTCGTGGATGGAAAAGTTGGGAATGCGAATAACTGCTGCACAAGAGGATCTAAAGAAAAATGAGCAAAAATATGCTGACGCACAAAAAAAGGCTAATACCCAAAGAGAGGCGGTAAACAAAGCACTTGCGAATGGTACAAGCGTTACCTCTGCTATCCTGCAGGAATACAAACCAAGGTTCGATGAAAACAAGGAAAAACGATTGCAACAGCGAGTTATTGCGCAATCTTTAGGTGATATGCTATCTGCTGTAGCAATGGGTGCACACGCCTACGGAAAGAAAGGAGCAGGGTATGTTCCTACGCTGCCAGAAGGGTCACACCTCAAATCATTAGAGGAGATAAATCGTATGCGCGAGGAGTATCGCAAGGCCGATGAGACTTGGAAAGATTTAGAGTTGCAAGCGAGGATGAAACAGGTTGATAAAGATGTTGAGTCGGCTAAACTGCAGCTAAAAGCATATGAGGAAGATGAGGCAGATGCAGCTAAAGCAGTAGCGGATGCAGCTAAAGCAGTAGCCACAGCTGAAACGGAGTTTATCAAAGAGGGCATAAAGGCGACAGAGAAGGCATCAGAGCGACAGGGAAAGATGGAAGACAGAGAGGATAGACAGGCTCATACTGCTGCAATCAAAGCTCTTGGTGGGGAGAAAAATGACTTAACTGAAGATGGATATATACACACGCTATTATCTGCAAATGACACCTATGACGAAATGCGCGAAACGGCTGAGACAGTGAGAAATTTTGACACAGGCGAGTGGGAAGAAAGAGTTACGCCACGAAAGACTACAAAACCTAAAACATACACTCTCAACGAACATAACGCTCTGGGCAAGTATGATCCAAGAGTTAAGAAGGTTAAGAAGTATATGAAGGAGGGCTTGAGCCTTGAAAATGCCGTGGCAAAAGTATTACAGGAAACACAAAAATAATATGACCAAATATAATCCATATAAGCCTACATTTGCTTTTAATACAGACGAGGTTGATGTTAATGCATATACTTCTACATTGAGGGGCACCCCAAAAGAGGAAGAAAAAGCAAAAGACGAGAAAGAGCCAGTAGATAAAGAGTTATTGGAGCGTATAAAGACAAGTAGCTCGTTGCGTGATTTGTCGTTAGGGCAGATGCAACTCGATAAAATGCGAGATGACCTCCGCAAACAGGGTATCAATCCTGTATCTACAGAGTATGTGCGAGATGCTACAGATAAGGCTGTCAAAGCTCGTGAGTTCTTCGAGACTACAGTGTTTGATAATGATACAGAGGGATTGAAGCACCGATGGGTGCAGGATGACTATGTAGACCTTACGCAGCCTGTAACAAACGTGCCAAACTTTGATAAACGTGTAGATCAGTACATCTCTTCGGGGGTAGCCGAGGAGGTAAAGGATGCTGCAGGGAGACGAGTAGGTATTAAGATGAAAAATAATGGTGATATCTCCCTAATGATAGATGGCGCATACAGCACTATCAAAGCTCCAGAAGCGATGTCAGATGTGGCGCAGTCCGATTATTTCAGCGAGCTTACAAGTAATGTTATAGCTCAACTTCCTAAAAACAAAAAAGGGGAGATAATATATAGCGGAGTACCATATCAGTGGGCAGAGTTATATGAGGCATTCTATCCTGTAGTGGCTGAGAAGGCACACGATCATCTTCTTAAAGATAATAGGGCCTATTACAACTGGATATTCGAGAATGCTATGGGGATGACCTATGATGAGTGGTATAAAACCTATGCTGATAAGCGCATATCAGAGATTGAGCAGAAAGTAATAGAGTTGCGAGATGCTGTAGCAGAGGAGGCTGCACAGATAGCAGAAGGTAGAGGCCGTGAGGTGGCACTAAGTTCTGGTACTCTTGTACCTGCATCGGTACTCGGTTGGGCATCAAAAGAGGGTGCGCGAATGGAGGCATCCAAGCAGTTTGATGATGTCCTTGAAAGTATAGATACATTCCGCAACAATAATTTTGCATCAGGGTTTAACGAAGGCTTTGATTGGTTAGATGTATTATCATTCGGAATAGCCGATCTTGGGACATCGTACTCGCAGTTACAACTCATTGAGAAGGCAAAGAGAGGAGAGGCTCTCTCTAACTCGGAGAGTAAAGTATTAGAATTACTCCAGCTAACACAAGAGTTTGAAGGCATTAAGAAAGCATTAGGATGGGAACGCACACTTAGGAGTTCGGCAGGTAGTGGTGTTGGTAGCACAGTAGCTGCAGCTCCAAGTTTTGCTATCGGCATGGCAGGTGTTTCAAAGGTGGGAACAATCGTAAAACTGACAGCTAATATTGCAGAGAATGCATCGAAAAAAGCTGCAATGAAGCAGATAGGTAAGAACTTCTTCCATAATGCAGTTGTATCATATGCGCGTGGTGCTTCGGTTGGTGCATTTATGCCTTCTACATATACCACAGGCTTGAAGGAATTGCAGGAGCAGTACACATTTAATTCAGACGGAACGATAAAGTTTGAGCCAAAGAGTAAGTCATTGGCATTCTTGGGTGGTTATATAGATACTATGAACGAGTATGCTTCTGAAACCTTTGGTAGTACACTTGGAGAGATTATAGGGTATGGTGCGCGAACCTTTGGTCGTGTAACACACCTCAATAAAGTCGTAGATACAATAATAGATTTCCGAGATACAAAGCTCGGTAATGCTATCGATGAGGTGCTATCATATATTCCAATCGAGGATGAAGAGAAGGTAACTGGACTTCGTAGGGCGTTGCGAGGTATGATTGTGCCAAACGCAGAGCTTGACGAGGAGACGAAGGAGCTTATGCGTATGCTTGGTGTGCAGGATGGATATTTTGCAGAGGCAGGAAGTGAGGTATTTGGAGACTTTATGTCGCAAGTTATGCGTGATGTTGTAGGGGCAAAGACCGACTATTCCGACTTCAAAGATAGTACATATTGGGGAACGCAACTATTGGTGGCGGTGTTGTATGGAGGATCTATGAACACATTAGGGCGTATCAAGGAGGGAGTGTCAGACTATCAACAGATTGTGGATCTTGGTAAGCACAACAAACAGATCTTAGACAAGATTGAGAACAAAGAACTTCGCAACAAGGTATTAGCAGCTGTAGCAGAAGGCAGCATTGAGGATATGTCCGCACAGCTCGCAGATATTGAATGGGAGAAGTATCACACTACAGATAGAGCAAAGGTGGTTGATTATGTCCGCAACGAGATGATGATTCAGACCATAGCGGGCAAAGTGGAAGACAATGGTCGCATCGAGGCATTTGTTAATGATACGGCTAAACTTTCTGGCGTGACATATCAGGGGGCAGGTAATATGATTATAGAGGTGACCTCTGATGGCCGTACATATTACCTAATAGATGGTAAGGAAGCTGATAAGAGTGAAGGATCTATGCTTTCTTGTGTCGACAAGGAGACTGGAGAAACAAAGGCCATCTTAAGTAGTAAGGCGGAGATGGTATCTGCGCGATACTATAATGAAGTAGTTGAGGAAATGTACAAAGAGCGCTTCTCGGCTAATACCGAAGCTACACGCTTGTCTTCATTGCAGTCTGCTTACGACCAGATGGATAGACCTACTGCCGAGATAGCAAGAGATATGATGCAGCGTTATGATATCACACCTCCTGCAGAGGGCGATGTTGTTACATTGGCAGATGGTAGGCAGGTGAAGGTAACGCAAGACCTTGAAGATGGTAAGTATGTAGTGCGATTAGAAGGTCCAGAGCCAAAGTTGTTTACCATACCATTTTATAGTATCCGATCTAACAACCCTCTTACCGCAGAGGCGCAGAGAGTGATGATAGAGGGTAGAGTGATGGATAGTGCAAATAAAGCCTCAGATGTTGCTACTGCTGCCGTAGAGGAGGGAGTAATAACAAATGAAACTATTTCTCAAGCACCAGAGGGTATCGCACCAACGACAGAAACTGCTAATGCTGAGACCGAAGTGGCACAGGCGCAGAAGGAAGAACAGATTGCCAACGACACTCTTGATATGACCAGTGTACCTACTGACGCTGATGGTGATGTGGACTATGATGCTATAGATGACCCCGCGCAGTATGCTCAGGTGTATGCTCACGAGGCAGGAAATAAAGCTCAGGCGAGAGTAGAAGTAGAGGAGTTGAAGCAGAAAACTTTGGAGTCGGCTGCAAAGTTAGAAGAGCAGTCGAAGAACGAGATAACAGCATCAGCGAAGCGCAAGAAACTCAAGGAGGCGAAGAAACTTCGTGAGCGTGCTGCGTTCTATGACAATGTACTTTCTGAGTTAGAGGAGATGGAGGAAGATTATACCTCTGTTGTGAAGAACGAATATAGTCAGCAAGTTGCAGAGCCTACCTTGCGTATTTTGGATGCAATGGCGAAGAAGCTGGGCATTAAGGTGCGCTTCGTAGATGAGGTTAACGGAGGCAAGGCAAATGCCCAAATTACCAAAGATGGGTATGTAGAGATTGCGTTTAATCGTAGAGATAAGTCTATTACCTTCCTGATGGGCCACGAGTTTACACACCGAATGCAGGACTTATCTCCAGAGCAGTATGCGGAGTTTAAGCAGATGGTAAAAGACTTCGTAGGCGAGGAGGTATGGAATGCTCTGGTGGCGCAGACAGCGCAGGCATATAGCAAACAGAATGTACCATTCACAGCCGAACTTATAGAGGATGAGGTAACTGCAGATGCTGCGGGCGAGCTTGTAGAGAGTAATGATGCATTCCTAAAATATCTTGAGGGAAAGAAGGAGGATAAGACCTTCCTTATGAAGGTTGCGGAGTTCTTGAGGGATATGGTCACAATGTTCGATACTGCAAACGATAGAGAGCGTGAGAGGCAGTATTTAGGGTTGTTGGATGGTGTAAATAAACTTATTGAGTCAGCAGCGTCAGTAGAGGCAATAGGCAATAGTCAGCGTAAGCGTTTTTCTATCTCCACCGCCCCTACCTTCTACTCTAACGCAGAGTATGCAGTTAGAGGTATCAAGCAGGAGAAGGCTACGCCTGAGCAGTGGCTCAAGATGATAGAGAAGGCTGGCGGTCTTAAGGCGGGCGAAGATAAGTGGCTTGGTCTTAGCGATTGGCTCAAGGCATCTACCGCTAAGACACTCACTAAAGATGAGGTGTTGCAGTATATCGCAGAGAACGACATCAAGATTGAGGAGGTAAGCTATGGTGATGTTGCAGACATTAGCAGAGAGGAAATTTATGAGAGTTCTGAGTTCGCAGAACTTCGAGAAGGTCTCACGGAGTACGATGAGGATGATAACCCTTATATCAATCGAGAGCGTTACGAAGAGTTGCGTAGTGAATCTTATGACTTTGTTGATGGCTTCTCACTTGATTATTGGGGTGAGGAGTTGGAGGTTAATTCTCCAGCAGCAGCTGCCACATACCTTGGCTTGACAAAGGCCGACAGAGAGATTGACAGCACTCGACTCGACTATACAACTAAGGGCCTCGCTAATAAGCGTGAGATAACTCTTGTAGTACCTACTATTGAGCCATACAATCAAAGTGATGAGATACACTTTGGCGATGCTGGCGAGGGTCGTGCTGTAGCGTGGGTACGCTTTGGTGAGACTACTGATGCCGATGGTAAGCGTGTACTTGTTATCGATGAGATACAGAGTAAACGACATCAGGACGGCCGTGAAAAGGGATATATATCTGATGAAGTTTTAGAGGCTCAAAGGCAATATGATTACCTCTACAAGAAGATGTATAAAGAAGGTCTAAGTGAGGAGGAACATAATAGATACTATTTTCTCGGACAATTTATCAAAGAGAATTATGGGATTGTCCCCTCTGCTCCTTTTGAGAAGAACTGGGCTGAGCTTGCCTTTAAGCGTATGCTCCGCTATGCTGCAGAGAATGGCTACGACTATGTAGCGTGGACTACAGGTGACCAGCAGGCAGATAGATACAACATGGCTAAGATGTATGATTACATTGAAAGAGAGGACAATCCATCTATCAAAGGGAGACGTATTGTGTTGGCAGGTGGCAACTACGATAACTTTGTTGTTGATGAGAATGCGATAGTTGTTTCCTCTACTATATCTGAGGCTAATGGAAAATCTCTTACAGATGTAGTAGGCAAGGATATGGCAGAGAAGATTATGTCACTTGAAGATGGCGATACAATCTCGGGTGATGGTCTCCGTATTGGTGGCGAGGGTATGCGTGGCTTCTACGACCAGATGTTGCCATCATTTGTGAAGAAGTATACAAAGAAGTGGGGCGCAGAGGTTGGCGAGGTCACAATGCCTAACCTTGAGGAGAATAATACTATGCACGCAGTGAATGTCACCGACTCTATGCGTGAGAGCGTTATGCAGGGTCAGCCCAAGTTCTCGTTGGCGGGGACAGAAGTTGGATTTATTCTTAAAAACTATGATGACATACAAGATATTGCCACCGCAGTAGAGGCTGTCGTTAAGAGGTATCCAAAAGATTCTGGAATGCTTGCGAATGCCCTTTCCGATTATAGACAAAATGCAGACGAGGAAGAGTTTATACAAGGCCTTCGTACATTTGCAAAATATTTCGGGGATAAGCAAGAAAGATATCGCTCGGAGGATAAAGCAACCATCGAAGAAACTTTTGGTGGTATTTGGATTGAGAATGCCGAAGAATTTGCTAAATTTGTATCGGCAGTAAACAATAGCCCATTCGAGGAGGATGGTGAGGGTATTGCTTATACAGATAACTATTTCTATGCGTACTATCGCAATATAAACGGAGAGCCTATACCTTATGCTTCAGTCTATATGAATGAGTATGAGAGTCAGGATGTAGTCAATGCAATATTAAAAAAGATTAAAGATGAAGGGGATAGAGATATTAGAGGATGGTTTGATCGGATTGATGAGGGAGTTAGGAATGTCGAAAGTGAGAATGATGCTATCTCTGGCACTGATAAGGAGTCATCAAATACATCTGCCTTTGGCAAAATGGGTGCTAAGTTATCGAGGAAAGGAAGATACTTTGACAACCCAAGCCTTTATGTCAAAACTTCGAGAACTGACGGGAGAGGAGATGTAGACTACCGCTACTCCCTTAGAGAGACTGACCCCGAAATTCTCGAACAACTCAACAATGGTAATACAATAAAGGTTTACCGTGCTATGCAGGTCATAGATGGTGAACTATATCCTCCTATGTCGGCACGAGTAGGTGGTAAACTTCGTGCACCTATAGTACTCGGTGAGTGGGAGCGTGCTGAAGAGCGACCAGACTTGGCAGATGACAAGGGATATTTCAAACTTGACAAGGGTAATAGCACAAGCCTAAAGGCTCGATATAACCCATACATTCATACAAGCCTAACACCTCTAAATGACCAATTCTCATCTGCCCAAGATAGACCTAACCTTGTGACCGTAGAGGTGGAGATACCCGAGAGTGAGTTAACAAGTGGGTATAAGGCTGATAAGGCAAAGGATGCAGTAGGCAAATTGGAGTGGAAGGCTGGTGTTGTGCAGAGTCAGTTAACAGGCACACGTACCGTAATCCTTTCTCGTTGGGATAGACCTATCCGCATTGTCCCTGATAGTGAGGTGGCACAGCGCATCGTAGAGATGTTTGGCGACACAAAGGTGATAATGCCATCAAATGTGGTTACACCATCTTTGCGAGAGGAGTTGGAGAAGCTCGGTGTGACATTCCGAGAGACGGATAATCAAGGGAAATCCCGCTACTCTCTCATCACCCCCGAGATGGATGCTACCTACCTTGATGCTGTAGAGCGTGGCGATATGGCTACCGCACAGAAGATGGTTATGGAGGTGGCAGAAAAGGCTGGGTATATCAACGATGAGTCGTGGAGAATGAATCATCGTGCACCACGCAAGGATGAGGAGAATGCCAATCCATTCAATACAGAGAAGATTGCCCCCGAAGATTTTTGGGAGCACCCAGAGTGGTACACTAATATTCGCCATAGTAGTGAGACAAGAGAGTCTTTCTACGCTATGAAGCGTGCTATTGATAAGTATAAGCGTCTAATGGCAGAGGGAAAGACTGATGAGGCAGAGAATGTCACAATCACTATGTATCGTGGCGTAGATAAGACTGCTAATAAGCGAGAGGCATCATTCCGCAATGGTGATTGGATTACACCAAGTCGCAGTTATGCTCTTTTATCTGCTCCCTATGGTAAGGCGCGTGTAATCTCTCAAGAGGTCAAACTTAAGGATATTTGGTGGGATGGCAACTCTATCAATGAGTGGGGCTATGACGATGGTGCTAACTATGGCTATCGTGACACAAAGAACAATCGTAAGCTCCTCGACCCTGTAACCTACGATGATGCGGGTAATGTCATACCTCTCTCGGAGCGTTTCAACCCTCGTAAGGAGGATATAAGGTACTCTATTATCGGTGAGATTGGTGCAACCAACCTCGAAACTTATGGTAACTATGGCTCGCCTACATTTAATCTTGAGATAGCGAGAGAGCTTGAAGCGCAAGGCAAGAGTGCGAAAGACATTCGCCTTGCTACAAACTGGGAGCGTGGCAAGGATGGAAAGTGGCGTTATGAGATTATGGATGGTAAGTATAATCATCCCGCAGATGACGATATCACAGCAAAGAAGTATCGTCTTGCTGATGTCCTTGATAACCCTGATCTATACAAGGCATATCCATACCTCAAGGATATGGAGGTGATATACGATCAGAAGTTAAAGTATGCAGGGGCGTATAATGGTAAGAATATCAAGATAAAACCTGTAGAGAATGTTGCTGAGATGGAGTCTACTCTCACCCACGAGGTGCAACACGCCATACAACACGCAGAGATGTTTGCTCGTGGAGGTGTAGTAAATAGTATTGCTAAGGAGTTGGAAACTGAGGGGAAGCAACTTGCGGAGGAATTTAGAAATGTTCGTTCTATAAATGTTATTCGCAAGGGGCATTTGCTCTATCAGATTGCAAGGAAAGCGTGGGATACGGTGAAAGAGGATGCCAGAGCTTCTGAGGCTTATAGAAAACTTGCAGGAGAAGTAGAAGCGCGTAATGTGCAGAAGCGACACTCAATGTCGGAGGATGAGCGATTGCGAACTTTGCTATCAGCGACTGAGGATGTGGCTCGCAAAGACCAAGAAGTGATATTCCGAGAGAATGGCGCAGCATCTGTGGGCACTCGTTACTCTATCAACGAAGATATGTCATCCGAGGAAGAGTATAAGGCATCATTATTAGAGGAGGCCATGCGTATGGAGCGCGAGGCCGCAAAGGATGGCGTAGACCTTGCACAAGAGATTGCAGATGCTACAGGCTGGGTGCATCTTGCGGATGGTAATTGGGAATACTATGGCGAGGGGAAGTTGGTGATAACTGATAAAGCCTCAGCGGAGCGTGCTGCATTCCGTTGGTTGGAGTCTAAGAAGGCAATAAAAAAAGCACGAATACGAAAGATATATTATCCTATCATCCGTGAGCAGAAGAAGGCTATAGCGGAGATAGAGAAAAACCAAAAAGATGAATATAAGAAGCAGCGTAGGAATGTTGACAAGGTAGAGTACATTCTACAGGGTCAGCCAGTAGAGTCATTGCCTATAGAGGATCAGGTGCTTGTTGATATAGCTCTTGGTCAGCGCATCAAGTGGAGCGATGGCGAAGGTAAGCATGGCCTAAAGAGCGAGTTGGGATTGCAGTCTGCTAAGAGCGAAGACATGGGAGCTGTGACAATAGCAGCAAAGGACTATGTCGAGGATTATGTTGAGCGACTCATGGAGCGTAATAATGGCTACGAAAAGAGCCTTGATGATAACGATATCCGTAATGCGGTGTTGGAGGTATTCCGTGGTTATCCATCTCCAAAGGCAGCAATCGATGAGTTATATGCTCGATATAAGCCACAGGCTGACCTAACACAAGCAGAGGATGCTCTTGCTAAGTTAGAGTATGAGCGTGATGCAGCGTTAGCAGAAGTTGATGCAGAGTACAGAGATATCTTTGAGGACTTTGACAATGACTCAGACAAGTATGTACGCGAGTATCAGGAGTCAGAGTCTTACAATGCAAACCTCGATATGTATGTAGGTTCACTTAGCAAGGCCCGCAAGAAGGTGGAGAAATTTGAGCGAGATGCTAAGAGCCGCAAACTATCTGATGAGGAGAAGATGGCAGCTATGCGTGCTGTGAAGACTGCTATCGCAAAAGAACTTCGTGATGGTCTTGGTCGCTTCACGCGCAAGTATGACATCCAGAGAATGATGGATGCAGTAAATGACGCTCGTACTCCATATGCTATGCTCAAGGCAATAGATAAGGCTATGGAGAGCCTATTTGAGATTAAGTGGCGCAGGGAGTATGCTCGTATGCAGAGCCTCATAAAGGCAAAACTTACATACGGAGTGACCACTACCGATCCATCGACATTCCTTAACACTTTTGTAAGTGACCATAAGATTACCGCAGCCGATGCCCGTAAGATTATGAACGATTATTGGCGTGGTACAAAAGCAAATGGAGTATCTGTAGCGAAGTATATTGATGACACTACACGCCAGACAATAGAGTTTATATCGCAGTTTGCAGAGTATGCAGAGGCAAGAGCAAGATTTTCGGACATTGAGACTGCAAAAGTAGGTGTGTTTGCAAGTAAACTCCGCGAAAAGTTGGAGGATTACAAAAATCTCAAAGACTATAAGTTGAGTGTTGCCCTTGCTAATGACGCTGTACGCAAGGCAGTGATTGATGCGGTTGATATTCTTGAACTATATTGGAAGGCGCAGGAGTTGCAGTTGTCGCTCAATGACGAAAAGCACCTACGCGACATTTCTGCTCTTGAGTTGAAGACTAAGGAAATCACTGAGCAACTACGCGAGGTTAACCAGCAGATTAAGGACTTAGCAGAAGGTAAGGTTGTGGTAACTGCAAGTGGCATCAAGGATAAAGATATGCTTCGCAAGGAACTGCAGGAGCGATATAATGTCCTGTTAGCTGAACGAGCAGAAGCATATGCAGAGATGTACAATGCTATGCCAGACATCATTAAGTTGATGCAGGATGCTAATCGCGCAGTAGAATCATTACTTCGCACAGGCAAAGTTAATCTTTCGATAGAGAGGGTTAAGCGCAAGGAACACGAGAAAGAGTTAATCAATGATACTCTTGCGGATCTTGCAAGCCCTGCATCTCCATTTAAGCACATCTTCGATCTTCGTGCAAATAGAGGAACAAAAAGAGTCAAAGCCTTTATTGGGAGTTCTATAGGAGCGCCTCTTGGTAGCATGGAATATATGCTACGCACCATTGGTCGTAATGCACCACTTGGAGAGGGTCGTTTGTATAACCGCTTTGCGTATGCGTTACAGCAGGCATATGATAACATCTTTACCTCTGTAGAAGATCGCAAGAAGGCCCTTGATGACAAGTGTAACCTACTTTTTGGGGAGGATTATCGCGTGGTGCAGAAGGAAGCAGAGAGCACAAAAGTAATGACTCTTACCTATACCTCAGCTATCCAGAACGAAGATGGAGGGTGGGATGCTATTGAGAAGACATCTGACATCTATGTCACACAAGCGATGTATATTATTGCAACTTGGAATCAGGCTGATGGTATAAAGGCTTTAGAGCGACAGGGCTTTTCAGAAGAGGTTATAGATAATATGCGCGAGGCATTGGATGCTATTGACCCTCGCTGGAATGAGTTAGCAGACTGGGTAGTCAACACCTATCTACCTGAGGGCCGTGAGAAGTACAACAGAGTACACCGCGAGATATTTGGCACATCTATGTCTATAGTTCCCAACTACTTCCCTATAAAGAGGGCTAAAGAGAAGATACAGAAGGAGGAGGATGTATCTTCTGCAGATGCAGATCTGCTTCCATCTTCAGTGGTTGGGTCTATCAAGGAGCGTACCTCTAATGTAGTACCAATAGACCTTGACACCTCATTCTTCGAGGCTCTAAACGAGAATATCACAGTTATGGAGGCGTGGGCTGAGATGGCGGATATAATCGAAGATATAAATGCTATTCTTTCCAATGGATCTGTCAAGACCACTATGAACGATATTTCTCCTTCATTATTCAGTGACTTCAAGAAAGCAGCTCAGGTAGCGACATTGAATTATATAGGCAAGACTCCAGATATTGACAAAAACTTAGGCACGATTCTTAATCGTCTATGGGCAGGGTCTAAGATCGCATTTCGTCTATACACCGCATTCAAGCAGTTATCAAGTGCTGTGTTGTTTTCTGGATATTCAGCAGACCCTAAGTTCCAAGCAATGCTACTTTGGAAATATATAAGTGGTGTAGGGAAGATGCCTGTAGGTATACTTAATAGCATTATGGATGGCACATCTATTCTTACAGGAGACACATTCGATAGAATAGATATAATGACCAATATTGAGTGGGCAAAAGAGAATATGCCATCCTTCGCAAAGCGATGGAATGAAGGTGTTACAGGCATTGAGATTATGTCTCGCACCACTTCTGGGTCCACATCGTGGAAGCAAAGAACATGGGCGGTAAAATTTGATGATGCAGTAAAAAATGTGACAAAGTTTGGTATGAAACCAAATGCCTTTATCGATGCCTTCACCTCCGCAGCTGGCGCACGCGCAGTATACGACTATGAATTAGAACAGTTACAGAAGGCTGGATATGCAAAGGAGGAGGCACATACTCTTGCAATTATACGAGCAGAGATGGCATTCAATACTACACAGCAATCATCTGAGGGACTGTATATATCTCCAATGCAGAATGATCGCAGTTTGCTTGCGACATCTCTAAGCACCTTTATGAATGCCCCATATGCGATGTTCCGCAACACTGTGATTGGTTTGAAGGAGATATTCCGCAATGCCAAGAAAGAGTTGAAGGAAATAGAGAGTATGGAGTTTAAGAGGGCAATGGAAATTGCAAAAGTACGCATCGACAAACAGATTGCAGAAGAAATAGCTAATGGAATGTACTCTGAGGGAGAAGATGCCGATAAGAAGCGAGAGGAACTTATCGAGGATGCAAAAGAGTATATGATGCCAAGAGCAAAGATGGTCGCAAAGAAGAAGCGAAAGGAAGCGAAGGTAAAGGCATATATAATGGTAGCCCTTAATGGATATATGGGGCAATTGTTATTCAACCTTATGGGAAAACTCCCAGATCTTATCTTCGGTGATGATGACGAGGAGAAGAAGAAGTCCATTACAGATATGGCTCTACACTCTATATGGGAAGCGCCATTGAGCATGATGCCAGCTGGTAGCTATGTCACATCATTTGTAAATGGGTATAACGCGAGTCTGTTCCCTGCTGTAGATGAGTTTGCCAAGGAAATGCAATTTGTCGTTAAAGAACTACGCGATGATGGTGTGTCTCCAGAGGTGATAGATACAGTGGTTAAGATGTTATCGCGTATGAGTATAGGTGTCAATATTGATACTTGGGCAAATATCGCACTTGCAGTAGACAGTATGATCGAAGATGGGATGTCCGCAGAAGCGATACTTAAATTTATCAATGCTCCTGAAAGTCAGATACGCAACTATGTGCTACAGAGACGAAAGGGTGAAACATCAAAGGAATATGGAGAGCGTGTGATGCGTTTCTACTCTATTCTTGACACTCCTATATTCGAAGATTACTTCTATGTAGAAGGTGAGAATATGAATAAGCGCTCTAATGATGAGGTTCCGCGCGGCATGTCACAGAAGGAAATGAATCGTATTAAGATAGAAGATTCATTTAGGCGTAGCGTAATACTCCGTAATGGCGGTGGAACACAACTTGCAGAAATCGAGAATACTCGTAAAGCATATAAGAAACTTAAGAGAGAAGGATATGGAGATATGCCTGATTTTCAGAAAAAAGTATTATCGAAATTGACAAGAGACATCAAAGACGGTGAATTTATTCTTATGCGTACCTTAGATGAGACTAAATATTACAATATTCTGATGCAAGTAAAAGAGCTACAAGATGAATATATAATGCTATATGAACAATTTAAGTAATAAAGACCTTACCCGTATCAAAAAGTATGCGGGTAAGGAAACACCTAAAGGTGTGGCAGCAACAGTAAGAGCATCGAAGAAATGGGAGATGTCAAAAGAGAACAATGATCTTCTCTGGGATTGCAGACAGGATTGGGAGGCGATGCGTACCTTGCGAGAGGAGCATAAGCGCAATCAGCGTTACAAGAATGGCAAGCAGTGGGATGACCTCATTACAGACCCTGATAATCCAACAAAGATGATACGCGAGAAAGAGTATATCTCTCGTCAGGGTAAAACAGCCATTCAGAACAACCTCATCCAGCAGATAGACCGTAATATCCTCGGTCAGATGATTAGCAACCCTACACAGCCTATCGTGGCAAGCCGTAGCGAGGATGATAGCGAGTATAGTGAGATGCTATCTAACACGCTCCAGTATGGCCTAAAGCTCAATAAGTATGAGGTGCTTAAGAAGAGTGCTTTGGAGTACCTTGCATCGGCAGGCTTCTGTGTGGCTAAGGTCCGCTATGGTATGTGGTCAATTAAAAACCGAAGTGATGTAAAGGTAGATGTGGTCAATGTTAATCGTTTCTTTTTCAACCAAGATAGCGAAGACCCTCGTATGACAGACATCTATCGCATGGGCGAGATACACGACTATACATGGAATGAGCTGAAGCGAGACTTCTACACAGGCAATGAGGCAGACATGAAGGTGTTGCGCGAGGTGTATTCTCAAGTGTTAGAGCAGAGACGAGCGAGTGAGAATGATACTGCCGAGAATAATCTTGATAACCTTGACTTCTTCGGTGTATCTAATAATGGTAAATACCGAGTATATGAGGTGTGGACTAAGCAGGTGCGTAATGTAGAGTATGTGCATGATAGGGCTAAGGGAGAGGAGATATTTGATGAGGTGCATAGCTCAGCATACTATGATGCACTGAATGCAGAACGCAGAGCGCAGATGGAGGCGTATGGCATTGATGAGGAGACTATCCAGAGCCAGCTTATTGAGCATCGCTCTATTGCAGAGGAGTATTGGGTGGCAAAGTGGCTAACACCACAGGGCCTATGTCTTAAGAAAATGGAGACTCCATACGCGCATCAGACACCTCCGTATGTTATTGGCTCTATGCCTCGTATTGATGGCGTATCGAAACCTCTATACTCGCACATCACAGACACCAACAGAACAATTAACCGCCACGCTACACTTATAGACTTTGCTATAGCAAGCTCGGCAAAGGGCTGTCTTATGGTGCCACAGAGTATGCTCCAGCATAATACACTTGATGAGATTGCGAAGCAGTATGCTCGCACAGATGGTATTCTTATCTTTGATGACTCTAAGCCTGTGGTAAACAAACCATCACAGTTATCATCTAATGCTATACCTACAGGTGCTTTTGATTTTCTCAATATGGAGATACAGCAGTTGAAAGAGATTAGCGGTCTATCGGGTGCGCTATCGGGTCAGGCATCACGCTCTGGAACACCATCATCACTATATGCACAGCAAGCACAAAACTCAATGCTTAACTTCGTGCTACTCTTTGATTGTTTCTCAGACTTCAATGAGGCGGTAGCAACAAAGGTATTGATGACACAGATGCAGTATTACACGACTAAGCGTCATGTGGATATCTCTGGCAAGGCTTATGACAAGACAGCAATATATTATGAGCCTGAGGTTATCGACAAGATTGTAGATTGGAATGTGGTAATATCAGAGGGGGCTGATACTCCTGTATTCAGACAGCTGCATGACGAGTTGTTGAAGTACCTATTTGAGGCAGGCGCTATCAATGCAGAAATGTTGCTTGAGAACTCGTCAGCGCCATTCGCTAAAAAGCTCCTTGCTCAGGTACGCTCGGCACGCCAGCAGGCAGAGCAGGGTAATATGGGGGCTGCTGCTCAGGGATTGGGTGATATAGACCTCACGCAGATGCAGACAGACCCTAACTCTTTGGAGATGGTAAGGCAGCTGTATAACGAAAATATCGCAACAGTACCTATCCAAGAGCCTCGAATACCAAAGGTGGCATAACAAAAGGGAGTCAAACGACTCTCTTTCTTTTTACATGTCAGCCTCGGTGCGTATGCTTTGTCGCATCATGCCTCGGTACATATCATCATACTTTGGCATAGGCGTAGGTATAGGGAGTTTATCGCTTACCCACAAGCATATACCCGAAGACATATATATATCATCGTGCTGACCATCAATAGCACCATACGAGCCATCTTGTTTAAGCTCATACCATCCACACTCATCGAGCATACGCTGGTCACGCTCGATAAACCCCATATCTCGGAGTCCGCGAGTCATGATAGACACAATCTCTGACTTGTTACTGCCTGTATGGAAACCATAGCGTAGGGGTATGCCCTCCTTAATTTTACTTGGGTCATCACGATAGTAGAGATTAGGATATACATGGGCGATAATATCCAATACCGTGGATGTAAAATTACCCTCTGTCTGGAATTTCTTGAGAGAGTTAGACTCTACAACAAGGAGTGCATCGCAGTAATACTTGGCTACTTGCACAGCCCTCCATGCCGTAAGGTCTTGATCCATATGGAAGCGATAGGTGGCCACAAACTCAGGGACACCTCCATTCATCATAGGTAGTCGATCTAATACACGGATGACAGACCAGTCAGCTTTAGCCGCAGCACCTCCAATATCTAATGATACCACATAGCGATTGTTGTATAGTTGTGTGGTGTCAGGCTTCTTCCATATCCAGAACTCTCCCTTAGCAATCTCCTTAAACTCAAGTGACTTGTTTAATGCCTCTGCTCCCGATGGGGCATCCGCAAACATCTCGCCAATCCATGTAGGCTTCTTGGCGAACATCTCCATTTGCTTGATGTGTAGTGGATGATGGGCCTTTCTGCCTGATGTTACGAAAGCCTCGTCAGCCGTAGATGGGAACTGCTCCTGCATATCCCAATCGCTCTCGAAGGACTTTCGCTTCTCTCGATACCAATGTAATCCCTCAAGTGTTGCACCGAGCGAGAACATATATAATTCGTATGTGTTCATACTCTCGACAAACATCTTCATATCCTCAAATGAATTGAATGGAAGCGTGTACATGTCAATCTCCCACCACGCCACAAAGATAGGTGTATATGCGTTCTCTCCTTTTACGGCACTAAGCCAAGTGGTGTGGAAGAAGTTACCTGTACCCTTAGCTGTTGACTCAAGGGCAACCATTGTAAATGGCTCAAGAGGCACAGAGCCTTCAAAAGCGTTAACAAAGTCACTCGGTTTGCGCTGCGCTGTCTCCTTCCAATATCCCACCTCTGAACAATGTACGAGTTTGTAGTTACCTGAGTGGAGCGAGTTAGGCCTCTCCATAGAGCCGATATAGATTACACATCCTCTATCTACAATCTGCTTATTCTTCGATGACCCCTCAAATGCTCTAAAGCGAATATCCAATATATCCTTAGGATGACGCTCGGCCATCAAGGTGTACATGGAACGGATATTTCGTGCAGCCTCCTCAATATGTGTAGCAATTACACTATTCCAATTCTTACGATGATAGAGTTGTATCCATGAACAGAAAAGCTGAATGAGTGTTGAGCCTCCCCACTGACGAGCCTTAACAAGGATAATTCGTATAGGCTTAAGGGCGAATGCTGTCTCAACTAACACTTTAAGTAGTTTTCGTTGTGCTTTGCGCAACTTAAACTTAACCTCCTGACCACTCGCCTTATCAAAAATGGTTGCACAAGTGGCAGCCCAATATTCAAAATCATACTTGAGTCGTAGGCGTGTTATAACATCTAATATCTCATCCTTGTTTATGTTTTTAGACTCTATGTACTCTTCAAGCGAAGTACACTGCAATATTTCGGAAAAGAGTGTTGCAGAGGCAATGTAAGACGGTATGTAGATGTGTCTTCCATCATTAGTCAAGTTTAATCGCACACGCTCGATAGGCGACCCAAGACCTGTCAATGGGTCGTACTCGGAGAAGAGCTCCTCCTTGTTAATAGTATTTTGCGCTATTATCCTATCAACTTCTTTTGCGTTCATACTTTATTCGGTAAATCAGTAGTCTTAGGATATTACGCTTCGACCATGGTGTGATATGCATATAGTAGAGTTTTTCTACGAAATAAGCGCGAGGTAGATGTCTTGCGCGTATAGGATCTGCCTCAAGTTCAGCTTGCCAAAGAGCGTCATAAGCAGTATAGATAACCTCTCGGAGACGCTCACATTCCACATCGCAGTATCCTTTTTTTCTCCCTGCAGTCATAGGAATTTATTTTTTGGCAAAAGTAAATACAATTCTTTATATACGCAAGAAAATATCAATAAATACCTTTACCGAAGAATAAAAGTATTTATCAGAATGGCAACAAAAAAGAGTAAAGAAGAGATGCCAAAGGAGGTTGATATTGCCCTTGTAGAAGGTGCAGATGTCGCTCCAGAGGTACAGGTAACGGAGACCACAAAATCCGTAAATCCTACGCCTTCACGATCACGCGAGTGGATGCAGAAGAAGTATGCAAACCGCAACTGGGAGGATGATGCCACCTACGATGAGGACTTAGCGACACATCTTGAGGAAACGGATAAGCGCTTGGCATCATACACCGAGAGCGATGAGCGTATTGCTCGCATCCTCGACCTTAATCCAGAGTTTTCTGATGTCCTCGATGCAATGGATCAGGGTGTGCCTTTCCTCGTTGCGCTACGCAGATATGCAGGTGACATCTTCGAGAATGCCCCTGTCGAGGGCGATGATGACTTTGAGGCATATCGAGAGGCCGCAGAGGCTTACCTCGCAGAGAAGAAGAAGAGCGATGAGGAGATTGCAACCCGTAAAACCAATCTCGCAGATTCAGAGGCTCGCTTTGTCGAGTTTGTTGAGTCACAGGGTTGGGATGAGAAGAAGCAGGATGCCTTTGTAAAATTCGTTGTAGACAGCCTTAACGCCTTGTCTATGGGCGATGTGTCAGAGAAATATCTCGGCATTATGCGCGATGCTTTCACCCATGACGAGGATGTCGAGGAAGCTAAGGAAACAGGTGCTATCGAGGCACGCAATGAGAAGATCACAGCAAAACGCATCAAAGCGGAAGCAGAGACAGATGGCATGCCTATGGGAGGCAGCGCAAGTCCTATCGTGGTGGAGGAAGAGCCAGAGGAGGATGATTTCCTTGGTGAATCAGCAAAGCGATGGAATACAAGACAGTTCAAATAATAACATCTTAAATTTAGAAATTTATGACAGAGATTACAGGCGCATCAGCAGATGCAACAATTCAGGGTACGGTAGGTACACATACCACAGGTGTGGTAGACGGTGCAACCAAGGTGACAGGCACACCAGAAATCAATAAACCGACAACTTCGCAGAAGCTCGCAAAGATTGGCTGGAGCAATGCACCTCTTGACACTTTCTTGCGTAATATCGGCAAGGCTAAGACAAAGTCAGATACTTATCAGTTCTTCTCAGTAACTGCGCGTGGCGTAGCATGTTCTACTACAGCAGGTTTTACAGGTGACTTTAACCCTAAGAGTATTGTGCTAAAGATGACTACGGGCGTACATAGCTTGTCTAAGTCTGGTGTCCTTATTGCTCCAAAGTATGAGGTAGGTGCCAATGGTACTGTATCGGCAGCAAAGGGCAATGTGGCTATTAAGCCTGCGATGTTTCATATTGCAGATATTAACTATTCTACAGGGGATGTAACACTTGCTCCTCTTAATTTCAATGGCGTAGCTGATGGCGTTACTTTCGCTAATACTGCATTCTTCCGTTCAGGTGTCGCATGCGATCAGGATGTAGCTATTACAGATGACCCTCAGGCAATGCCTACGAAGGACCACAACTTCTGCCAGCGCATGCTATGTACTATTTCAGAGAATATGTATCAGGCTATGCAGGACAAGGAGGTAGAGTATGGTTTGAATGATTACCGAGATCAGGCGCTTCTTGATTTCCGTTTGCAGTCAGAGATGGCCGCTATCTTTGGTGGTGGTGCAATCGCTGGAGAGAATTTCATCGACCCAGTTACAAACAAGCGTAAGCTACACATGCGCGGTGTTCTTGACTTCAATATTCAGCATATCTTTAAGGGCGAAGAGAGCATTGATGAGTATCTTAACAATGTGATGGAGCAGATGTTCTCTGTGAATAACGGCTCATCAGAGCGACTTCTTATCTATGGTGCTGGTTTCGCAACAGCTCTTGCTAACTCAAAGTGGTGGCAGAAGCAGCTTGAGGCAAACAAGACAGAGATTAAGTGGGGTGTAACATGGAAGATGGTAGAGTCTAACTTTGGATCACTCCGTGGCATCATGGACCCAGCATTGTCGTTGACAGGCGATTACACTAACTGTGCATTGATTATTGACCCAGCACATATTCGCTTGGTAGAGCAGGTACCATTGCAGGAGCGTAAACTTGACCTTGTGTCAGCAGGTATCCGCAATTCAAAGGATATCGTATTGGAGGAGTCAATTACTCTTGAGTTGACAAATCCAAAGGCACACGGTTTGTTGATCCTTTAGTAGTGTAAATTTTAGGGGAGGGACAACCCTCCC
>UZAT01085333.1_pt1 | contig 21383 bp, 20 predicted proteins | sample 2160861 | NCBI WGS metagenome assembly UZAT01 (sample SAMEA5138306, study PRJEB28736) | viral metagenome | reverse complement strand
CTCGCATGGGAAGAGATCGCGAAGTTCGTCAACTCCGACAAGGATCTCGGTGAGCTCTTCAAGGTGCAGGAGTACAAGTGTCTGATCACGGCACTCAATACGAATTGCACGATCGAAGCTCTGAGCAAAGAGCGGAGCCTCGATGACGGCTTCCGAGGCATCTTCACCAGCGTGGACGAGATCCACCAGCATCCGGACAACTCGATCTATAAGGCCATCTATAACGGCACCAGAGCTCTCGATGAGTGTTTGGTGTCCATGATCACCACTCGAGGCAAGAAGCTCAACTCCTTTTGTAAGGAGATGGATGACTACTGCATCGGGGTGCTGAGCGGTGCCTATCGAGCGGATGACTTCTTCATCGACATCTATTGTCTCGATGATCAAGATGACATCTGGGATCCGAAAAACTGGGTCAAGGCGAATCCGTTTCTCTGCAACTCCGAGAGTGGTCGAGAGACGCTCGCTCGAGACGCCCAGACGGCAAAGGACATGGGTGGATCTGATCTGCGAGACTTCATCACGAAGTCGCTGAACATGTGGGTCAAAAACTCCGATGCTGCTCTCATCGACATCGATGCATTCGTGCAGTGCGGATCCGATCGGACACTCGAGGACTTCCGAGGTCGCTCGTGCTGGGTGGGTCTGGATCTGTCCTCCGGTGGCGACCTCACCACGATCGCTCTCGAGTTCGAGGAGCCTGATCAGAAATACTACTTCTACACTCACAGCTTCATGCCGAGAGGCCGACTCGATGAACACATCGCGATGGATCTCGAGCCCTACGATCTGTGGGAGCAGCAGAAACTGATCACGGTGACAGGTGGCCAGATGGATTATAAGAACGATTACAAGTTCATCATCTCCCATCTGAAAAAGCTGATAGAGGATTATGATCTGAGGATCCTGGGTATCGGCTTCGATCCGCACAATGCGGACGGCATTCTCTCAGATCTCGAGGAGTTTGGTGCACCACTGATGTCGATCACTCAGTCAGCACGATTCCTCAATGACGCCACTGTTGACATCCGTCTGAGCACGAAGTCACTGAAGATCGAGTATGATCGCTCCAATGAGCTGATGGCTCGATCCTTCACAAATGCGGTGGTCGTGACCAACTCCTTCGATGAGATCAAAGTGGACAAGCGTGACAGCGAACGATGCAAGCGTATCGATCCGGTCGATGCTTGTATCGATGCTCACACGATACTCATGAAGAATCGCGAGGAGCCCATGGTCGATCCTGAGGCTCAGATCGATGACTATCTGAGCATGATGGGCTGGTAAATATTTGAGAGGTGATGTGAATGGGCGTTTTCAATCGGATCGCTGACCGATTCCGGCGAAAAAGCGCATCGACCAACAATGACAAGTGGAAGCAGCTTGCCGACTGGCTCGGCATTGACAGTGATCAGCCCAGAGGAGCTCTGGCTGAGGCCACATACTTCGCCTGTCTGAAGGTGCTGTCCGAGTCGATCGGCAAGCTACCTCTGAAGCTCCAGAAGAGCACCAGCAAGAATGGTGTGAGCACAGTGTGGAGAGATCCTCGGTACATCGTGGTGCATGATCGACCGAATCCCTACATGACGAGCACCATGTTCTGGAGCACTATGGAGTATAACCGAAACCATTTCGGCAACGCATACGCTCTGATCCACGGTGCCGGTACTGCAAAGAGCCCGATGTCGCTGTGGATCCTGCCTTCTGACAGGATCACGATCGTCAACGATGACAAGGATCTTTTCGACAACGGTGCAAACAAGATCTATTATGTGTACAGCTCTCCCGAGGGTGAGGTGTATACCTTCCACAATGAGGAAATTCTGCACGTTAAGTCGAGCAGCACTGTGGACGGTTACACCGGTGTCTCTGTCCGAGAGCGTCTCGCGACCACGATCGATGGCAATATCAACGCTCAGAAGATGCTCAACGGCTTGTATAAGAGCGGCTATACTGCCAAGGCTGTGCTCGAGTACACGGGTGATCTGAGCGATGCCAATGTCAAGAAGTATGTCAAGGGCATCGAGCGGTATGCCAAGGGCACCAACACTGACGATCTGAGCTCGATCATCCCGATCCCGGTGGGCTCCAAGCTCACTCCTCTGAATATCTCGCTCGCTGATGGACAGTTTATCGAGATCAAAAAGTATAGTGCTCTCCAGATTGCATCTGCTTTCGGCATCAAACCGAATCAGATCGGAGACTACGAGAAGAGCTCCTATGCTTCAGCAGAAGCACAGCAGCTCTCTTTTTATGTTGATACGCTGCTTTTCATCGTCAAGCAGTATGAGGAGGAGCTCTCCTACAAGCTGCTCAGCTTCGATGAGATGCGCAAGGGCTACCGGTTCAAGTTCAACGTTGATGTCATTCTGAGAGCAGACTTCAAGACCAAGGTCGAGACGCTCTCGAAGGCTGTCAATACATTCCTCTTCACGCCCAACGAGGCTCGCGAAAAGCTGGATCTCGAAGCGGTGGAGGGCGGTGACTCTCTGATGGGCAACGGCTCGACAGTGAAGCTGGAGCAGATCGGCATTCAGTACACGGATGAGCCACAGCCCGACAACGATCTAGAGCCTGAGACATCAACGGATGACTCTGGTGAGGAAGGAGGTGAGACGGATGGAGAAGGAACAGAAGGATCTGGTGCAGGATCTTCAGCTTAAGAGTGCAGAGATCGGCTCTGTTGCTCCCACTGATGATGAGATGGCGAAGATCAATCAGTACACGCTGGAGGATCTCAAGTCTGAGGATGTATTCATCTTCAAGGTGGCGATGTGCGACAACGAGATCGATCGCGACAATGAGGTGTTTAGCCTCGATGCACTGACTGCGATGAAGGATCTTTTCGTGGGTAAGACCATGATGAAGGATCACAATCATCAGAGCACTGACGGTCAGTGTGCTCGCATCTATGCAACGGAGCTCCGACAGGACAGCGTGAAGCAGACCAGTCGTGGTGAGCCCTACACTCAGCTCGTGGCTCATTGCTACATGCTCAATACTCCCGAGAATGCATCGATCATCGCCGAGATCAAGGGTGGTATCAAGCGTGAGGTCTCGGTGGGCTTCCGAGCAGAAAAGGCAACGTGCTCGATCTGCAAAGGCGACATCTGGACGTGTCGTCACTGGTGGGGCAAGATGTACGATGGTCTCAAGTGCTATGCCACTCTGGACGATGTGACCGATGCCTATGAGCTGTCTTTCGTCTGCGTCCCGGCTCAGCCTAAGGCGGCGGTGACCAAGGCCAATGGCAAGCCTCGAGAAAAGGCAAACGACCAGGAATCCAATATCCCGAACGACTTCGACCTTCGCATGAAGGAAGCGGAGTCGTTTATTTTTACCAACAATGAAAGGAATGATGATCATGAATAAGAAGATGCGTGAGCTGCTGACCAAGATCGAAGCAAAGACTCTGGAGGCCAAGGAGGCTCGTGACAAGGGCGAGACCGACAAGGCCATGACTGCTCTGAATGACATCGATGCTCTGAAGAAGGAGTTCGAGGTCGAGAAGCGACTGATGGAAGAGGAGAAGCCCGAGGAGCCCGAGAAGAAGGCTGCTCCCGTTGACGCTGTCAAGGCGTTCGCCTCTGCTGCTCGTTCCGGCTTCAAGGGCATGAATGAGGGCACTCCTGCCCAGGGTGGCTACACTGTGCCCGAGGACATCGAGACCAAGATCAACCATCTGCGTGAGAACGGCGATTCTCTCCAGTCTCTGATCACTGTCGTGCCTGTCAAGACCGAATCCGGTGCTCGCACCTTCCGTGTGCGCTCTCAGCAGACCGGCTTCACCAACGTGGCAGAGGGTGGCGCGATCGGCACCAAGGATACTCCCGAGTACACTCGCCTGGAGTACACTGTCCAGAAGATGGCTGGCATCTATGAGGCCACCAATGAGCTGCTGGAGGACAGCGATGCCAACATCGCCAACGAGCTGACCAACTGGATCGGCAATGAGTCTCGCGTGACTCGTAACAATCTGATTCTGAATGCCATCAAGACCATCGCCTCCACTGCTATCGCTGAGGGTGCTGACGGTCTGAAGAAGGTGCTGAATGTCACTCTGAAGCCCTACTTCCGCAACTCTGCTGTGATCGTGACCAATCAGGATGGCCTGAATTATCTGGACACTCTGAAGGATGAGCACGGTCAGTATCTGCTGAAGCCCGAGATCGCTGATGCTACTCAGTATCGTTTCGGTGGCTTCCAGGTCAAGGTGTTCGACAATGACACTCTGCCTTCCAACACTGCGACCGGTGGCAAGCGCGGCATCCCCTTCATCGTGGGCGATCTGAAGGAAGCTGTCGTGATGTTCGAGCGCAAGGGTATCAACATCCTGAGCTCCAATGTTGCCGGTGACGCCTTCGCGCAGGACATGACCTACTTCCGCGCCATCGAGCGCGAGGTGGTCAAGGTTCGCGATGCGGCCGCTGTGGTCAACGGCGTGATGACTGTCGCTGACACCACTGTGGCCTGATAACTTGACAAGGAGATGATCTTATGGGTCTGACAATGGAAACGCTGAGAGATCATCTCGGTATCGACTACGAGGATCCGAGCACGTCTCGGATCCTCTCTCGTCTGCTTTCGGTCGCTGACAAGTACATGGTCGGTGCTCTCGGTACCGGCTATCCGGCAGAGGATGAACGAGTGATTCAAGGTCAACTCATGATCTGTGATGATCTCTTCTCCACCAGAGGTACCTCTGACAAGGTCTCTGGTGCCACTCGGAAGATGCTGGACAATCTTCTCCTCCAGGTGCGTCTGGAGATGCGAGAGGGTGATGCGGTATGAGGTACGACAAGCCGATCATGCTGATCAAGTATGATGAGGAGACTCGCGAGTGGTCTGATTTGCATCTGCTTCACGCTCGTGTGAATAAGACTGCTGGCAACGAGTATCTCGGATCTGGTGCCTTCCAGAGCACTGCGACCAAGACCTTCGAGGTGCGATATAACGCACTGATCCGCGATGTGGAGCTCAACTGCCAGCTCTACCGGGTGCGATATCCGGCTGTCGGCGGCGATGAGTACAACATCGAGGACTATGATGATTTCGAGGATCGTCATCTGAGCGTCAAGCTGCTGGGGGTGGCTCGCGGTGTCTAACATCACGATCGATCAACTGTCTGACGCGATCACGGCTCAGCTCAATACCTTCGAGAAAAACGTTCGTGAGGGTGTGAAGAGGGCTGTCGATGAGACGATGGATGAGATGGTCAAAGATACGAAAAGCACTGCCCAGTCGCGTACCGGACGATATAAGCGTAAGATCTCAGCGACTGTCGGTGAGAATACGCTGATGACATACTCGAAAGTGTGGCATGTCAAGAAGCCCGACTATCGACTCGCGCATCTGCTTGACAAAGGTCACACACTTCGCAACGGCGGTCGATATGGCGGCAATCAGCATGTGGCGAGTGCTGAGCATCGCGCTGTTGAAAACTTTCAGCGTAAGATCGAGGAGGTGATCCGCGATGCTGGATCTGAAAGCTGAGCTCGCTGAGACGGGGATCCCATTCGAGCCGATCGGATGGATCAAGGCTCCGGCGTATCCGTATGGGATCTTCAGCGATCGTGTCGAGGTTCGCGGAACGGATCTCCCGAGCAAGTACAAGGTACTCACGCACAATGTGAGCATCTCAGCGTATCACAAAGACTATGATCAAATTTTTGCAGTGCAGAAGAGGCTGATGACGTGGGCGAATGCTCGCGCTCTGAAGTATGTACTGCACATCGAATACATCGATGATGAGGATCACCACTGTGTGACGCTCACATCGACTATCACTGAAAAAGAGAGGACTGATTAACTATGGCAGCGAGCGAGCGTATTGTACTGGGCTCCGGTGAGCTGTACTGCATGGAGTTCACTGGCACCATGCCCGAGGACTCTGCGATCGAGACTGATGAGAATCTGCTCGGTCACATCTCTGGCGGTGCGAGTGTTGAATATAAGCCGACTTTCTACACCTGCAAGGACGATCTCGGCAAGGTGCAGAAGAGTATCCTGACCGATGAGGAGGCTACTCTGAAGAGCGGCATCATGACCTGGGTCGCGTCTACTCTTCAGAAGCTGTGCACCACTGGTCGCGTGAGTGAGGACACTGCCAAGAAGGTGCGCACTCTGAAGATCGGCGGCATCTCCAACCAGGACGGCAAGAGCTACATCCTGCACTTCCTGCACAGTGATCCCGAGGGCGATATTCGTCTGACTATCGTGGGTCGCAACGAGGCCGGTTTCACTCTGACCTTCGCGAAGGACAAGGAGACTGTCATCGATGCTGAGTTCAAGGCTCAGCCCAAGATCGACAAGGAAGGCACTCTGATCGTCTACAAGGAAGAGATTCCTCAGGCGGCAGCGTAGTGAACACAGAGGAGAGGGCACGACACCTCTCCTCTTTTTTATATAGACAAGGAGGATAAAAACATGGCAGCTATGCTCGATCTGACGAAGGTAAAGAAGTCGTATCTCCCGGTGCGACTGCCTGATGGCACTGTAATCAATATGGGTACTCCTCGCAAGGATGTGTATGAGGAGATGACTCGCATCGATCCGATCCTCAAGGCTCTGAAGGATGACAATGTGGAAGATGCACTCGAGGCGATGGAGATCACCTATGATTTCGTGGCTCGCATCATGAGCAATAACAAGGAGAATCGTGAGATCACTCCCGAGTATGTGCGTGATGAGCTGGAGCTCGATGGTGCACTTTCTGTGATGTATGCCTTCACCGACTTCATCAACGCGAAGAAGGCGGCTGAAGCAAAAAACTGAAGCTCCCTCACTATCCTACCGATGATGGTGAGGGGCATCATCAATATCGGACTGTTACCTACTGGGAGCACCTTGTCTCTCAGTATAGCGGACTCAACCTGATCGAAGTGAATCACCTGGACATCTTCGAGTTCTGGGTGCTTCGGCGAGATGCGTGGATCTATCACCACAGTCAGACCGAGAAGGGTCAAGAGTATCTCGACAATGCGTGGATCTGTGAGCAAACGGCTCCGGACAGGAAGCGTCTGAGGGAACGGTTCGGACGGAAGGATGTGGTGAACAATGGCGAATAATCTCAAGGGCTTGACAATCGAGATCGGCGGTGATACCACATCGCTATCTAATGCGCTGAAGGGCGTGAATAAGGATATCTCCACGCTCCAGGCCGATCTCCGAGCGGTGAACAGCGCACTCAAGCTGGATCCGAGCAACGTGGAAGCAGTCGCGATGAAGCAGGAGCTTCTCGGTGATGCGGTGGAAGCTACTCGTGAAAAGCTGGAGACGCTTCGAGAGGCTCAGCGTCAAGCCGATGAGCAGATGGAAAACGGCCTCGAGGTCGATGAGCAAGCATATCGCAGTCTGCGAGCTGAGATCGTGCGAGCTGAATCCTCTCTGAGTGACTATGAACGTCAGCTCAATGAGATGGGCGAGGCGGCAGATGATGCCGGTGATGATCTCGATGATCTTGCCGATGCGGCTGATGATGCTGATCGACAGATCGATGATGCCGGTGATGCTGCTCAAGAAGCTGCTGATAAGTTTGAGGAGATGGCTGACAGTGCGGCTGAAGGCGTTGACCGGATGGGCACTGGTTTCGGCAATCTTGCGAGCGGAGTGGGCACTGTTGTCACGGCTGTCACCGGTGCCTTCGCGGCAGTGGGCGGTGCTATGCTGTATGCCTCTGAGAGCACTCTCGAGTATCGCACCAATATGGCGAAGCTCGAGACTGCTTTCGTTGAGGCCGGTGGCACTGCTGATACAGCGGCTCAGAAGTACAAAGACTTCTATGGCTTCCTCGGTGATGAGGGTCAAGCCACTGAGGCAACTCAACATCTGGCCCAGCTCACAAATGATCAGAAGTCTCTGAGCGAATGGACAAATATCGCACGAGGTGCGTTTTCGCTTTTCGGATCGAGCCTCCCCATCGAATCGATGATGGAGGCCGCGAACGAGACCTCCAAGACCGGACAGCTCACTGGTGCTCTCGCCGATGCATTGAATTGGGCCGGCGTCAATGAGGAAGAGTTCCAAGCGAAACTCGATGCTTGCACCACTACTCAAGAGCGTGAAGCTCTGATCCGTGAGACGCTGAACGGTCTCTATGGTGAGGCTGGTGAAAAGTATCAGGAGAATGCCAAGGATCTGATCGAGTCGAACGAGGCTCAAGTCAGATACACTGACGCGATGGCGACGTTCGGCGCGAAGTCTCAGCCGATTCTCACTGCGGTGAGGAACGGATTCGCATCACTGGTGGAAGCGGCGAGCGGATTGCTCGAAGATGTGGACATGGATGCCATAACTGAGGCAATCGAAAATGCATTCGCATGGTTCCTCGATACGGCTGTCCCGGCGATCAAGGATGCAATTCAGTGGGTAATCGATCACAAGGATCTCATCCTCGGAATAATCACGGCGATCGGTGCCGGTTTCGTGGCGTGGAATGTCGTGCAGATCGTCTCCGGCGCGGTACAAGCATTCACCTCGTTCACGAGTGCGTTGAAGCTCGCTCAAGCTGGATTCGGAGCTCTTGACATGGCGATGAAAGCGAATGTCATCGGCATCGTTGTCACTGCTGTGGCGGCTCTCGTGGCGGGTATTATTTACCTGTGGAATAACTGCGAGTGGTTCCGCGACTTCTGGATGAACATGTGGGAGGGCATCAAGACCGCCTTCGCTGTGGTTGTCGAATGGTTGAGCGGAGCAGCGGCTTCGATCGGTCAATTCTTCTCCGATGCCTGGGAGGGTATCAAAAGCGCATGGTCTGCTGTGACCGGCTTCTTCTCTGGCGTTTGGGAGGGGATCAAGGGTGCCTTCAGTGATCCGGGCGCGTGGTTCTCTGAGAAGTTTACTCAGGCCAAGGATCTCGCTCAAAATGCCTGGTCTGGCGTGAAGGAGTATTTCGGCGGTGTCTGGGAAGGAATCAAGGGTGCATTCAGCACCGTGGGCGACTGGTTTTCTGAGAAATTCACTCAGGCCAAGCAGCTCGCTCAAAATGCGTGGCAAGGTGCCAAGGAGCACTTCGCCACCGTGAAGGAGGGCATCACCAACGCCTTCTCCACTGTCGATAGCTGGATGTCCAACAAGTTCGGCAGTGCCTGGACGGGTGTCAAGACTGTGTTCGCTCCGTTTGTCGGTTACTTCCAGCAAATTTGGAATAGCGTGAAGGGTATCTTTTCGGCTGTCAAAAACGTGCTGAGCGGTAACTTCTCCGGTGCCTGGGAGGCCATCAAGGGCGTTTTCTCCGGCTGGGGTAGCTTCTTCTCCGGCTTGTGGGGTCAGATGAAAAACGCATTCGGCAATGTCGCTGAGCTCGGCAAGGATATCGTTCGCGGTCTGTGGAACGGTATCAATGACATGGTGGGCTGGATCGGTGGAAAAATCCAGTCGTTCGGCGACAGTGTGCTGGGCGGCATTAAGCGATTCTTCGGCATCGCGTCTCCCTCTAAGGTGATGCGTGATGAGGTCGGTCGCGATCTGGTTCGCGGTGTCGGTGTTGGTATCGAACAGAATGCCGATGAAGCGATCGAGCCGATGGATGATCTTGTCGATGAGATGACCGGCGTCAACATCGACCGCAACATCAGCAACACCTTCCGAGGTACGGCTGTGAACGAGTTCAGCGGTCTCTCTGAGCGTCTCGATGCAGTGGTGGACTATTTGTCCAAGTATCTGCCTGGGTTGGCTGACAACGCCTCTCAGAGCATCTATTTGGACGGTGACACGCTGGTGGGTACTCTCGGCGGTCGCATCGATGCTGAGCTTGCTCGGCAATACACGAAGAAAGGACGTGGTCAGTGATGTCTGACATGCGCGGTATCACATTCGTTGACATCGTGAGCGGTGCATCTAAGCACACAGCAGATGACTGGGATCTGATCATGTCTCGCAAGGCGATCGGCACACCGACTCCTCGTGTTGTCAAGGTGGACATGTCTGATCGCGATGGTGAGCTCGATCTGAGTGATGAGATTCGAGGGAGAGTGTCCTATCAAAATAGGGCACTCTCTTTCTCATTCACTTGTACTACTCGCCAGTCTACATGGGCAGATCTACGAGCCGAGATCGCTGGCTTTATTCATGGCAAGCGGCTCAAGATCGTGGATCCGGATACTCCGAATCACTACTATATCGGACGCTGTACACTGCAAGAGCCCACCTACATCGGCGAGGCGATCATGTTTCTCGATGTGACGGTGGATGCTGATCCGTATCGACTGAGCAACACTGAGACCACTGTGTCGAAGAGTGTGAGTGCTGGTTCAACAGTGAGCCTGGTCAACAGTGCCATGCCTGTGGTGCCCACGATCACTGCGAGTGCTGACATGACGATCACGTTCGGCAACTTCTCATCCTCTCTCGCGAGTGGCAGCACTTATGAGATCCCGGAGATCACGCTGGAGAACGGCGCGAACACGATCAACATCGCTGCTGGATCCGGCACGATCACCTTCACATATAGGCAGGGGGCGATCTGATGTATCGGATCACACTGGGTAACACGACAATCTATGATCCGAGGATCCCGAGATGCTTCCTGGAGAATCCGGTACTCAATCAGAAGGCGAACAAGGTCGGCACTCTGAGCTTCCGTATCTATCCGACTCATGCACAATATGGGCAGTTTGTCAAGCTGGCCTCTGTGCTCAGTGTTTATAAGGACTCTCAGCCTCTCCCGATGTGGAGAGGTCGAGTTCTTTCCACAGTCATGCGGATCGATAAGAGCATGGATATCGAGTGCGAGGATCTGCTCGCGTATCTACTCGATACCATCGTGAGACCTTTCGACTTCTCCGGCAGCGTTGAGGGCTTTCTCGCCTATGTCCTCGCTCGGCACAATGAGCAAGTGACTCCGGTGCAACAGATAAAGCTCGGCACTGTGACAGTGGTCGATCCTAACGACTACATCCATCGCTCCAGTGTGGACTATCTGTCCTCGTGGGAGGTCATCGAGTCGAAGCTGGTCAAGCTCCTCGGCGGCTATCTGCGACTCAGGCACGAGAGCGATGGCATGTATCTCGATTATCTCGAGGGCACTCTGGAGGATCTTCCGACAGCGACTGACGAGATCGAGTACGGTGAGAATCTGACCGATCTCACTGAAGAGGTGGATGCCGGTGAGACATACACGGTGTGTATCCCACTGGGGGCGAAGATCTCGGACGGTGACAGCACCGGCGGTCAGAATCAGCAGCGATTGACGGTGGCGAGTGTCAATGATGGCCTGGACTACATCGTCAATGAAGAGGCTCTCGCTCGGTACGGCTGGATCTGTGCACCGGTAAAGGATACCACCTGGGACGATGTGACGCTCCCGAGCAATCTGCTGAGGAAGGCTCGAGAGTATCTCGATGGTAAAGGCATCAAGTTGAAGAACACGCTGAAGCTCAAGGCCATCGATCGAGATTTCGATTTTCTCAGCCATGTGCGAGTGAAGAGTACACCTCACGACATCAGAGCGGTGTATCTCTTGACGGAGAAGATGACGCCTCTCGCGGATCCCAAGGGAGCCAACATCACTCTCGGTGATTCGTCTCGGCTGCTGAGCGATACTGCTTTGAGTGGCTTCAAGGATGCTCTTGAGCGCATCGAGACGGTGAGTGGTACTGTCGATCAGAATAACGCTCAGACCAATGCCGAGATCAATGAGCTCGCCCAGACTGCTCTCCATCTTCAGAGCAACATGGAGCGTACTGCTCAGGAGCTCATCTCCCAGATGAGTGCAACGTACACGAGCAGCTCGAGCTTCGAGGAGTACAAGGAAGCGGTCTCCACTCAATTCACACAGAGTGCGACTGCATTCTCTCTCCAGTTTGACAAGCTGATCAATCAGATCAACACGCTGAACGGTGAATCGACTCAGCAATTCTCCGAGATCCGGAAGTATATCCGATTCGAGGATGGCAACATCGAGCTCGGTCGATCCGACAGTGCTCTGATCTTGAGAATCACATCTGATCGCATTTCATTCTTGCTCAATAATGTGGAGATCGCATACTTCAGTTCCGGTCGGCTTTACGTTGAGAATCTCGAAGCTATCCGGACGCTGACGGTCGGCAACTTCACATATCTGCCTCGCGCGAATGGCAATCTATCTCTCAAGACGATCAATCCGAACATGGCTCTCGCTCGCTGGAACGGCTCCACCACTCTCGTGTGGGACGATCTCGGTGACAGTACTCAGAGTGAGCCTACTGCTGTCATGGCGATGTGGGACGGTGCCTCTACCTTCAGGTGGAACACCTTGAGCACCGATGCAGTGTGGAACGAGGTCGTGATCGTTGAGAATCCGCAATTCTACACGGTCGATGGTGAGACGTTTGTCACGGCAAACGGTCAGAATTTCAAAGTGTTAAGTGAGGTGCAGTGATAATGGCCGATTATGTTTCTAAATATACCGGCTCGGTAATTGATGAGGCCATCGGCAAGGTTGTCGATGGCCTCACCGATGCGGTCTCTCCGACTGCATCGGTTAAGCAGACAGCCGATGGTGCGACCATCTCGATCACTGATAAGGACGGCACGACCACAGCAACGATCCGCAACGGCGAGGATGGTAAGGATGGCAGTGCCGGTGCTCCGGGTGCCGATGGTAGTGATGGTGTCGGTGTTTCAAATATCTATCAGAAAACCACGAGCGTGGAAGACGGTGGTGAAAACGTCTTTGTCATCGAGTTGACGGACGGCACCATATCAAACTTCAAGGTTCGCAACGGCAGCAAGGGCAGTGCTGGTGCAGATGGTAGTCCGGGCGTTGACGGCAAGGATGGCGCTGATGGTGCGGCTGGTAAGGATGGCACCTCTGTCACGATCAAGAGTGTCAGCACATCCAGCGCGGATGGTGGCAGCAATGTTGTCACATTCTCCGATGGCAAGACCTTGACGGTCAAGAATGGCAGCAAGGGCAGCACCGGTGCAGCGGGTAAAGATGGCGTAGACGGCAAGACTCCAGTCAAGGGCGTGGACTATTTTGACGGCTCACCCGGTGAGCCTGGTGCTCCTGGTGCAGATGGTCATACTCCTGTAAAGGGTGTTGACTACTACACTGAAGCCGATAAGGCCGAATTCTCGCAGTATATCGCCTCCGAACTGGCGAAGCGTGGGCAGCTCAAGCCGGAGTTTGCGCAGAGTGAGGCGTGGCTCAACGCCAACGGTGACACGTCAAAGCTGTATGTCCTGCCGGATGGAATGATCTGGGCAAATGTGCAGACGGTGACGGAGAGCGAGAAAGTACCCAACTTCACGAATTTGATGGATGATCCGAATGCCTACATTAAAGATGGGTATCGCTATTCCAGCAGCTCTGCGGCTTTCAAGGAGTGTCCAACAGACTGTGCTGTGGTGGTGCCGATAACCGCTTCGGAAGCATACACCATCCGAATGATAGGAGCATCAAACAATGCTACTCAGCAGTACAGAAACTCCATATACTTCGGTACTTCCAACACTTCATTTACAGGGACGTTTGATACATCAAAACTCACATATGACATAGACGCTAATGTTGACAGTTCGATATACTTCTCGAACCCCCCGAGCGGAAGTTACTCCTATATGGTGTTCCACGTTGCTGATGGTGTTGATGCCGACAATCTCATTGTCACCGTAAACGAGGAAATCACTTACACCCCCACGGAGGGTGGCGTAGAATACCGCTGGGCCAGCACTGGCCGCGCATTTGTCCCCGCTGACTATGAGGACAGGATTGTAGCGCTTGAAGGTGGCCTTGCAGAGGCTGAGGGCGACATCGAAGCCTTGCAGACTAAGGTTGGCGGCATGGCGATGACCACCAACGCGACCACGGCATTTTCCATCCCTGCATACTGCCCTGTGCCACAGCTTCCGGCAGACGGGTCGGAAGGGGCGGACTTTGACTACAAGGCCACAACCACGCAGGATGCCTACGACTACATGGACGCGCTGTGCGGCAAGTACACGCAGTACATCACCAAGCAGACGATGGGCCAGGATGCAAGTGGTGCGTTCGATCATAACCGATATATATTGTCCAAGGCGTACTGGCGAGCGTGGCAGAAGGAAAACTATCCGAGGATGTTCGCGTGGATTAACGGCAGCACCGTGATTTACTCCGTGTCCGTGTCTCCGAGAGTCGGCGATACCATGTATTCCACGCCTTACATCGGCACGGTATACAGTACGGTGACGGCGGTTAACAGCGCAGCTAAGACGGCCAGCACCCGCACGGTCAACGGGCTTGTGTTCACAAGGCACGAAAGCGGCGACGTGGAGCCCACCATCGCTTACACCAAGCCCCCGCAGTATCCCGGCAGCTTCGCTGCGGCTTCTGTCTACAACTCGGCCTTTGGTTCGCTCACCAAGGTGTCAACGGTTGGCAGCGACTACTTCACCGGCGCGGACGGCATCAAGTACATCCGCTATCCATTTGAGGACAGGGGACAGGATAAGACCAAGCCGCTGTCCATCTTCATTCTGTCCAACGAGCACGGCAATTACGGCGATGATTTAATTCCCTCCTTTGTCGTGATGAGGATGGCGAAAGACCTGTGCAAGAACACGGAAAACCCGTTCCTCAAGTGGCTGAAAGAGAATTGCATGATTACCATGATTCCCGTGGGCAATCCGTGGGGTTATGCAAGATACCTTGAAAGTGGAAATACCAGCGGCTACTACAACAGCAATGGTATCAACATCAACCGCAACTACGATACGCCGGGCTGGTCTACGAGTGACACCAACTACGGTGAAACGGAGACCTTCGGCGCGTATCCTGGTTGTGAGGTCGAAACCCAGCACATCATGAACACGATGCAGCTGTGCAGGCCGAAGGTCGGCATCAGCATGCACAGTCCGGGATTCGCGCCGGAGTACAAGAATATGCCCGACAACGCCTATTTCATTTATCAGGGCCAGGGCTTTGACTCCGCAAGGGTACACAAAGTCACAGAAGCTCTGTATAGTAACTACGGCATGGGCGGCGCCGCAGATGTGGGGTATGCGCAGCACTACGAGATGTGCGGTAAGTCTCCCGCCTACATCCAATACGTTGGCGCGGTGGGCGGCTTGACAGAAACCGTCACACAGGAAAATGGCACGAATAACACACACACCTCTATTGCTATGGAACAGGCGTATACGCAGATGCTCCTGTTCCTGCAAACGTGGTGTGAGGAAGCGTTGCAGAAAGCATCGGAATAAATACCACACGGGGGACGGCAAATGAGCCGTTCCTCTTTTCTATACAGAAAAATAACAAGGGAGGTCGTTTGAATGGCTAACGTTGTTTTCAAACGTGGATCGGCTGTGGAGATCGCGGCTGTCCCGGTGACGGATGGCTATATTCTGTGGGACACCACAAACAATATCATGTATATGGATAACGGTCAGAGGAGACTGATTTTCGGTGTCGGCGGTGCGGACGGTATTCGTCCGGTCGAGTTCGGTGGCACCGGTGGATCCACTCCGGCTGATGCGGCGGCAGCTCTGCTGGTGGACAGTCTCGATGCGTCTCCTCTGCATGTCACGGCGAACACGGATCTCGACAACTACACGAATGCTGGTGTGTATAGTTGTATCACGAGCAGCATCGCTGCGACTGTCGCTAATAATCCCTGGACTACTGGTACGTTCACTCTGATCGTTCGCTACATCGAATCGAGCAACACTCTGCTTCAGTGGCTGGTCGGCTGCTGTGAGCATCAGAGCGAGGGCTGTGGCTGGTTCTTCCGAGCATGTGTCGGTGGCACCTGGTTCCCGTGGCAAACGGTGAACACCGGCAAGACCAAGTTTGATGTAGAGGGTGAGACTCTCGCCCACACCGATGCTGATGGCAATCTGGTCGCAAGCAATGAGATCAATGCTGACATCAAGATCAATGGTACGCTGACCGCCACGAAGATTGTCGGCGCGGTGTATATGTGATGGGAGGTGTGAAACATGGAACCACTCAAGATCCCTGCTGATAAATTCCATCTCGTGTGCTACTTCACATGTCGTACATTTGACAAGTATGAACCGGATGCCGGTGGTGATACGGCTACTTATTTGGGCAGATTCCACACCAAGCTGAATACACCGGAGACTGCGTCAGCGGATATTCGCTTTAACTTTAATATTCCGAGAGGAGCAACTGTCACGAGCGCGAAAGTATGCGCTACCTTGTCATCTCCCTTGTATGGTGCGGACACATGCACAATCAACGGTGTCTCGGTTAATACGGGCAAAAGCGTGGAGGTCGATGTGACGATCCCCGATGATGCCACATCACTGGTTGTGCCTTGTCGATTCTTGTGCAATAATCCGACTCACACGCATGATCCTGGTGGTGAATCGCCTTATATTTTTACATCGGGTGGTTATGAGTATCACAACTGGTATTATGATCACGAGAGTCGTTTGGACTACACCGATGTGTATCTTTTGATTGAGTACACGCCAGCGATCGAATTCACCGGGTGGACGGATGATCCTCTCGTGGTGGGCGAAACGTATGTGAAAGCGGTGCACATGACCGAGCTCCAGCAGTGGGCAGCGGTGCTGAGTGAGTATGCTGACAATGGCACTCCCACCTTTACTGTGGCGGTGCCGGGTGAGACCTCGCTCGCGCTGTGGCTGTCTCAGGTGCAAGAGATTCGAGCGGTGCTCGATGTGGTCGATCCGGATCACGATCCGTGGATCGATGTGAGTGTAAACAGCCCGAGGGCAGATGTGATGACACAAATCAGAGAGATCATCGTTGCGGCGATGTAAGGAGGTGATCGCATGGCGATCAGTGGCGTGATCACAAATTCAATCCATAGCGGTCACTATACGCTGAGGATCTCGTGGAGCGCGACTCAGAATGTGACCAACAACACCAGCACGATCACGGCTGATGTGTACCTGGTGCAAGACTCGAGCTGGTCGCTCAATATCGCCTCGAGATCCAACACAGTGAGCATCGATGGCACTTCCACGGCGTTCACCTCTCCGGCGATCAATAACAGTGGCGGTCGCACGACTCTGCTGGGCAGCACCTCGAAAACCATCTCGCATAACGGAGACGGTACTCGAAACGTGACCATCTCGGCAACGTTCAACATCAACGCCACGATCAGCGGCACCAAGTACACCAGCATCACGGCGAGTGCGACAGTGCAGCTCGACACGATTCCTCGTGCCTCGAGCTTCACACTGTCTGCCTCGACTGTGACTCTGGGCAATACGATCAAGGTGACGATCACTCGACACAGCAGCGCATTCACGCATCGACTGCGTTATTCGTGGGGGCAAACCTCAGGCACGATCGCGACTGGTGTAGGTACATCCTACACCTGGACGGTGCCTCTTGAGCTCGCGAACGGTATCCCGAACGGCACGAGCGGAACATGCTATCTCACAGTGGACACCATGTCCGGCAGTACGGTCATCGGCTCTGTGACGAGATCCTTCACCGGCACTGTCCCGGCGAACATCCTGCCCACGATCAGCAAGATCACACTGAGTGATCCATCCAACGCGATCCCGGCTGAGTGGGGTGTGTATGTCAAGGGCAAGAGCACTCTCAACATCGTCACGACTGCGAGTGGTGCGTATGGCTCGAGAATCGCCTCATACAGCATCCGAGCCAACGGTGGCACATATACCGGTGCAAATGCGACCACGGGTGTCCTGACGCAAGCTGGTGCGCTTTACGCTGTTGTCACGGTGACTGACACTCGTGGTCGGACGGCGTCTCAGTCTGTTGCCTATACGGTGGAGGACTACAAGCCTCCGGTGGTGTCGGTGTTCGATGTGCGGCGCGTCAATGACTCCGGTGAGGATGACGATGACGGTGCACTCGCGAAGGTGGCCTATGGTGCATCGGTGTCTGAGGTGGCTGGCAAAAATAGTGGCACTCTGACGATCTACTACAAGACCTCCACCGACATCGACTGGACAACGGCGAAAACTGCTCCCGTGGATCATAGCACGAGCGGCGTCATCACGATCGAGGGGATCAACACCGAAAACGCCTATGATTTCAAGGCAGTGGTGACAGACGCCTTCACCGAGTCAGCAGTCGATTCCCAGGTGCAGACGGCAGTGGTCACGATGGACTTCAACTCGAGCGGTCGAGGTATCGCTTTCGGCAAGGTGTCCGAGTACGATGCTTTCGAGTGTGCGATGCCAGCGATCTTCAGCAACACCTTCAGAGTCGCAGGTGGCGTGAATCCCACTCACATGGCTGGGGTCACAGTCGTGACGAGCTCCGATGGTGCTGGCAAGTACATCAAGCTGCTATCGTTCCCGATCGACATCTATTCCGGGTGGAATTACGCGAGCCTCGTGCTGTCCTTCGAGGAGTGTGTGTTCGGTGCATTCAGTGGGATCCTCGATCTCCACATCCGAAACTCTGTCGCGAACGGCACCATCGCTCAGAAGGTTTTCACCTGTCATAGTTGTCGGGGTAATCCTCACCAGTACAATTTTTATCTCGTGATCGAGAATAACGTTGCGAGTGTGTACTGGCACTGTCGGACGAATTATCACGGCATCAGCATTCAAGTGATCAATGGTCACATGTCTCATGCCGGATTCGATGGAATCGTGTGGGATGGTCAGACGGTGCTCACGAGTGCTCCAGGCGGTGAGAAATGTGCTGTCATCGGTGCACTGGAGCCGAGCGGCATCACGGTGCATCGCAACGCGAGCAATCAAAATCTCATGGCGGCTGATGCATATGAGATCATCCAGTGGACACACAGCACTCAGACGGGCTATGGGCTGTCGCTCAATAGTGCCGGCGGCATCGTGATCGGCGAGGGTGTGAACATGGTGCGGATCAGCGGTCAGGCCACTGTCGGTGCACAGAGCAACGGCATGAAGGTGGCGGCAATCTGGACAAGCACCGGCAACACTCATCTCTCTCGCACTCAGGCGTATGTCTCGACTGCGAATCCTCAGACGATCAACTTCGCGCCAAAGCTGGTGGCTGTGTCACCGGGTAACGTGCTCACGATGCGTCTGTATGGTGCAAAGGGTGATGTTCTGTATGGTGGCACGATGCAATCTTATTTCACTGTTGAGGTTGTAGGGTAAGGAGGTGGATCCGATGGATAGCGCGATTATTGTCGCGGTGGTATCCGGTGTGTGTACGCTCCTGGGCTCCGGTCTGGGTGTGTTGGCGGCGAATAAACTTGTGACCTTCCGTCTCGAGCGGCTCGAGAAAAAGCAAGACATCCACAATGGTGTCATCGAGCGAGTCTACAAGATCGAGGGTCAGATGACCGAGATGCAACATGACATCAAAGATCTTAAGGCGTATCATCGCCCGACTTAAGGAGGAATATGCATGATTAACTGGAAGGTTCGACTGAAGAATAAGACGTTCTGGCTCTCTCTGATCCCGGCGATCCTGCTGCTGATCCAGGTGGTCGCGGCTCCGTTTGGCCTGGTGCTCGATTTCGGTGAGCTGGGCAATCAGCTTCTCGCGATCGTGAATGCGGTGTTCGCGATCCTGGCGATTCTGGGCATCGTGACGGATCCCACGACTGCCGGTCTCGGTGACAGTGCTCAGGCACTGACCTATGAGGAGCCCAAGAAGGAATAACATATCACGGAGGCGGTCGAGTGATCGCCTCCAATTTTTTGAATGAGGAGGTGCGATGCATGGAGATTCTGCAAGCATTGCAAACGGAAAACCGATGCTATAAGCAAGGGAAGAAGAACAAGGCGATCGGCATCATGGTGCATAGCACCGGTGCAGTCAATCGCAATCTGAGCAGGTATGTGGACGCTCCCGATCGTCTCGGAAAGAATCGATACGGCAACCACTGGAATACTGCCGATGCAGACAAGTGTATGCATGGCTTCATCGGCTATGACAAGGATCAGAAGGTCATTGTCACTCAGACTCTACCGTATGACTATGTATGCTGGGGCAGTGGTAAGGGCAAGAAGGGGAGCTATAATGGCACTCATATCCAGTTCGAGATCTGCCAGGGCAGCAACACGGATGAAGCATATTATCGCGAGGCTGTCAAGTGCGCTGAGGAGTACTGTGCTCATCTGTGCCGACAGCATGGCTGGTCTGCTGACTGCATCATCAGTCATCGCGAGGCGGCTCTCGCTGGGTACGCGAGCAATCACGGGGATCCGGAGAGCTGGATGACGTACTTCGATGATGATATGGACAAGTTCAGAGCTCGAGTGGCTGCTCTCCTCGGTGAGAGTGCTCCTGTCGAGCCCGAGGTGATTCCTGAGGCGGCACCGTCTCCGAGTGCTCCTCCCATGTCTGGAGGTGGCAAGACTGTGATGATCGAATTGTCTGTTCTCAAGAAGGGCTCGAAGGAGAAGGAACAAATCAAGACTCTCCAGCGACTGCTGACTGCGATGGGCTATCCTTGCGGCGTGGTCGATGGTAGTTTCGGCAATAACACGCTCGCTGGTGTGAAGGCGTTCCAGAGGGGCAACAAGCTCGCTGTGGATGGCTCTGTCGGTGAGCTCACATGGACTGCACTGCTCAAATAAGCGTTATTCGCTCAAAATGGCCTCTCTGAGCTCTTTGTGCCTTATAACCTCACGAATAGTAAGGTTGTAGCGCACGAGCTGAGAGAGGCGTTTCTGAGCCAAATAGAGAGGGGTATTGATATGAAGTGTCTCAGAGTCGAACGACCGCGAGAGTGGAAGGATGCTCGGCTGTATGTGATCGCTGATGAGCACATCGGCGATGCCCACCATGATGCCCAGTGTCTCGATGAGAAGATGATGCAGATCCAGAGCGATGACCGCGCGATGGTGATCGTCAATGGTGATATGCTCAACACTGCACTCAGGCACAGCGTGAGTGATGTCTATAGTGAGCAGATGTCTCTCGGTGAGCAGATCGAGTGTGCGACCAAGCTGCTCGAGCCGATCAAGGACAAGATCATCGCTGGCACGATCGGAAATCACGAGTATCGTGCTTATAAAGAGGCCGGTATCGATGTGATGAAGGTGGTATTCGCGAATCTGGGGATCGCTGATCGCTATCTGTGCGAGGGCGGTCTGATCTTCATCCGCATGGGTCAGAATGGATATCAGCGTCACGGCAGACAGCATCCGGCGAAGCTGTGGTACAGTGTGTATGTGACTCACGGCTCTGGCGGTGGACGCAAGGAAGGCGCGAAGGCGATCCGACTCGCTGACATGGCCTCCACCGTGGACGCTGACATCTACATCCACTCTCACACGCACATGCCGATGATCCTCAGAAAGTGCTTCTATCGCGCGGATCCGTACAACTGCACCGGAGTCATGGTCGATCGTCTGTTTGTCAATACGGCAGCATCGCTCAATTATGGCGGCTATGGTCAGATGTATGAGTACAGCCCGAGCTCGAAGAAGTCTCCGGTGATCGCGCTGAACGGTGAGAAGAAAACCGCACAAGCTACGCTATAAGAAAAGCCAGGGAG
>UZAT01476232.1_pt1 | contig 21622 bp, 25 predicted proteins | sample 2160861 | NCBI WGS metagenome assembly UZAT01 (sample SAMEA5138306, study PRJEB28736) | viral metagenome | reverse complement strand
AATAAATATATAAAGGTATAGCGAAATCACGTGATTTTGTGATTTCGTGATTTTTCACTCATCAAGCAGCTCGAGCAAACTATACAGAAGCTGTCGAGCTTTCCCCTTCGCATCAGCGGAGTGGTTCCGCTTAATACCGAGGAGATCATCTGCACTCAGATCCAACACGATGCAGATCTTTTTCAGTGTGTCCACAGATGGAGCTCTCGTGTCTCGCTCAATGTGCCCCATGAAGGACACAGTGACATCGAGTCTCTCAGCCAGCTCCTCCAGAGTCATCCCCATCAGTTTTCTTTTGTCCCTGATCTGTTGTCCCATCGAAACACGATTCACAGGATCACCCTCCCGAAAGTGGTTGATGTAGTATTCTATCGTGTACGATATTTTTCCTGTAAATAAAAAAGAGGTGAGGACACGAATGTCCCCACCTAAATTTACAATGTGGCTCGAGCGGCCTTCACTTCGCCGCTCAGTGTGATCACAGGTGATCTCTTCGAACTGGGACTATACTCATACATCTGTCCATAGCCGCCATAGTTGAGCGATGCTGCCGTATTGACGAACAGCCGATCGACCATGACGCCGGTGCAGTTGTACGGATCCGCGCGATAGTAACCTTTGCGCAGGATCATCGGCATGTGCGTGTGAGAGTGGATGTAGATGTCTGCATCCACAGTCGTGGCCATGTCAGCGAGCCTGATCGCCTTCGCGCCTTCTTTGCGACCGCCGCCGGAGCCGTGAGTCACATAAACACTATACCACAGCTTCGGAGGATTCTGTCTGCCGTGGTTGTTTGTACCCTTCTCACCCAGACGGATGAAGATCAGACCGCCCTCGCGAAGGTACCGGTCAGCGATCCCCAGATTCGCAAACACCACAGACATCACATCGATGCCTACATCCTTGTATGCACGATACTCGTGATTGCCGATCGTGCCGGCGATGATCTTGTCCTTGATCGGCTCCAGCAGCTTCGTGGCATAATCGATCTGGGCACCGAGAGGCATCTGCTCACTGTACACATCACTCACGCTGTGCTTGAGTGCCGTGTTGAGCAGATCGCCATTGACGATCACCATCGCTCGATCATCCTGCTGGATCTGATTCATCTTTGCCTCGAGCTCGAGCGCATCGTGGTGAGCGTCACCGATGTGCTCATCAGCGAGCACATACAGCCTCGCATCCTTCCACTCTCGTGGCCTTTCTACCCTGAGACACCTCATGTTGATTCACTTCCCCATAATAGGCCAAAATAGCCTCATTCGGGCTGATTAAATTTGACCGCACAGATTGTGCGCTTGTACCTCACAAAAGGCTCTGAGAGCCCTCTCCGATCGATTCTGTGCTATTTGAGCAGTGCTGTCCACGTCTGGATGCCGACAGAACCATCGACCTCGAGCTTGTTCGCGCTCTGGAAGGATCGCACACCGGCCAGCGTGATGCTGCCGAAACTGCCATCGACCGCGCCACAGGGATGTCCCATCGCCGTCAGCAGTCGCTGAAGCGTCTTGACCTGTTCCCCCTTCGAGCCGTATTTGAGAACATTCATCTCGATCTTCACAGTATTTCCACCACCTGTCGTACCAGTAGACTGGACAGGCTTCTTCACAGGTTCCGGATCCTTCTCAGGGATCACCTCAGGCTCGACCGGAGCAGCTTCACCCAGCAGAGCGGCCACTCGGGAGCGGAACTTATCCATGTTGTCACCGAACTGCTTCATCCAACTATCGGGATCGCCGTGGTTGCTGGCATATCCCGCCTCTGCCGCCTCGCGATGACTCACGATGCAGTCGGCACTCCAGCCCTTGAGCTTGCACAGATATGCACAGTATTCCTCAGCGCATTTGACAGATTCACGATAATATGCTTCATCGGTATTGCTTCCCTGACAGATCTCAAACTGGATATGCGTGGAGTTATAGCTGCCTTTCGAGCCCTTGCCACTACCCCAGCATACATAGTCATATGGAAGAGTCTGAGCGACAATCACCTTTTGATCCTTGTCGTAGCCGATGAAGGCATGCATACACTTGTCGGCCTCGGCCTTGTTCCAGTGGTTGTCATACTGATTTTTGCCCAGTCGATCGGGAGCATCGACATATCGCTTCAGATTTCGGTTGACAGCTCCGGTGCTATGCACGAGGATGCCGACAGCCTTGTTTTTCTTCGCATTCTGATAGCATCTGTTTTTCGTCTGATAGGCTTGCAGAATTTCCATACAGTTTGACCTCCTCATTCAAAAAATAGGAGGCGATCTCTCGACCGCCTCCATAGTGTTGTATTTATCCCTTTTTCGGTTCAGTGTAGGTCAGAGCCTGAGAGCTGTCACCTACGCCGGCAGTGGTGGGATCCTCCACGATGCCGAGGATCACGAGCACTGCGAAGATCGCATTCACGATCGCGAGAAGCTGGTTCCCCAGCTCACCGAGATCGAGCACGAGACCAAAGGGAGCTGCGACCACCTGAACAAGCAGGATGATCGCAGGAATCAGAGCGAGCCAGAAATTCTTATTCTTGATACGCACTTTCCAGTTAATCATGATGATGTCTCCTTTCCAAAACAATCAATCGTCTTTACCAGCCATAACAACAGCCAGAGCAAACATGCCGATAAATGCACCGGCAATCGCCGCAGGAATCAACCACGCCCAGTGGATCATCGGTACCACCTCCTCAGTCGGCTCTCTTGTCAGACGTTGCGCAACATCATGAATGTTTTGATTTGATTGATGGCATTCGCATTCGCACCGCACATGTCAGGCCACAGTTTTGCCTCGAGATCGAAAGCCTCCTGAGGGACATCAATCAGGAAATTATCAACCATTTCGCATACTGCAGCGGCAGACAACACTGCCGCCAATTCGGCCTTTCGGGCGTTGTACTCCGTAGCGTACAGACGAACGATGACAAGCAGCAGATTGTTTCGCGTTACACTCTGATTGACACTGAAATACTTGGCTCCACTCCAATGCATGCCAAATGCCGTATCAAGGTCGTAAGCAGAAATAAACCAGTGTGTGCCGTCAACGGTACACATCAACTGGTTTTTGCCAGTGTTGTCCGTGGCGCAGACCGTTTGCAGGAAAATGTCGTAGTCAATGACGCTATGCACATCGAGACAATTTTCAATTGCCGCTTTCTTAGCCGCAATAGCGTCTGCGGAACTTTCGCTCATAGTCAATGCTGTGTAAATCCTGTTGAACGAATCGGCCACCCAGCTCTTATCTGCCGGAGACACTTCATAGTCCCAATCGCTGCCGTCTACAACGGAAGGAGCAAAGAAGTCTGTAGCATTAACATAGTTCTCTCCACAAAGGACTACGTTCGTCCCTTCGCCATCCTTCATGCCGAACATCCATTCATCTTTAGGAATGTTCATGGTGTACAAACCCACATACTCGTCATTGATAAAGGTGAGAATGGGATAACCGTCAATAGCTCCGGCATTCGGAAGAGTATGCGAAGCCTGATAAGACGGAGATTCAGCAGAACGAGAAAGAACACACTTAGCCCAGAGTTTTGCGGCGATTACGTTTCTGCAATGGCTGGGATCAATGAAGTTTGCCTTCATACAATACTTAGACTGTGCACCCCACGTCTCCCTGAGTGTAATAGGCATCTTAACCGTACACTCCGCATCCGAGTACAGAGTGATTGTATAGTTTTTCTTAGGGAATGCGAGGGAGGAGCTACCTTGCCACTTAACTTTTGCGTAACCGCTGTGAACGATGCCACTCTCACGCTTTCCGGCAGCCGATGGATTGTTGATGTAGTTTTCCGCGCCCAAATACGTGAATTTGAGAATTACAGCATTGTCTTTTGTCATACCACCAACAGCACCAGTAAACATCATGCGAGGCATATGCGTATACTGCGCCATATCGCCTCGCCCCATCTCGGCAAGAAGAGCACCTGCATGCGCCCTCATATCAACAGCACAATCAACGCGCATGCCAACACCAGCATCGTTGTATACGGTGGTGTTGTGGTACAGACTGGTCAGTGATCTGTAGGCGGAAAGTTCTTCTGCTTGGATTGACGTTTCAACAGGTTCGGCCATTGCGCACAGGATTTCCACATTTCCGCTAAAAGTTTCAGGCAGGAATGCCCACGCATTACCAGCAGTCTCCACATAATAGTGGGTAAAATCATACGAGTATGCGTATTGATAGTTGTCTGTGGCATTGCACAGAGCGCATTTGTTCATGTTGCCATGGAGCTTTTTACCTGTCTCGGCATAGTAGGCAGCTCTGCCATTTTTGGTACTTGCGTAAATCAGTTTTACCAACAGGCAACGCTGGATATACACTCCCCGTCCGAAATCGATCTCATCGCAAACCCACTGCTGGCCGTTCTCGTCCGTGTAATTGCCATCGCTCGCAACCGGAATACCAGGCAAGCCGTTCGGTGTGCTGATGGTAAGACTGCCGCAAGACGTATACGGCTCAAACTCCGTGCTAACAGTACCCACTTCGAGCTGAATCTTATATGTAGCGATGGTATTCGCTGGAATATTAGCAGTGACAAATCTAAGATAGGAAACGCCGTCATAGTCAAAGGTGAAACTGCCGCCAATAGGTACAGACGTGCTGTAGTCATCCGCAGAGCGCATCAAATACATCGCACCAAATCCGGCATGATAACTGACAGTGTATCTACCCTTGGGGAGTTGTCCAGCGAAACGCTCATTAACTGCAATGATTTCACCGCCGGTTGTATTCTTGATGGTGAATGTTCCGTCAGCGTCATATGAGGCATTGACATTGCCAGTGCGGAACAGGTTTTTTCCAACGCTTCTAACGTTAATGCTACCAACCGCGCCGGCATTTACCAACGAAATAGGTACCTCAGGCGTAGGCGTACCATCCAATACAGTTTTACCGTACAACGCGAGCCTCTGCAAAGGTGCATCTGCTGAAACATTAGTAGTACAGACCGAGCCGATCATTGTGTCAACAACGACATCGGCCTTGTTTTTCACGACATCGGCGAGCTGGTCAACCTCGCTGGCAAGTGCAGAATAGTCATCAGGGATATTTTCCACCGCACTCTCGGCCTTTTTTGCAGCTTCCTCAGCAGATTCGCGATTCGTTCGAATCTCGGTCAGCACTTCCTCAGAAGGCAGTGAATCATAGATGTCATCCATCTTCTGCATCACTTGAGCGTACACATCAGGATGCGGATCAGCCGGAGCTCCGGATCCGCAGAGGATGGATCGCTGAGCGTTGACTACCGCCGCCGTAGTGGTACACAGATTGCCGGCATATACACCGATCCTCACACTCGGAGTGTTTTCGAGAATCGGCATGGCACACTGATCACCGGTGAACACTACATCGATGTACTCCTTATTGTTCTTCACAAAGCGAGCCGTTTTCGTCTCGTGACCAGCCCACTCGGAATCGAAATCGAATTTCACAGTGTAATCGCTATTACCGCACACATACAGCGGATCTCCGACTACGTGCGCGATCTTATCGATCACGTGTACATTGATAACATGATCCATCATAAATATCACTCCTCATCAATTCGGTTTATGGTATGCTTTCAGATCCTTGATGTCATGTTGCATCTCAGTGATCTGACCCTCGATCTTGTACACTCGCTCGATGACACCGTTGTGGATGTCCTGCTTTTTTTCCAACTGCTCGAGGCGATATGCTACCAGCTTATTCGCCGCCAGCACACCCAGACCGGAGCCGAGCAGAGTACAGATACCAGAAACTATCGCGACAATAATTGCACTATCCATCTGATCCACCTCCTCACCCAACCGCTTCGACCGTAAAGTATGATTGCATCGCGCCGCCATACACGACATCACCACTCACGCCGTAAACGCGCACCGTGAGCACATTGCCCTGTGAGACGTTCACCAGCTTCGGTGCGAAGTTGATCGTTTGAGGATTGGCAGTGCTGACATATGCCTGTGTGCGAGAGAGATGCGTGTTGCTGGCACTTGTCCAGATCGCCGCCACCTTCATGCCGTTGACCTGTGCACCACATGTAATTTGTCCGCTCACTCTCACCACGCTCACACCTTCGCCGATCACGATGCCGCCAGCACTGTTGAGCGACAATCCGCTCCCGACAGTGGTCGCATGAGTCCACTTGACCACCTCATACGTATCGGAGGCAGTGAGATTTTGATTGCTGGCGTTGCGATGCACCGAGATGCCGATCGTGGGAAAAACGCGATTTCCTTGCGAAGTAATGCCGCCGTCAGCGATGATCTCTCGCCTGAATCTGGCACTCCACGCGACATCCAGTGTGTTCTGAAACTCTGCGACCTTGCCGATGCCGAGACCGGTGCCATCTGCGAGGAAATCGAGCACGACAGCCGCCGTGGGGATCTGTGCCGATCGGGACGATCCCACAAAACTGTCAGCCAGATCGATGCGCACATCATACGTGTTATTGATCGACACATTGCTGATCGTGAAGGAGTCGCTGATCGCAGTCGGGATATCCTCCTCATAGACCGCCGTGATCCAGTTGACCTCGTTGCTGGCTTTGTAATAGATCGCCATCGATCCACTGTTTTTATTGCCGACAGTCGCGAGAATGGTCGTGTAACTGATCCGCGCATACGTGCCTTCATCGTCATCGTTGCCACCAGCGTCCACGCGCTTGACATCGAAGGTGGAGATGATCGGAGTGTGGTAGTCGTATACAGTGATGTTTTTTGTGAGAGATGCAGTACGACCACGTGTGTCGGTCACAGTGGCCACTACGCTCAGTGTGCCGGTCGTATCGAGCACACCAGTGGTCACATCGTTGCCGGTGTAGCTTCGACCGTTCACTTGGACACGATATGAGCTGATCGTACTACCGTAGGATCCGGATGCATCGGTCAACACCTTCAGTGTGCTCTTGCCCTTCACATACAATCCGATCGACTCAGGTACAGCTCCAGATGCATCTGTGATCGCTACGGATGAGATGCTCGGTACGATGTTCGTTGGCACTGTGCCGGTGAAGGTTTTTGTCGATGAGCCGATCACAGAGGATCCGTTCATCGTCTCAACAATCACCTGACATGTGCCACTCGTGCCGTGTGGGATATCCCTTGCAAAGTCGAGAGGTACCGTCCACTGATGACTCGTGGTGACACCGGTCGCGATCGTGCCGGTCTTTTGCCCCCAGATGTATTTGATCCGATGAGTGAAGCTCGAGCTCAGTCGGTCGATCGTGATACCGATCGTATTACCCAGCACCACACTTGACGCTGACAAAGTAAAACCGGACACCCTTGCAATGGTGTCCAGTGTCACAGTTGCGCTCGCCGAGATGGTCTCATACCACGTGCCGGCGATGGTTGCCTGAATGTTGAACGATGCCGCGATGGCCACGTTGCGAGTGCCGTCAGTGGCATGATTGACCGTTCTGGAGACTGTGCCCAGCAGGATGGTGCTGCCGCCTCCGCTCGAGATCGCCGGAGATGTGAAGGCAGTGCTCACGCCGGCGATGGAGCACGTGTTGGATCTCGTTTTGATGTTCAGTGACCAGCTCGGATCCTGCACGAGATACATCTTCGCCGTGATCGTGCTGGTGTTGTTGCCGATGTTCTGAGTCGCGCTCCACTTGATCCTCAGCGTATAGTGGCCGCTGTGGATGGAGCCCTCAATTGTTCCGCTCAATGCCATACGATCACCTCCTTAGTATTGAACAAGACGCCCATTCTCCGCATGGCAGAGATTGTACTGCACAAGACGGCCATTCTCGGCACGATACAGCTCATACGCCACCAGACGGCCATCGGACGCGAGCAAGATGCTCGATCCACTGGAATACTCAAGATCCAGCGACACCTCATATCCTGAGCCGTATCCGGCGATCTCGGCATATGTGCCGTCATCGTTCGGATTACCGATCAGCAGATACCACGTGGATGAGTAGCTCTCGATGTGTTCAGCTAAATCTGACACATCGATGAAGTGCCAGCCTTCACCAGCTGGCAACGTGAACCTCACACCGGTACTCAAGACAGATGCATGGTCCGTCGGGCTCGAGCTGCATCCGATGTAATAATCGTGTGCTCTGCTGGAGCTGTTGCTGTTACGGTATATATTCAGCGTCACACGCTTGAGTGTGCCGAGACTCTGATCGAGACCAGACATCACCCACTGGCCGACATATTTGTATGTACCTGCCGAGTTATTGCCGATATAAATCGGATTTTTGGTTTTGGAGCTCGCCCAGTTGCCACTCTGAGCATAACTGGAGCCCTCCGAGACGATAAATGTATACGCCACAGTATCACCCCTTTACGAGGTACCAGTGACCATCGGTGATGTCGCTCGGAGTAGAGGAGCAGATGTGGACGTTGATCAGATTATCGAGAGTCAACTCCAGTTTTGTTCGTGTAGTTGCCGGTGTGACAGCGATCAGCGAGCCGCCGGTGCTGGTGAAGATCACACGATTTGCACTCGTGCCGATCCTACCATCCGAAGTGATATTTCCATGCTCGTGCATGCTGTCACACACAGCTCGCCACTCGCCGAAAGTACCATTCACGCAGTTGCGCACATACCACACTTGAGGAGCAATCGTACAGCACCCGATGATCCACTGGATGAAGCTCGATGTGCTCTCAGCGTATCGTACAACCAGAACAAACGAGCCCGATGTGAATGGGCAGTTTTCCAGCGTCTCCGCAAGACCGGTAGACTCACAGGTGAATACGCCGGCAGTCGTGTAGTTGTTGAGATTGCTGTTTGCAGGAATGGGACGAGAGGAGGCATCCAGCGTGTCCAGCTTGAGAGTTGTCGAGATCTCGCCGGCATCCCTCGCACCGGTACCACCGTACTCGATCGGTCGAACGCCGTTCTCACCGCCGACTGCGAACACCTGTCGCTTCGTGCCGTTGTCCATGTAAATGATATTATTGGTCGTGTCCCACAGGATGTATCCATCCGTGATGGGCACAGCCGCGATCTCTGCCGCTGTGCCTCGCTTAAAATAAACATCAGCCATGATGACTCACATCCTTTTGTTGTTATAGATCTTCCCACTCAAGACTCGTGCGACCGTTCCACGCTGCGACCGCTGTGCTCGCCATCGGCACGATCATCTTGATCGACAGGTTGCCATTTGTACGAGGCAAAAAAGCAAAGCGTCCGATCGTGAGAGTGGTGATGGCCTCCAGATTGTCCACGTAAAGTCTGCCGCTCGAGAAGTATGCGATCTCAACGTTGTCGAGAATGAAGCTGATTCTGTCAGACTGGATCCGGAGAGTCAGAGGACTATCGGATCGACCGAGAATGATGTTGCCATCCTCGAATCGGATGAACTTTCTGATCTCGGAAAACTGCTGATTCGTCTCACCGTTGAGCGTACTGATCTGACTCACCAGCTTGTCAAACTGGAGAGAGAATGCGCTGGCCGTCTGAGTGAACTGTGTGGAGACAGTCTCCTTGAACTCCTCAAAGCTCGAGCTGCTCGTATAGGTTGAGCTCATCTGAGAGATGAGCTCCTGAGCTGTGCGCTCCATACTGCTCTGAAGCTCAAGCGTTGTTTGAGCGATCTCATTGAGTTGAGCATTCGTCATCGCATTGTTGAGATCGACTGTGCCACTCACATTCTCGATGCGCTCCTGAGCATCTTTGAAGCCGTTTAGAGCAGTGTCGCTCATCGACAACTCACTCGCACCCAGTGTGATGGTCGCACCTTTGGGATCCGCGAGAGGAGTCTTTTTCTCGGTGAGCAGATAGACCTGATGGATGTTGTGCGGAGTGCTGTTCACCCTCACATACGTGAGATGATCGAAATCCTCATCGATCGCCTTGAGTGTCAGCGTGTTCTTCAGCTTCACGCCCTGATTGTTGAGATACTCGCGAGCCTTTCTCAGCAGATTCTCGGGCAGAGTCACATCGTCCCACGTGGTCTCAGATGTTGGAGCACAGATCCACCCTCGCTGCGCGAGAGCTTCATCGTTCACGATGTAGTCGAGACCGTTGTTCACGCTCTCCACCGTCAGACGCCGCTCGATCTCATCGCCGGTATCGTCTGCGAGCTTGATCTTCGCTCCCAGTGGGATACATGCGGTATATGTCGCATCAGCATTGCTCTCATCGGTCAACTCACTGAGATTCTCGCCATACTCGATCTCATTGATCGCAGTCGGTAGATCCTCCAGTGTGCCCTCAAGATAGTCCAGATACAGCCCATCACTCTCGTACCGGAGACGGAGATACCCACCGTGAGTCTTGATGAGCTTCGACTCGATGACCTCCCACGAGGAGAGATAGTCCACGCTGGAGCGATGGATGTATCCGTTCGGATCGGTCACTGTGACAGTGCCGAGATGGATCTGCTGAGCCGGAGTCACTTGCTCGTTGTGTCGAGTCAGCACGAACTCGAGGAAGTCCGGCACGTTGCCGGAAAACTCGAACGGCCTCACGATGCTGTCGAGCAGATATGCGAGCAGATCCTCGAACTCGATCACCATGCTCTTATCCGTTCGCATCGTGGTGGAAAGTACACGACCTTTCCACATCGGTCGCGTCTGCGATCCCTTGTAAACACTGGCGATTGAGGCCAGTTTGACAAATTGACCATATTGTGCATGTGTGGGATAAATCCGGAAGCTCAGAGTCGATACTTTGTTCGCCTTCTGGTGCAGAACCGGATTTTCCACAAAGCACTCAGGGAGTCTCGGATCATAAATCGTGTCATTACCAACTTTGATCCTATACATCATCTCACCCCTCTGCGATAGGTGAATGTGATCGAACCGGATCCACCGGTGATGGCGATCTCATTCATGCCTTGCTCGAGAGTGATCTCAGGGATCCGATAGACACTGCCAGCAGTGAGCCCAGCCGAGAACGCACCGAATGCGATCGTGATATTCGCATCGACAGTGATCACCGGCACGACCGGCATGCTGTCATTGACAAGCATCACCGTGTCACCCTCGCTCACACTCTTGACAACCACCGTTTCATCGATGCTCAGTCGATAAGGCTGGGCATCTGCCGCGAACGAGATGAACATGATCGCCGCGCCCTTGTACGTGGGCTCATTGACAGTGCATCGCGCAATGTAATAGTGATCAGGTGTGTCCGGATCCACAATCTTCAGCAGCTTGCCATGAATGAAGCCGATGATGTCATCTCTCAGATCAGCCCATGTGGATTGATGAGCCGTACAGATAAAAGAGAAAGAGAGTGGCCTGTTTTTGTAGGACACTCTCCCTCGAATTACTTCAGTCTGATCGAGATCTCCATCACGATCAGGCATATCCACTTTGAAGATCCTCGGCTCCGGATTGCCGATGATCTTCTCAGACATGATCAGATCCCAGTCATCAGCAGTATGGCGCGATGCACCGGTCTTGATGTCGATCAACAGGAGTCCACGCATCACTGACCACGTCCTTTCTTAATGTATTGTTTCGCCAGCTCCGCATCGAAACGACCGCCGAGCGTACCGACCAGCGTGTCACCGTCCAAATAGATGCCCTGAGAGGCGTTTTCAGCCACTTCGGGCAGATATCGGGACAAATACTCGAGCACAGCGTCAAGTCGCTCAGAGAGCCCTCCAAACTCGTTTACTGCTGTGCCTTTGAAGGTGTTGCTGATGTTTCGATCGATGTTGACACCGGTCATCTCAGACACAAGATCATCCATCGGATCCAGAGCCTCATCGGCATTCTGCTCAATACCAACACCGACACCGCGAGCCAGATCTCGACCGACCTGATCACGCATGACAGTCGATGGAGATTTGATGCCGAAAAATCGCTTGATGCCACCGAGCACATTCTCACCGAAAGACTCGATTTTACCAGTGATCCAGCCTACCATGTCGTTGATACCGTTCCACAGACCTCGGATGATGTCCTTGCCGATCGAGGCCATGCCGCTCACAGCACTGGAGAAAGCACCTTTGATTTTTTGCCAAATACCGGAAAAAAAGCTCGTCACGCCGGAGAAGGCGTTGGTGATCGCCGTCCACGCATTTTTGAAAATGTTGCCGAACCACGAGCCGACACTCGAGAAAACGTTTTTGATTCCTGTCCAGATACCCGAGAAGAAACCGCTCACAGCCGACCATGTGTTTTTGATGGTCGTCCACGCATTTGAGAAGAACTCAGCGATGGATGCCGCCGCCTTCTTGAGCCACTCGACTGTCGCTGCGAAAGCCTTTTTGATGCCTTCCCACATATTCAGCCAGAAATTTCGGAAGCCCTCACAGTTATTCCAGAGATAGATGAAACCGGCCACGAGAGCCGCCACCGCTGTGACAATGATGCCGATCACGTTTGCCTTCATCACGACATTGAGTGCGGAGAAGGCCGTTTTCACGAGGCCGAGTGCACTCTTGAAAGAGGTGAATGCCTGAATCGCACCGGACACGATCTGCACCACGTTCCACGCGACAAAGCCGGCACCGATCGCAGAGATGGCCGCGAGGATGATATCCTTATGGTCGATCACCCACTGGATAGCACTCTGGATCGTCGGTACAGCCGTATCGAGGAACCATGAAAACGCATTGTGAATCGCATCCTCGATTGCTGCCATGTCCACGTTTTCGAGGAATCCGCTAGCCGCTTCAAGTATACGCACGAAACCCCAACGGACAGCATTCAGAATCGGTTCACTCACTTCACCGAACTTCGCCATCTGCTCACTGAGTTCGGCTTGTCTGCGATTGCTCACCATGATGCTTCCGGCTGTTTCCTCGTAGGCGTAACCGGCCTCCTCATATAGACCGTTTAGCGTTTCGCGAATCAGAGCCTCTCGCTCTTGTGTGTTGCGAGTCTTATCGAGTTTAGCCTGAAACTGCTCCTCATTGATGCCAGCCCAGTTGAGTGCATCAGCGAGACCACCGGTCAAAGCACCGGTTTTCGCCGTCTCATTTGCCGCCTCCATCAAGCCCTCGATCGGAAGGCTGTCACCAAAGGTCGCATACACACCAGTCGCGATCGTTGTCCACTCCGCCAGAGCTTGCTGATCGTTCGTGAGCTGCGCGAGATGCTGAGCCGCTTCTGTGGCTTGTCCTTCATCCCCCAAAAAGCTGTAAAAGCTGACATACTGCTCAGATGCAGTCTCTGCCGCATGACCGGCGTCAACATATGCTGTCTCGAGCTTTGCCATATTTGTGCGGTATTCAATGGTGCTCTCGGACGCATACAACATAGCACCGCTGACAGCAGCGAAGGCACCTGTGATTGTACCCACGACAGTCCCCACACCACTGGCGAGATTGCCGAAGCCGGTGCTCATTCGCTCAACGCCTTCTGCCGCACTGTCGGCCATTTCCTCGAACTCTTCAGCCGCTTCTTCAGCAGCTCGACCAGTATCATCGAGCTGGTTCTCATATTCATTCAGAGATGCGCTCGTCCGGACGATCTCGGCCTGAAGGCTCTGATAGGCTCGCTGATCGATCTCGACACCGTTGGCGATCTGTTCATCGGCTTGACGCTGAGCTTCTTTGAGAGTCTCAAGCTTTTGCCGAGTAGCATCGACAGCCTGAGTCAGAAGCTCCTGCTTCATGGCCACCGCTTCAACGTTGTCCGGATCCAGCTTGAGCGCACTGTTCACAGTTCTCAGATTAGACTGGAGACTGCTGATGTCACCGTTCACATTTTGAAGCGCATCGGATAGACCTTTGGTATCACCGCCGATCTCGATCGTCAAGCCTTTGAGATTATTAGACGCCATTTTTCATCACTTCCTTGTGTCCAAACTGCGCTCGCAGACCTTTTCTGTCTGGAGCCGTTTGCTCACAGATCCACGCATTATCAAGGTATTCCCGACCGCTCTCAGTCTGGCTGAGATGATGGATCCACGCATCTCGCTTGAGTACCCAATACTCAAAAATATCAAGATGTGCCACCTCGATCAGGTTGAGTCCGCTATACTGAGAGACCATGTGCTCCCAGTACGTAGCTGTTTTATATTGATGATGCCCCTCACTATCGTCTGTTGGGTAGTGAGGGAGAGTCAGTTTTTTGCCTCAGCCACTTTCTTCGTGTGAATAAAATCGGCATAGGCATACATCACCGCGAGAGCACCATCGATATCCAGCTCAGTGCGGACAAAATCGGGAGTGATCTCACGATTTTCCTTGTTATTGCTCAGAGCGCGAGCCACATAGTCAAAAGTGATCTCCATCGCCTCGAGCGTGTCCTCCAGATTATCATCCTTCAGAGACGCGAGGATGGGATCGATTCGAGTGAGCTCCTCATACATATCCTTGCGAGGAGTACCCACGTTGATCACAGTGCCATCGGGCAGTCGTACCGGCATGTACGACTTCTTGACTTTTGTCAAATCGAGCATAGCTGCCATTGCTTTGTCCTCCTTCTTTTACGAAAAAAGCGGAGAGGATCCACGCCCTCTCCGCTTTATAAATTAAGCCGCGATCTCTTCCTTGTAGACGATCAGAGTGCCCTCGCTGTCGATCTTTGCCATAGCCTTGAACTCGGCATCGATGACAGTCTCCTTGTCCTTCGCAAAGGTCAGAGTGAAGCCGGCCTCATTGCGACCCACGATCGTCAGACGAATATCGCCTTCGGGATCCTCGTGGACGAAATGCAGGATGTAGTTCTTGCCGTCCTGATTGCCCACGCCACCGATCTTCAGAGTGCGTACCTTTTCAGCAGTGCTCACTCGACCAGTGGTGCACAGCTTCTGAAGTACCTCAGCATTCCATGTCATGACGCCGCTCTTCAGAATGGCCTCTTCCTCGGTCAGCACACTCTTCTGAACGATGCCGAGATCGTCCTTGCAGTTGTAAAACGTGGGCTTATATTCCACGCTGGCACCACCGGAGATGTAGCCGAGCAGATTCTCAGCCACCTCGATCGCAGCGTCCTCGGGCAGTTCACCGGTGTGCTCCATCGCATACAGCTTGCCGGAGCCCAGTACAATACGCTCACTTGCCGCCATTATTGATCAATCCTTTCTTTTTCAGTGATGGTGAACGTGAGAACCACAGCATAATGATCCTCATCGTCCATGTATTGAACGCGCAGACGATAGACCAGAGCACGAGCTGCCGCCCACGCCGAGAGCCTGTCTCGCACGAGTAAAATTTGATCGTAGTCTTTGTGATACGCTGAGATGCTCACTGTGTGAGTGAGGATCCTCCACACACTCGGGAGATCCGTACCTCGGACATCGACCACATCATCGAAGATGCCGTACGGATACGCCGGAGCTTTCACCCAGCCGATCGGCTCGAATGGGATGTTTGTCTCATTGAGCTCAACCTTCAGATCCAGCATCGTGGATCACCTCCTCGAGTTTGCGCTGAAATGATTCAGCCGCATGATTCGCAGCGTTTGTCACGTGCTGGTTGCCCTCATACCGACCACCGTCTCGGAGAGCATGTCCTTTGTCGAGCAGATGGGCGAGACGGTACTGTGGAGCCTTTACGTACCACACCTTCGAGTATGTCGTGAGCGTATTCGCGCCCACTGTCGCTCCGATCTTGCGCTTATATCGACCACCGCCTGGTCGAGCCTGAGCTTTCGATCGTGTCTCCTTGACCATCTCATCCATCGACTCATCGACAGCCTTCTTCACACCGTCTCGGACGTTCTTTGTGAAGGTCTCGAGCTGGGCAGAGATCTCATCAGCCAGTTGATCGATCTGGATGTTAGACACCTCGAGCCACCCCCATGAGCTTGACACTCAGGTGACGATCCTCAAAATCGTCATAATCCTCGATGTTGTACTCATCGCCACCGACAGCCGGATATCGCACCCGATAGAGCTGGCAGTTAAGCTCCACATCGCGGATCAGCGAGTTGTATCTCACTTCAAAGGTTTTGGTCGAAGTGCTCTGGAAGGCACCGGAGCTGAGATACTCGTTGCCGCCGGTCTTGTTCACACGTGCATGGAGCAGTTGCAGATCAGCCCACTCACGAGTCTCCTCGTTGTACTTGATCAGCATGATCGGCTTGTCATATCTCATGAGACATCACCCTCTCGCATCTCCAGTCGTACCTGTTGGAGAAGATTATCCAGCAGTCTCCGAGTGGCTCCAGAGACCTTGTCAGACACGCCTCTGGAGGAAAAGAGATCATCACAGATCATGAGCTGAGCCTGAATCACTCGCTCATCCTCTGCTGGATAACTTTCGCCGAGAGCACCGATCATGTAACTGTCGGCAACTCGAAGCATACGAGAGAGGATCCGAGTCGTGCTCGGATCCTCGTAGTCGATACCGAGATGATCTCTCAGCGTTTCCGTTGTCAGACCCATAAGATCATCTCCTTGTCAAGTCTTAGGCCACATCCACAGTCATGACACCGTTGATCACCGCAGCGGAGTCGCGCACCTTGACCACTTCACGCTCGATGGCGCGGAAGTAGGTCATATCCTGCGCGAAGGCATTACCGGCAACATTGGAGCTCAGGATGCTGACACCCTTACGCTCGAACATTACGATAGCTTCCTTCAGATCGCCGATGATGAAAGGAATGCCCAGCTTACCACTGGTCGCAGTGTTGGAGGGCATGGTGTCATTGTCATACACCTTCACAGGGAAACCGGCGAAACGATACTGAGTGGCGTCAGCGACCTCAGGCTTCAGCAGATACTGATCGTTCTTGTCCTTCAGAGTGTCCAGATAATTCAGACCGTCCTGATTGGTAACGATTACAGCGGAGTTACGGAAATAGGGCTTCAGAGTGACGTTGAGAGCCTTCTTCAGACCGTCAGCACCAGCGGCGATCGCAGTGGAGGAAATGGTCTTGATGGCAGCGAGGATCAGGTTGTTACGAGTCACTCGGGACTCAGTGCCGATCCAGCGAGTCAGCTCGTGAGCGATGTTGGCATCACTGTCCTCCATCAGCTCATTGGTAGCCTCATAGATGCCAGCATACTTCGCGACAGTGTACTCCAGTCGAGTATAGTTGGGAGTGTCCTTGGTACCGATAGCACCACCTTCGGCCACACTAGCGAAACCGGTCTGCTGGGAGCGCACACGGAAGGTGCGAGCACCGGATTCGGTCTTGACAGGCACCACAGTGATCAGATTCTGGAGAGAATCACCGTTTTCACGATAGTGGTTGATCTTGGTCTCGATGTCCTCGGGCACAGTGTAGCCACCCTGAGCAGGAGTGCCTTCGTTCATACCCTTGAAACCGGAGCGAGCAGCGTTGGCGAAAGCCTTGACAGAGTCAACAGGAGCGGCCTTCTTTTCGGGCTCCTCAGGCTTTTCCTCTTCCATCAGACGCTTCTCAACGTCATACTCCTTCTTGAGATCATCGATGGCATCCAGAATGGTCGCGGCCTTATCAGTCTCGCCCTTATCGCGAGCCTCCTTGGCCTCCAGAGTCTTGGCTTCGATCTTGGTCAGCAGTTCACGCATCTTCTTATTCATGATCATCATTCCTTTCATTGTTGGAAAACAAAAACGACTCCGTTTCCTTCATGCGAAGGTCGAAGTCGTTCGTTTTGTTGATAGTAGGTTGGTCGATCGCTTTTTCGCGAGGCTTGTTTTTGGCTTTAGTCACCGCCGCTTTAGGCTGAGCCGGTACGCAGACGAAAGACAGCTCATAGGCATCGCTCACGTCATCCAGCTCGGCATAGCACATGCGACCATCGTAGGTCTTGCCCCACCAGTGGGAACAGCTCCAGATGTCCATCTTACAGATCGAACACGTGGCCTTATTGGCTCGGAAGCCCACAGAGACCTCACGCTTGATGCCACCCTTAATCTCGGAGATGAGCGAAGCATTCTCCTGATTGTTGAGCATGTAGCAGTGAGCAATGAGCTGAGTATAAGGTTCACCACGAGAGGTCTGTTTCACAGCATCCTGACGCAGCTCGGTCGCATAGATGCGAGCACACTGCCCATCGGTGCTGTGATGATTGTGATCCTTCATCATGGTCTTGCCCACGAAAAGATCCTTCAGAGCAGTCAGCGCACTGAGGCTGAATACCTCATGATCTCGGTCGATCTCGTTGTCACACATGACAGTCTTGAACGTGAAAACATCCTCGGCTTTGAGATCCTCGAGAGTGTACTGATTGATCTTCGCCATCTCCTCATCAGTAGGAGTGACAGATCCGATCTCGGCACTCTTAAGCTGAAGCTCCTCCGTCAGATTCTTCTGTTCCTTCTCCATCCGTCTCACCTCCTTCCCCACCAGAGTCAGTCGATGTCGATGGCTCGGCTCGCCTGTACTGGATGCCGACTTGCTCCAGCTTGACAGTCGAACCATTGCCCATCAGAGAGTCACCGCCCTCCACCGCTTCGAGATCCAGCTTTTCTCTGGCCTCATTGGGCGTATAGAGGAATGTATTGACAGCCTTCGAGAGCGTTTCGACCTTGGTCTTAAAGTCGGCTCTCAGAATGACATCAACATTGAATTTGAATCGATAGCCCTTGCGCATCTCATCGAAGCTGAGCAGCTTGAAGGAGAGCTCCTCCTCGTACTGTTTGACGATGAAAAGCAGAGTATCGACATAAAAAGAGAGCTGCTGTGCTTCGGCTGAAGCATAGGAGCTCTTCTCGTAGTCTCCGATCTGATTCGGCTTGATGCCGAAAGCAGATGCGATCTGGAGTGCGCTGTACTTTTTGATCTCGATGAACTGACCATCAGCGAGCGAGATGTTCAGAGGCGTGAGCTTCGATCCCACCGGAATCGGGATGATCGAACTCAGGTCATCCGTGTTCGTACCCTTCGCATATCGCTCGATACCAGAAACATACTTTTTGACGTTGGCATCGCTCAGATCACCGGTGTACTCGAGTACAGCTTTCGCCGTGTAGCCGCTCTTATAGAGGCCGTTGAGCATCTTCTGAGCGTTTACATTGCCGTCAATGGTAGTCGCGAGACGCTCTCTGACAGAGACACCGATGTATCCATCCACAGTGCTGCTCGACTTAACGTGCAGAATTTCCTCATTGTGGAAGGTGTAGATCTCGCCCTCAGGAGAGCTGTACACATAATAGATCTTGTTGGCACCATTTTTGAAAAGATCCTTGTCATCGTTGACGATCGTGATCCGGTCAGGAGGCAGGATCCACAACGACATCGGATTTTTCACAGTGCCGGCACCGTGGATCAGCGCGTATGCATTGCCGAAATGGTTTCGGTTATGCTCCATCGTGCTCCAGAACATCGTGCTCGTCATGTACGGATTAGGTCGATCATGCACCACGATGTATCGAGGATCACGCCAGACAGTGCTCACGCCGTTCTTGCTGGTGCTCTTCTGGAGCTTCAGTGGCAGCTTGCCGATCGACTCAGAGAGCACCTTCAGACAGGCGAAGTATGTGGCCTCAGCCAGAGCACCTCTGGGCTGATTGGCATCCACACCCAGCCACTCGATCAGCGTTTTCCACTGATCATCATTTGTCGATGCGCTTTTTCGCTGGAATCGATCAGCGATCCGCTTGAAAACGCCCATTCATATCACCTCTCACAAAATTACCAGCCCATGAGGCTCAAATAATCGTTGAGCTGAGTCTCAGGATCGACCTGAGCCTCTTCGCGATTCTTCATGAGCATCGTGTGGGCATCGATGCAAGCATCGACCGGATCGATACGTTTGCATCGCTCGCTGTCGCGCTTGTCCACTTTGATTTCGTCAAAACTATTCATCACGATCGCCGCATTGGTGAACGATTTCGCCATCAACTCATTGGATCGATCGTATTCGATCTTGAGAGACTTTGTGCTCAGCCGGATGTCCACTGTGGCATCGTTGAGGAATCGCGCCGACTGCGTGATCATCATCAGAGGAGCACCCAGCTCCTCCAGATCTGCGAGGATACCATCAGCATTGTGCGGATCGTAGCCGATGCCGAGGATCTTGAGATCGTACTCCTCGATCAGCTTCTTCAGATGGGCGATAATGAACTTGTAATCGTTCTTATAATCCATCTGACCGCCTGTCACAGTGATGAGTCCCTGTTGTTCCCACACGTCATATGGCTCGAGATCCATCGCGATGTGCTCATCCAGACGGCCTCGAGGCATGAAGCTGTGAGTGTAAAAATAGTATTTCTGCTCTGGCTCCTCGAACTCGAGAGCCACTGTGGTCAGGTCTCCACCTGAGGAGAGATCCAGACCCACCCAGCAGGAGCGACCTCGGAAGCTCTCAAGCGTCCGATCGGATCCACACTGGACAAAAGCATCGATGTCGATGAAAGCATCGTCAGAGTTTTTGACCCACATGTTCAGCGACTTCGTGATGAAGTCTCTCAGATCCGAGCCGCCCATATCTTTCGCCGTCTGGGCATCGCGAGCCAGCGTCTCACGCCCACTCTCGGAGCGACAGAGAAAAGGATTCGCCTTTGCCCAGTTTTTCGGATCCCAGATATCGTCCTGATCATCAAGACAGTAGATGTCGATGAACATGTCATCAGCTCGATAGGCTCCGCTCAGGACGCCGATGCAATAATCGTCCATCTCTTTACAAAAGCTGTTCAGCTTCTTGCCTCGAGTGGTGATCATGGAGACCAGACACTCATCGAGTGCCCTCGTGCCGTTGTAAATGGCCTTATAAATCGAGTTATCAGGATGCTGGTGGATCTCGTCCACGCTGGTGAAGATACCTCGAAAGCCATCATCGAGGCTCCGCTCTTTGCTCAGAGCCTCGATCGTACAGTGTGTATTCTGTGCAGTGATCAAGCACTTGTACTCCTGCACCTTGAAAAGCTCGCCGAGATCCTTGTCGGAGTTGACGAACTTCGCTATCTCTTCCCATGCCAGTTTCGCCTGAGCTTGCTTTGTGGCCACTGTGAAGAGTTTGCCGTACTTGTAGCCGCTAAAAGCTGCGATGTACGAACCGAGAATACCGTTCTCGAAGGTCTTGCCGTTCTGTCGAGCCACCGACTTGTATCGCCGGCGAAATCGCCGAAAGCCCTTCGCATTTTTCCAGCCCATCGTGCATCCGAGGTCAAATGCTTGACAATCGAGGAGCCTCAGAGGACGTGGCTCGGTACCTTCCAGCACCGTCAGTGTCTCGGCATAGTCGATGATGCGCTGTGCAGCCGCCTCATCCCATGTGTATGGGAAATCTTTCGAGCCCTGTTTTGCAAGGTCATCGAGATGACGCTTGCAAGCGAGGACATGATAATGCCCAGCGACCACCTCTCCAGCGATCACTCGCCGCGCATACTCTGTGACGCGATCCATTAGCCGAACTTTTTGAGGAATCTATTTTCTTTTTTCTCCTCGGGCAGCTTGGGCATCACGAGCTTGCATCGCGAGGAGACTGTGAGTCCGAGATCGTTCGCCGCTGCTCGCACAGCATTGAAGCATCGGATCTGAGCTCGACTCACTTTGTCATATTCATCGATGTTGTTGATCAGCGATTTCTTCTGGAGCTGTTTCGTCAAATCCACAAACTGATCTTTCAACACGATATATCGAGCGAGGGCTTCATCGTCCACGTTGCCGATGATGCCGATTCTCTTCAGCTCATAGACAAGGCGATCAAACTCCTCGCGTTGTTTTTGATTGAAATACTCAGGTGCCACCAGATCATCATCTGGAGCATCCACTTCTTGTGCTCTTCGCTCTTCGATCTCAGCCTTACTCAGATGTTTCCGACCTTTTGCTTCGATCAGAGCTATGGGCTCTTTCCTGCGACCCATGTGGCCACCTCCTCTCATGATTTTCGGTCGAAAAGGGCGTTTT
>UZAT01605426.1_pt1 | contig 21782 bp, 16 predicted proteins | sample 2160861 | NCBI WGS metagenome assembly UZAT01 (sample SAMEA5138306, study PRJEB28736) | viral metagenome | reverse complement strand
TGCGTAATGGACAATGCATCGTCGAAATCTTTTGCATCGGCAGGGTCAATGGTAAAAGTTAGTGTATCGCGAAAATCTTCACGTTTGGCAATTTCTTGCGGAGTAATGTCAGCTGATATTTTTTCAGCTGCCTTCTCCACTTCTTTAGGATAGACATAGGGCAAATTGTATTGTGCCAAAATAGCGTGCATCTCAGTGTCGTTTTTACCAGCTTCGCCCAACACATCTATCACTTTACCCAAAGGGTTGTTAGCTTTTGCTGGCCACTCAATAATTTCTACCACAACCTTGTCTCCCGTTTTTCCATCTTTCAGGTTTTCTTTCGGAATAAAGATATCGTTGGCAAGTATTCTACTGTCGAGCACCAAGAATGCAAAATCTTTCTTGACCTCCAGAGTTCCTACAAATCGAGCTTCGGCACGTTTCAATATCTCTATCACTTCGCCTTCCGCTTCAAATCGTTTGCGTTTTGCAAACAATTGCACCCTTACAATGTCGCCATTCATGGCATGCATAGCATTGCGCTCGGGTATATACACTATATTCCCCTCGTCGTTGGGTACAACGAAGTTTTTGCCATTGCTTCGGCGCTCAAAACGTCCCTCAAGAGTGGGTTTACGGTCGTTAGTTTTGTATTTTCCACGTTGTGTTTCCAACACCAACTCATCGTCACGTAGTTTGTCAAGCACATCACGCAAGGTTGTTCTTTGTTCGTCAGCCGACACTTCTAGGGCAGCCGATATCTGTTTGTAGTTATATTGTTTATCGGAATTATCGTTCAGAAATTGAATAATGGCAGATGCCAATTCTTTTTTCTTGCGTTTTTTCTCTGGTTGTTCGGTTTTTTTCTTCTTTCTCATAAATTTTCAGTTTAGTATAAATGCAAAGTAACGAAATATTATTTATCATTGGTCATCTTTAGTGCATTTAATCGTTGTAGATACAACTCTTAGAAAACGTATAGGGAGTGCTATTGTTCATTATTGTAGCATCTTTTTATGCTAGAAGACTGCACGTTACATGCAGATAATTTGAGCAATGAAAGTTGACAAATATTATTACGGATTATATAGCTGTGGTTATAATCAATGCTAAACGTCAAAAAAACTAGATATAAGACTCTACCCCCTTCGCTAATATAAGCAAACACTGTTGGAGTCATTGAAGGAGAAAGAACTTTCTGAGCTAATGATAAGAAAGCGCTCACTTGTTTAAAAAGATAATTGCACTCTATGGAAACAAGCAATTCTATCCAAAAATCTGGGCTGGTTGCGCTCAACATACCAAATTGGGTGCAAAGCAATTGAAGCCTCCATAGTTTCAGTAATCTTATGACACAAAAGAAGTTTCTTTCCAAAAAACCACCCATCTTTCCCCTTTTAATCATTATTTTTGCATAAAACTACATCATACAAGAACAACAATATGCAAAAGAAAATCCTGATTACCGGTGCCAGTGGCTTTATAGGGGCATCAATTGTGGCTAAAGCCCTAGAGTTGGGCTACGAAACTTGGGCGGGAGTTCGAGCTAGCAGCAAAAGAGATATGCTGCAAGACAAACGCATCAACTTTATAGATTTAAACTATGACATCACCTGCATACTAACCGAAGAATTGGCTGCTTTTGCCAACAAACATGGGAAATTTGATGCCATTGTGCATGTTGCAGGTATCACCCAAGCTATTCGCAAAGCCGATTTTGAGATGATCAACTTCGAGTACACCAAAAATTTTGTAGATGCATTGGTTGAGGCTAATATGGTGCCTAAGACTTTCGTGTTTATGAGTTCCCTGGGAGCTATTGGTGTGGGCGACGAGATTAACTATGAACCCATGCAATCTGACAGGGCTCCCAATCCAAATACAGCCTACGGAACTAGCAAGTTGTTAGCAGAGAACTACCTGAAAAGCATTCCCAACTTCCCCTACGTAATATTGCGCCCTACGGGAGTGTATGGCCCTAATGACAAAGACTATTTGATTCTGATAAAAGCAGTGAAAAAAGGAGTTAACGTGGGCGCAGGATTCAAAAAACAGGTGCTCTCTTTCATTTATGTAGGTGATTTGACTGACATAGTTTTCACGGCCATCAACAAAGACATTGCTCGCAAAGAGTATTTTGTGTCGGATGGATGTGCCTACACCGACGATGAGTTCAACAAGATTGTGCAAATAGCTCTCAACAAAAAACGAGTGCTTCGACTCAAAATCCCCCTATTCATCGTAAAAGCAGCTTCAATTGTCAGTGAAAAGATTGGCGAATTACTCAACCGCTCTGTCACTTTCAATACCGACAAATATAAGATAATGAAGCAACGCAATTGGGCGTGCGATATTACCCAGTTGGAAAAAGAGTTAGATTTCACTCCAAAAGTACACCTTAAAGAGGGTGTAGAGAAAACAATTGCTTGGTACAGAGACAAGGGGTGGTTATAATTCCTTAAATGGTCTTTGCAAGAAAAGGGAAGATAGTGCATTAAAATCATTTTTGAAACAGTCAGTCACCACAACAAACTGCTTGTTTTTCAACAACTTCCAAAGCTTCACCTTTGCCCTATTCTTATCAAAGACCCTAAACAATAGTTTTCTTACAAACACTAGATAGAGGCCAGCCTCATCATTTTATCTGATTCTCTTCTGTTTTAACTTTTTAAATTACTATTTTTGCTGTTCTAAAACATTGAAAATGAATATAGCGATTATAGGTTACGGTAAGATGGGTCACGAGATTGAGAAAATCTGTCGGGATAGAGGTCATAACATTGTTTGCACCATCGATGCAGGCGAAGAGCGTAAATTTGATTCAGAGGAATTCAAGAGTGCAGATGTTGCCATAGAGTTCTCTTCTCCCCAAAGTGCTTTGAGCAATTACAAACGTGCCTTTGCAGCCAATGTTCCCGTTGTATCGGGCACCACAGGATGGTTAGACAATATAGATGAAGTGAAAAAGGCTTGTGAAAAAGAAGGTCAAACATTCTTTTATGCATCCAACTTCAGTTTGGGTGTCAACATCTTGTTTGCAGTGAACAAGTATTTGGCCAGCATCATGAACGACTTTCCCGAATACAACGTGCATGTTGACGAAACGCACCATATTCACAAACTAGATGCTCCTAGTGGCACAGCCATCACTATTGCCGAAGGCATATTGGAGGCAGTGGAAAGAAAAAAGGAGTGGAAGCTGGACGAACAAAAGAGTGACAATGATTTGCAAATAAATGCTTATCGTGAAGGCGAGGTTCCAGGCATTCACACCATCAAGTACGAATCGGAAGTAGATACAATAGAACTAACCCACGATGCCAAGAGTCGCAAAGGCTTTGCACTGGGCGCAGTGGTGGCAGCAGAGTTTACAGCCAACAAAAAGGGCTTCTTGGGTATGGAAGACTTACTTCCTTTCAAGTAGTTTTTTGATAAAAACATTATAGAGATTTTCTCTACCTTATACAATTAGCACTCAGCCAAAGTCTCCAGTGGGGATCTAGGAGTAACAGACAATTTAGTTTACAACTATGACAATAAAAGAACGTTTTACAAACACATCACGCCGACAGTGGACCTGGTTTACTGTAGCCTCCACTTCTCTCATTCTGTTCTCACTTTGGGCAGCCAATTTATGGCTCCTATTGTTCCTGTTTTTACTATTGGATATCTATGTAACTAAATTTGTGCCGTGGACATTCTGGAAGAAAACAAAGAACCCTGCCGTAAGAAAAGTGATGGAATGGGTAGATGCAATACTGTTTGCATTGATAGCCGTTTACTTTATCAACACTTTTTTCTTTCAAAACTATCAGATTCCCACCTCATCGCTTGAGAAATCATTATTGGTGGGCGACTTTCTGTTTGTAAGCAAAATGAGTTATGGTCCACGTGCACCAATCACTCCCCTCTCTTTCCCTTTGGCACAGCACACCATGCCCATTGTTGGAGGCAAGTCATACATTGAGAAACCTCAATGGAAATACAAACGATTGAAAGGATTTGGAGAGGTGAAACGCAACGACATTGTGGTATTCAATTTCCCAACTGGCGACACCGTTGCAACAAACATGCAGGCTGTTGACTATTATGTGCTATCGGCATATAATGAGAATGGAAGCGAAGGAATTAAATCAGACAAACGCACCTATGGCGAGATTGTTTACCGCCCTGTTGACAGGAGAGAAAACTATGTGAAACGTTGCATTGGTCTGCCTGGCGAAACAATTGAATTGAAAAACGATGATGTGTATATCGATGGCGTTTTATTGCCCAATCCAAAATTGTCGCAACACAGCTATATGATACAAACAGACGGAACAGATATCTCATCGAAAGTATTCTCAGACCTTGGCATCAACATTGCCGACTATGCGAGCGAGGATATGTCGGGACAGCGTGTGCAAGATCTATCTTATGCCGACAGCCTCAGCATGGCCAGACTAGGACTAAGAAACGAAAATGGTAAAAAAGGAAAACTCTACTATAGCATACCTATGACAGAGCAAATGGTGACTGAAATGAAAGCGAAACCTTTTGTTTGGAACGTTGTGAAAGAGATAGAGCCCAAAGGATCGGGTCTGTACTACCCGCTCAACTATCCACAAAACTGGACCAGAGATACTTTTGGTCCTCTTTGGATACCAAAAAAAGGAGCAACTATCACTTTCGACACCAACATAGATTACAAAGTGGCTGCCTACGAGCGTTGCATCAAAAACTATGAAGGAAACGATTTTGCTTACCACGAAGGAAAAGTATTTATCAATGGCCAAGAGACCAATTCATATACATTTGAAATGGACTATTATTTTATGATGGGCGACAATCGTCACAACTCTGCCGACTCGCGTGTGTGGGGATTTGTACCTGAAGATCACGTAGTGGGCCAACCCTTATTGATATGGCTATCATTGGAAAAAGACAAAGGTTGGTTTAGTGGTAAAATTCGTTGGAACAGACTCTTCAGAAGTGCTAAAATATAATGCAAACTGTACTTCTCTCGTCTCTATACCTAGCGCCTATTCAATATTATAGCAAAATCTTTCGTGCCGAAAGAGCTGTGATAGAAGCAGACGACAACTATCAAAAACAATCGTATCGTAACCGCTGCATCATTGCAGCGGCCAACGGTCCGCTTGCCCTCAGTGTGCCCATTGAGAAGCCCAAAGAGCTGAAATGCAAAATGAAGGACATCAAAATTGCTGATCATGGCAATTGGCAACACTTTCATTGGAATGCTATTATATCTGCCTACAACTCTTCTCCTTTTTTTGAATACTACAGAGATGATTTCGCTCTTTTTTATGAGCAAAAGACAACCTTTCTATTCGACCTCAACGAACAACTACGCATCCTTGTTTGTAATTTGCTTGACATAGAGACCCCCACAACCTACACGAGTAGCTTTGTCGAAAATGAACTCCCAAATACAATAGACCTTAGAGAAGCCATTCATCCCAAGAGAGATTGGCAACAACTAGACAATCAATTTGCTGCCAAACCCTACTATCAAGTATTTGGAGAGAAACGCCCATTTATAGAAAACCTAAGCATTATAGATCTACTATTCAATATGGGAAACGAGTCACGGCTCTATTTATGATTTAACTTATAAATTCAACAATCCAAAATTAGCTAATCTATATTAGCATGCATACATTTGCCCAGTTGCATATCAACCTCTTTTCTTACAAGAGCTTTTGGCAACACCTATTGCAACTAGCAAAACACTTTTGTCAATAAATTTTTCCTGCCTTCGTGTCTTCCAGAAACTGAAATTTAACTTGGTTCACTAGTTCCATATTTCACGAATGAACAAAGACAATCGTTGCAAAACTAATGCCTGATTGCAGCAACTGTAGTACAACCTAAATGACTTCTGTAACAGCCAAAAAGACAATTGTACATCCCTAATCACTATTGCAGCATTTTTCAAAACGAACAAAAGGACACCTTTCACTACAATTTCAGGGAATTATGTTCACTATGCTATTGTCAAGACAACTTTTCTGTTGTGGAGACTATATTTTGCAAAAGCATAGAAGCACTCTCTCATCAAGATTATTCATATATCAATGGCAGAGTCCATTTTCCCGTCCCGATTCTTTACTCTGCGATTGAAAAATGAACATCCCCGAACAGTAAATATTCATAAACGAAAGCATTTATAATATACCCTCGTTAAAAAAGAGTGATACCACCCTGTAAATAGATTCCGAAAAATTTTAAAATAGTAATAACACATAGCCAATTGCTATTCCAAACTGTATTTTTAGTAGAAACTTCATACTGATAGCTACATACAATGTTGGCTGTAGTGAAAGCACTAAGCGGACAACAATTACAATTGAAAACTAAAATGATAGCACCTCGCCTGCAACTTTGAAAATTTACAAAACAAGCTAACTGATATCATTTGTAGTTTTTATAAGCTCCAATGCCAACTAGCCGAGGGCATGTAGAAAGTTGGATTATTATAAATTCGAAGTTTTTATAGAGAGAACTGCTAAAAGCAATTCTTTTAAGGATGTGCTAGTTACAGCAAGTTGTTATGATTGAAATATAAACCTGCAAAAAAGAGCATTTTCGATTCCTTGAACTATTTAAAACTAAAGAGAACACTGCAAAACAGTCAATTATCATTATAAACAGTCAATTTCTTGTCAAAAAAGCAACTATCACAACTCATTATTACGTTATATCAATTTTTATGGTTATTTTTGTAAGATGTTTAAAAACAAACATTTAATCATCTTATGAAAGACTATTAAAAATGGAAAAATTACAGATTGGTTTTATGAAAGACCTGCGCAATCGGGAGTTCAAGGAGCTGTACAACAAAATTATAAAATTGCTAAGTGAAAAGCAGCTAGAAAATGACAATATCAAAATAGCCTTCGAGAGAATAATACCCTACAAAGAGAAATTTAAATATGCCCTAACAGCCAAGGGAACCAACGAGTATTCAGCTGTCAACAAGGCATTGACACCCATACGAAACAACTACTTAATTTCGCTGCGCAAGAGAATTGAATCACACCAGAGATGCGAAAACCCAGTAGAGCGCGCTGCTGCAAGAATCATCAACGATGTGTTGCAGAAATATGGCAAAAAGTATTATGTAGCGACCATCACCACCCAATCTGTTTTTGTAAATGACCTTGTCGATCACATAAATAACCAACCAGATTTTAAGAACGCACTCCAAGTCTTGAATATGGGAGATTTGATGGACGCCATCATAAAGATAACCCAAGAAGTGGAGCTGAATGTAGCCTTATTCACAGCAAGCAATGTGCGCAGCAAAATGAAAAGAAAAGGAGTGAGAAAGGCTGCCTTTGTGGACTTGAAAGTGTTGATAGACAACATAAACTCCACCTACTTACTTCATAGAAATGACGATGAGAAGAGCGAGATATATAGAGAACTTGTTTTTGACATTAACACTGATGTAAAAAATTACCGCATGCGGTTGAAATCGCGAAAAACTAAACAAAACAACAAAAGGATTGAAGAAGCTGCAAAACAGTTGAATATGGAACAAGAGAGACAATAGCAAGAATCACAGCAAACTTCACCAGTAATAGAGAAAGAAATGAAAAGTGATCCTTCTTCTTCCCTCAATGAAATCCTGATAAAACCTTTCAAGGAGCACACATCGAAGACCCACAAAGAGCATGCCTCGAAAAACACAATAGAAACTACAAGCTCAGAGTTCTCAACTCTAAATAGCTCAACCACTGTTAATTCCATAAAATCTACAGGTTCTACAGATAAATTGAAAGAGATATCCATAAATAGCAAAGAATCAACTACTTCTGGTGTTAATTATGTCATTGATGAAAATCATTGGAGAGCCTGGAAGCCTTTATCAGCAAATAATAATAATAATAATGAAGACTCATAACTATGAAAATAACCCATATTAAAAATCATGAAAATAGTAGGACAGTGTTTGAGAAATAATCTTAGTGCGAAAATGTTAGACCCCCTAGTGAAGATCAGGGATGAGTCTTGGACAAATACTCTAAGTGTCCTTTAGCTCAGTTCCAGAGTCTTCCCTTAGCATGTTCATGCAATTGTCCTCACACCTATTTACCAGAGATAGGTTTTTTTGCGGAAGGTACCTATTGAATATGCCCTACATACCACAATGATACAAATAAGTCTTTGAAGAATAGTAACGCTATAATAATGAGCTAAGTGATAGCCTTGATACTCACATATGACAACCTATTTGCAAAAGATGAAAGTATAGCAAAAGTTGAACGTAACGTTTTTAATTGTCTGAATTCCACTTTCACACATATTTTTTGTAAATTTGCAGCTTAAATATAGTAACAATGAACAATCAAGTAAGAGTAAGATTTGCACCAAGCCCTACTGGGCCACTACACATAGGTGGTGTTAGGACAGCATTATACAACTTTCTTTTCGCAAAACAACAAGGCGGAAAATTCATTCTTCGCATAGAAGATACCGATTCAAAGAGATTTGTTGAAGGTGCCGAACAATATATAGAAGAAGCTTTTGAGTGGTTAGGTCTGCCCTTCGACGAAGGCCCTTTGGCAGGTGGCAAGTATGGCCCCTACAAACAATCGGAACGTAAAAATATCTACAAGCAATATGTAACCAAACTGTTGGACAACGAAGCTGCTTATATTGCCTACGACACCCCCGAAGAACTAGATGCAAAGCGGAAAGAGACAAGCAATTTCCAATATGATGCATCTACACGCATGCAAATGCGCAACTCACTCTCTCTTTCTAAAGAGGAGATAAAAGAGCTCATCGAAAATGATGTACCCTACGTTGTTCGCATAAAAGTGGAGCCCAATATTGATATCACCGTAAATGATTTGATCAGAGGTGAGGTTGTCATTAACTCATCGGTGTTGGACGACAAAGTTATTTTTAAATCTGCAGACCAACTACCCACCTATCATCTTGCCAACATAGTTGACGATCACCTCATGCGTATCACACATGTGATTAGAGGCGAAGAGTGGCTACCCTCGGCCCCACTACACGTTTGGATGTACAAATGTTTGGAATGGGAAGACACCATGCCACAATTTGCACACCTTCCTTTGTTGCTCAAGCCTGAAGGTAATGGTAAACTGAGCAAGCGCGATGGCGATCGACTTGGTTTTCCAGTATTCCCACTTCAATGGATGGACCCAGAGACCAATGAGCTATCGTCGGGATATCGCGAAAGTGGCTACCTGCCTCATGCAGTTGTCAATTTCTTATCATTGCTAGGTTGGAATCCAGGTCACGACGAAGAGATAATGTCGCTTGACCACATGATTGAACTATTTTCCTTTGATAAATGCAGCAAAAGCGGTGCAAAGTTCGATTATGAGAAAGCAAAATGGTTCAACCACGCTTACATACAGCAAGCTGGGAATGATGAACTAGCAGAACTATTGAAACCCATCTTAGATGAAAAGAAAGTAGCCCCTGCGAAAGAGTTTACTGAAAAAGTGATTGGGTTAGTAAAAAACAGGGCTTATCTAATTGAAGATTTATGGGAACAAGGCAGTTTCTTTTTTGAAGCTCCCACAGAGTTTGATGCTAAAACAGTGAAGAAACGCTGGAAAGAAGATACTCCTCAACAGATGACAGAACTGATAGAAGTAGTGGAGGGAATAGAGGATTTCTCAAGTGAGCATCAAGAGACAGTGGTAAAAGAGTGGATTGCAAAAAATGAATATCATATGGGCAATATAATGAATGCATTCAGACTAGCACTAGTTGGAGCAGCAAAGGGTCCACACATATTTGACATTACATCGCTTATTGGTAAACAAGAGACCATTAATCGATTGCAAAAAGCAATTACAACTATCCACTAAGAACAACAGTTTGCATGTATAACGTAGCTATTTCAATCCTCTCGTTTGTTTTTCGTATGATTGCACCTTTTCACAAAAAGGTGAAGTTGATGGTTCAAGGTCACGCAAACACCTTCGAAATATTGGAAAAACAGATAGACCCTAACAGCAAATACGTGTGGTTTCATGTAGCATCACTGGGAGAATATGAGCAGGCTCTACCCATGATTGAAGTGATCAAAAGAGACAAGCCAACGTACAAAATCTTATTGTCGTTCTTTTCACCTTCGGGTTACGAAGTTCAGAAAAACAACCAATTAGTTGATGTTGTTTGTTATTTGCCATTAGACAAGAAAAAGAATGCAAAGCGATTTCTCGATCTGGCAAAGCCAGACATAGCCATATTTGTAAAGTATGAGTTTTGGTACAATTTTATTCATGGGTTGTATCTACGTGAAATACCTGTTTATCTAATCTCTGCCGTATTCCGCCCCAATCAATTATTTTTCAAACCATGGGGAAATGTTTTTAAGAAAATATTGCACTATTATACACAGCTGTTTGTGCAAGACAATGAGTCGAAACGACTATTAAAAAACAAAGGACTCCGCAATGTAACCGTGATGGGCGACACGCGCATGGATAGAGTAATCAAAATAAAAGGTGACGCAAAAGATTTGCCAATAGTTGATAAATTTACGAGACTCAAGAACAACCAGAGTGTACTCGTTGCAGGCAGTTCGTGGCCCGAAGACGAGAGCCTGATTATCAACTATTTCAATAAACATGCCTACCTAAAGCTGATTATTGCACCACACCTCATCGACGAGGCTCACTTGAAGCAGATAGAGAGCAAACTGAAACGCCCTTGCATCAGATATTCACAAGCAACTGATGAGAAAATCATGGACTTCGATTGTTTACTTATTGACAACTTCGGACTGCTATCTTCCATCTATCGATATGGCAAGATTGCCTACATTGGGGGTGGCTTTGGTGCAGGCATTCACAATTTGCCCGAGGCTGCTGTATATGGCATTCCAGTTATATTTGGACCAAACTTCAAGAAGTTTCTCGAAGCCAGAGAGCTTCTCAAAAATGGTGGTGGATTTACCATTTCTAACGAAGTTGAGTTAAATAAGATATTGAAAAACTTTGTAACCTCGCCCGAAGATTTAGAGATGGCAGGAGAGAGAGCTGCCGATTACATTTATAAGAGTGCCGGTGCTACACAAAAAATTGTTGATAAAATTGCATTTTGAAGATATAAACATCTATCTTGTGAATGGTTTAAAAAAAACAATGCATAGGTAGATCTAAATTCTGAATATCTACACGTAACCACAAGGATAAATAAACATCATGAAGAAATCAACGTCAAAATATCGCTTAAAAACGCGGATATATATTCCGGTTCTATTTATACTTGCAACACTGCTTATCACCTATCTGTTTCCGAGACAAGGAAACTTTAAATACTCCTTTAGCGAGGGACGTCCATGGCGATATGGCTTGTTGACAGCCCCCTTTGATTTCCCAATATTCAAATCTACGCAACAACTACAACAAGATCAAGACAGCATTTTGGTCTTCTACGAGCCCTACTACAAGATTGACAATGAAGCTCAAACAGAAGCTATTGCAAACTTTGATGCCGACTCAAACTTAAAACCTACACTTAGCAATCTAGAGCGTTCATACATAGCATATATTCGCAACAAACTACAGGAGATATACAGCAAAGGTATCATGAATAGCTCTGAGCTGGACAAGCTACTTGCAAGACGAAGACAAACACTGCGGTTGCTTGATGATAAAGAGGCCAAACCAAGAGAAGCCAAATCATTCTACACCATTAAATCGGCCTATGAATCAATTATTAATGATGCTCCACCTTCACTTTTAGAAACCAAACTGAAAACGGCAGATGTGAACAACTATTTGCAGGAGAATATTGTGTATGATGCTAGCACATCAGAAAAGGCAAAGAATGAATTTGTGCAACAAGTATCGCCAACAATAGGCATGGTGCAGGCTGGTCAACGAATTATTGGAGAGGGCGAAATTATAGATCAAAATGTGTACAACATACTCTCGTCGCTCAAAAAAGTAGAGGCAGACAGAGCTGGGCCTGGAGGCAAATCGACATTGATGATACTAGGGCAATTTTTCTTAATTTCCTTGCTGATGGGTTCATTTTATATGTATCTATTATTTTTCAGAATAGAGGAATATAGAAACAGAAAGCATGTAACATTTATGGTGCTTGTCATCACCCTCTTTGTAGTTTTAACAGCTATCAATGTAAGCTACAGCCTGTTCAACATTTACATGATTCCCTATGCCATTGTCACCATTCTCATCCGTACATTTATAGACTCCCGCACAGCACTCAATGCCAGTTTAATCACCATCTTGCTGTGCTCACTCATGGTGTCAAACACCTTTGAGTTTATGGTATTGCAAATTGCAATTACAATGATCTGTATTTTCAATTTAAAGGAATTGACAGAACGTTCACAACTGATTAGAAGCTCCTTCATCATTTTGATGTCCTATATTGTGGTATATGTAGCTCTAGTATTGGTGCAAGAAGGTGATATCACAAAAATAACTTGGGAATATCTCGGTTTTTTCGTTATCAACTTCATCTTCATCACATTCTCTTACCTATTAGTGTATATGGTGGAGCGGTCATTCGGATTTATATCTGGAGTGAGCATGGTGGAGCTGGCAAATATAAACAAACCTATATTGCGACAGTTATCAGAAGAGGCGCCTGGCACATTTCAACACTCCATGCAGGTGTCAAATCTTGCAGCAGCTGCCGCCATAGAAATTGGTGCAAACCCATCATTGGTTAGAACTGGAGCACTCTATCACGACATTGGCAAACTTGAAAACCCTGCTTTTTTTACCGAGAATCAAGCGCCAGGAATGAATCCTCATGCCGGGCTGCCATTCGATGAAAGTGCCCGCATCATTATAGATCATGTGCGCTTGGGTGTGAAAAAGGGACAAAAGGCAGGACTGCCTCAACAGATTATCGATTTCATCGAAACGCATCACGGAACAAGCACGCCCAAATATTTCTACAATTCGTGGAAGAATGCCAATCCAGGTAAGGAGATAGACGATGCAGCCTTTTCATATCCTGGACCCAATCCGTTTACAAAAGAGACAGCTATTTTGATGATGGCTGATACCATAGAAGCCGCCTCACGCAGCTTACCTGAATATACGGAGGAGTCCATTAGAAAACTAGTGACAAAACTGATTGACTCACAAATGGACGATAAGCTTTTCCATAAGGCTCCCATCACTTTCCAAGAAGTGGATAGAATAAAGGAGCTTTTCATCGAGAAGCTACAAACAATCTATCACTCACGTATTGCCTATCCCGAGTTGAACAAGGAAAACCCTCCGTTGAAAAAAGATACCGCTTTGAATGAAGTTTAATTTGAGAAAGGCTAATTAAAGCAATACAATTGGAACGAATTATCAAAAAAAAGCCCAGCAGAACACCGTTCGAACATGCTTCGAAAGGCATTCGAACGCTATGTTTGGGGTCAATCATTGTGCAGTATATAGTTTTTTATAGACAATATTGAGATTACTCAACCGATCCATTATATAAGTATTTAAATCGCAAGCCCCCCTACCAAAGCACAACAAAGGGCCCTGAACAGATAAAAATCTACAGTGCCCTTTGTTTGAATATTTAGTTTTAAATTTTAATGCGAAAAAACCTATTCCCACTCAATAGTAGCCGGTGGTTTAGAGGAAATATCGTACACCACTCGGTTCACTCCCTTCACTTTGTTGATAATTTCGTTGCTTACTTTAGCAAGAAACTCATAGGGAAGTTGCGACCAATCGGCTGTCATGGCGTCAAGTGAAGTAACTGCACGCAGGGCAATTGTATTTTCGTAGGTACGCTCATCGCCCATCACACCAACTGACTGAACGGGTAGCAAAATGGCGCCTGCTTGCCACACATTGTCGTAGAGACCTGCACTGCGAAGGTTGGAGATAAATATGTCATCGGCCTCTTGTGCAATACGTACTTTTTCAGGGGTAATATCTCCAAGAATTCTGATGCCCAATCCAGGGCCAGGAAATGGATGGCGATGAATGAGATGTGGTTTCATACCAAGTTCTAATCCGATTTTACGTACCTCATCTTTGAAAAGCAAACTTAAAGGTTCGCAAAGTTTCAGGTTCATTTTGTCTGGAAGACCGCCCACGTTGTGGTGGCTCTTGATAACAGTGCCCGTAATGGAAAGCGACTCAATAATATCGGGATAGATGGTGCCTTGTGCCAACCACTTAATGTCTTTTAGTTTGTGAGCCTCCACATCAAAAACATCGATGAAGCCTTTACCAATTATTTTTCTTTTTTCTTCAGGGTCAACCACTCCAGCCAACTCTTTATAGAAACGATCTTTTGCATTCACCCCAATTACATTCAATCCAAGATGTTCATAATCAGTGAGCACATTTTCGAATTCATTTTTGCGAAGCAACCCATGATCTACAAACACACAAGTAAGATTTTTACCAATTGCTTGGTGAAGCAACACTGCTGTAACCGATGAATCAACACCCCCCGATAGCGCTAAGATAACTTTATCGTCGCCCAACTCTTGTTTCAAATTGCGCACTGTTGACGCTACAAACGATGCGGGTGTCCAGTTTCTTTTGCACCCACAAATATCTAAAAAGTTAGAAAGCAGTTTCGTTCCTTCATCAGTGTGTACCACTTCAGGATGGAACTGAACTCCCCAAGTTGGTTCGTCTTTGATGCGATAGGCAGCCACTTCTACATCGTCAGTTGAAGCAATCAATTGAAAGTGAGAGGGCAAGTTACTAATGGTATCACCATGAGACATCCAAACCGTAGAAACATTGGATATGCCTTCAAATAAATCGTCTTGAGCTGATGTGCTCAATTGAGCACGGCCATATTCACACGAATTGGCATGGCTTACATCGGCACCTTCTTGCTGAGCTATGAATTGCGCTCCATAACATATGCCGAGCACAGGATATTTCTTCCTGATTTGTGACAAATCTGCTTTGAAAGCATCTTCATTGTTCACTGAAAACGGGCTTCCCGACAAAATAACACCCTTTACTGTTTCGTCACCATGTGGAAACTTATTGTAAGGCACTATTTCGCAATAGGTGTTAAACTCACGTATTCTACGTCCAATCAGTTGAGTAGTTTGAGAACCAAAGTCAAGAATAATTATTTTTTCGTCCATAGTTTTGCAGTTGTTTTAAAGTGCAAATATACGAAAAAAAGGTGTGACAGTTTAATGGAGAGATAAAAAATGTATTTCAACCTTCACACAACAGCAAAAGAGATGAAATGGAGTGGTATAAAAAAAGAATTAAACTATAATCACTCTCATCGAAAAGAAAATATTGCAAGGCTTATTAGTTCAAATATACACTGGTTCAATATTCTAACCTCAGCAGGTTATGAACTAAACTAAATAGCCCTACAAAAGGCCATCAAAAATTGTTGACTATCCACTAAGACCATCCTTTATAGCATATTTACGTGAATTGTAACGTTAATTAAAAACTATATTATTATCTTTGGTGATTAGAACTATGCAAATTACAATGAAATTATATACACTTATACTTTTAGGATTTATTCTTTTTCCTACTTTGCTTTTGGGGCAAGTATCGGAAGAAGCACAAAAACTATATGACGAGGGCAAATATAGCGAAGCAAAACATCTATTAGAAATAGATTTGGAAGAAAGCCCCACCAATGCTTCCATCAATTTTTTACTTGGCAGAGCAGCACTACATACAGGCGATGTGAAAACAGCAGAGCTATCGTTGAACTTGGCTAAAAAGAAACGAGTAAATGATGCTACTCTCTATCTAGGTCGCCTCTATGCCATGCAATATGAATTTGGCAGCGCCGAAAGAGAATTTAAACTCTATGAAAGAGCTATGCGTAGAAACAAAGATGCGTTGGCCGAATTGGAGAAAGAACGAGACTACGCCAATCACTTGCAACGACTAGCCAGTCGCACCGAAGATATTCAGATAATTGACAGTGTGGTTGTATCAAAAAGTGATTTTCTGGAAGCATACAATCTTAGTACTAGTGGAGGTTCGCTGCAATGGGCTCATGATTTTTTTGATGAAGGATGGAACGATGAAAGCGCAGTGGTGTTTATGAACGAGCGCAAAACAAAAGTTTACTTTTCGCGTCCAGCCACCGATCAAGGTAGCACCCTCTACACAATGGAGAAAATGCTTGACAACTTTGGCAATGAAAAAATGCTACCCTCCCCCATCAATACTCGTCAAGATCAGGCCTACCCTTTTATAATGTCTGACGGACTCACTATTTATTTTGCCAGCAAAGGGCACGAATCAATCGGCGGCTACGATATATTTGCGTCGCGCTACAACTTATATTCAAACACATACCTCACACCCAATCAGATGAACATGCCCTTCAACTCGCCCTTCAATGACTACATGATGGTGATTGACGAACAAAAAGGTGTGGGATGGTTTGCCAGCGACAGATATCAACCCGAGAACAAGGTATGTGTATATACTTTCATTCCCAATCAGGAGGTGAGACTAGTGCTCACCGAAGATGTGGACTCACTGGCCAATCGTGCTAAAATAAGTAACATCAGAGATAGCTGGAGAGAAGGTATGGACTACTCTATGCTGCTGGAAAAGGCCTCCTCAGTAAATAGTGTCAATGATAGAAAACAACAAGACTTTGAATTTGTTATAAACGATGACTACACTTACCATCAGCTATCCGACTTCAAAAGCCTAACGGCAAGAGAACTCTTTGCCAAAACAATTGAAGATGAAACGAAACTACAAGAAGCAAAAAAAGAGTTGGAGGTAAAGCGTGCGCAATATGCTGCAATACCAGCCAACAATAGATCATCACTGTCAACAGAAATACTTCAAATGGAGAAAACAATTGGAGAGCTATTCGATCACTGGAAAGTGACAAAAGTGATGGCGCGCAATGAAGAGATAAAACACATTAACGGACTCAAATAATATAACATGACATTCGATTTAATTATTGTTACGCTTGTAATCCTTTTAGGAATAATATTTCTGTTAGCAGAAATATTCCTTTTGCCTGGAATAACTATTTCAGGCATAGCAGGCTTTATTTTTTTGGTGGGAGGCATAGCCTATGCCTACATGTATATGGGTACAATGGCGGGCAATATGACCCTCATCATCTCAGCGTTTTTAATAATGGGTAGCTTTCTCTATTTTATCAAATCAAAATCTTTGCGCCGCATTTCGCTCACCACAAATATAGATGCTAAAGTTGACACCTCCGATTTGAAAAAGATAAATGTGGGCGATGTAGGCATCACTCAATCTCGTTTAAATCCAATGGGCAAAGTTTTTATCAACGACCTCACTGTTGAAGCAAAATCGATAGATGGACAAATGATTGACGAAGAAACAGAAGTGGTTGTAAACAAAGTAGATTGGGCCAACATTCTTGTTTCCAGAAAAGAGAATCAACCAGATTAAAAAAAATAATATAGAAGCAATTCGATATATAAATAATCAATAAACACTAAAAGCAAATATTATGGAATTTACACTTTTGATGGTTGCGGCAGCAGTGCTGTTTATAGTAATCATTTTTTTCTACTACGTTCCGTTTTTCTTATGGATAAACGCACTGTCGGCAGGAGTACACATCTCCTTAGTACAGTTGTTTCTGATGAGATTACGAAGAGTACCACCACGCACCATTGTCTATGCAATGATTGAAGCTCACAAAGCTGGGCTTAAAGATGTGACGCGGGATGACCTTGAGGCCCACTATCTAGCAGGTGGACATGTCGAAAAAGTTGTACATGCATTGGTATCGGCATCCAAAGCCAACATTGACCTATCATTCCAAATGGGTACTGCCATTGACCTTGCGGGTAGAGATGTATTGCAAGCTGTGCAAATGTCGGTAAACCCAAAGGTGATTGACACACCTCCAGTAACAGCTGTGGCCAAAGATGGTATTCAGTTGATAGCAAAAGCACGTGTAACAGTTCGCGCCAACATCAAACAACTTGTGGGTGGAGCAGGCGAAGAGACTATTTTGGCTCGTGTGGGCGAAGGTATTGTATCTTCCATTGGTTCATCAGCATCGCACAAATCTGTGCTCGAAAACCCCGATTCAATCTCTAAACTTGTTTTGAAAAAAGGACTGGATGCAGGAACAGCTTTCGAAATTCTTTCGATTGACATTGCAGACATCGACATAGGTAAAAACATTGGAGCTGTACTACAAATTGACCAAGCTCAAGCCGACAAAAACATTGCACAAGCACGTGCAGAGGAACGTCGTGCCATGGCTATTGCTCTTGAACAAGAGATGAAGGCCAAAGCACAAGAGGCTCGTGCCAAAGTGATTGAAGCAGAAGCAGAAATACCCAAGGCTATGGCTGAGGCATTTAGATCGGGCAATATGGGCATAATGGATTACTACAGAATGAAAAATATTCAATCTGATACAGAAATGCGTGATGCGATATCTAAACCACAAACAGGCTCTGATAAAATTGGACCTAATAAATAATCTAAACAAACAATTATGAGAAAAATACCTGAATCAGAATTAATAATCAATTCAGATGGAAGCGTATTCCACCTACATATCAAACCAGAACAATTGTCTGACAAGATAATAATGATGGGAGATCCTGATCGAGTGACCATGACTGCATCGTTTTTCGACTCAATAGAATTCGACATACAAAGTAGGGAGTTTCACACCGTTACGGGTACGTATAAAGGTAAAAGAATCACCGCTTTGTCACATGGCATTGGTACGGACAACATTGATATTGTTGCTACCGAACTTGATGCCTTAGCAAATGTAGATTTTGAAACCCGCGAGGTGAAAAAAGATTTCAAACAACTCACCATGATTCGCGTTGGAACATCAGGTGGCATGCAGCCACATTGCCCTGTAGGTTCTTTTGTAGTATCTGAGAAATCAATTGGCTTTGATGGTCTGTTGCATTACTACGAAGGATCAGCGGCTATAAGAGAAGAGGAGTTTGAAACGTCTTTCCAGAAACATGTCAATTGGTCGCCCTATCATTGCTCGCCCTACGTGGTGAGTGCGGACGAAGAATTGGTAGATAGAATTGGCTTTGACATGATCAAAGGAGTTACCATTTCGGCCATTGGTTTTTATGGACCACAAGGCAGACATGTGAGACTACCCCTTGCCGACCCCGAATTGAACTCAAAAATAGAATCATTTCGTTTTGAAGACCACTCTATCACCAATTATGAAATGGAAAGTTCCGCTCTTGCTGGATTAAGCAAAATGATGGGACACAAAGCCATGACAGTTTGCGCTATCATCGCCAATAGAGTTGCTAAGGAGTCAAACGCTAACTATAAAGTATCAACACAAGATTTGATCAAAATAGTTTTAGACAGAATTTAATAGTCAATATACAATACTTAATTTTTAAATAAATCATATACAACGATGAGAAAAATACTATCATTATTTGCGATACTATTTCTTAGTATATCAGCTATCGCACAACAAAACCCACCACAACCCATGGACCCTGCCGTACGTCACGGAGTGCTCGACAATGGGTTGACGTATTTTATACGTCACAATAAGCTTCCTGAAAACAGAGCCGATTTTTATATCGCTCAAAAAGTAGGGTCTATGCTAGAAGAAGATCCTCAAGCAGGATTAGCTCATTTTCTAGAGCATATGGCTTTTAATGGCACAACCAATTTTCCTGGAAAACAAATGCTCAACTTTTTAGAGGAGAACGGCGTTAAGTTTGGAGAAAACGTTAATGCATACACTTCTTTTGACGAAACAGTTTACTACTTGTCAAATGTGCCCGTAGTGCGCGAAGGAATGCTTGACTCTTCACTTTTGATACTTCACGATTGGGCAAACGAAATTGCTCTTGAAGGCGAAGAGATTGAAAGCGAACGCGGAGTAATCAGAGAAGAATGGAGAACCAGAGGCGGTGCACAATCGCGCTTGTGGGAGAAAATGCTTCCTGTGATGTTTAAAGACAGCAAGTATGCCAACAGATTGCCCATTGGTAGCATTGATGTAATCAATAACTTTGAACACCAAGAGATTCGAGACTACTACGAAAAGTGGTATCGCCCCGATTTGCAAGGTATCATCATTGTGGGTGATATAGATGTGGACAAAGTGGAAGAAAAAGTAAAAGCTTTATTTTCTAAAATAGAGATGCCTGCAGATGCAGCCGAACGCGTTTACTTCCCTGTGCCAGACAATGAAGAGACCATTGTATCTATTGCTACAGACAAAGAAGCTACAAGAACTAGCTTAATGCTGTTTTACAAACACGAACCTCTACCAGACGAAATTAAATTATCTCAGGCAGGTTTTGTTTTGAATTACATCAAAAATGTAACTTCGAGCATGATGAATGATCGCTTTCAAGAAATCACACAAAAGCCCAACTCTCCTTTCCTAGGTGCATATGCTTATGATGGAAGCTTTTTTGTTGCAAAAACAAAAGATGCTTGGACAGTATCATCTGCATCGGCTGATGATAAAGTGAAAGAAGCTTTGGCTGCTATGGTTCGTGAAACTGAGCGCATGAAAAGATTTGGATTCACAGCATCTGAATATGAAAGAGCACGCGAGAACACGCTCAAGAATTATGAGAATGCTTATAACAATAGAGATAAACAACTCAACAGTGTTTACTGCCAAGAGTATGTGAACAGCTTTACAAACAACGAACCTTTCCCAGGTATCGATTTTGAGTACAACATGATAAAAATGGTTGCTCCAAACATCCCTGTAGAAGCAATTAATCAAACTGTAGCTCAATTGATTCAAGACAGAAACATGGTTATCTCTGTTTCGGGTCCTGACAAAGAAGGCTTGGTATATCCAACCGAAGCTGAACTATTGGCTGTTGTAGAGAGCACAAAAGCTGAAACAATTGAAGCTTATGCCGAAGAAGTTTCTGACGAACCACTTATAGTTACTCCTCCTGCACAAGGTGAAATAACAAAAACTGAAACCAACGAAGAGTTAGGTGCAACAGTGTGGACATTGTCAAACGGAATGAAAGTTGTTTTAAAAGCAACAGATTTCAAAGACGATCAAATTTTGATGACAGCTTCAAGTGTTGGTGGATCATCGCAATATGCGGTGCAAGACCCTTTGAACTCCAAGATTATGAGCAGCGTGATCTCTTTGGGTGGTGTTGGCAACTTTAGCAAAATAAACTTGAGCAAAGTAATGGCTGGCAAAACAGCATCGGCCTCTCCAACAGTGAGCATGACATCACAAGGATTTAGTGGTTCATCGTCTATCAAAGATTTTGAAACCATGATGCAACTTGTATATCTACACTTCACAGCTCCTCGCCAAGATCAAGACGCTTTCGATTCGTTTATCGAAAGAATGGAGTCGCAACTCAAAAATGCAGAAGCAGAACCAATGGTTGCCTTCAGCGACTCGGCTATGCATGCACTGTATGGTGACAACCCAATAGTGTCTCGCATCAAACTGGATGACTTGAAGAAGATAGATTATGACAAAATCATGACTATGTACAAACAACTTTTCATAAACCCTGGAAGTTTTGTATTCACATTTGTAGGTAACGTTGACGAAGAGGCTATCAAACCAGCTGTATTAACATACCTAGCTTCGCTAAAAGGTGAAGCAACACAAGGTGAATTCATACATGTTCCGATGGATGTGATGAAAGGTGTAACAAAAAATGTATTCCAGAAGGAGATGCAAAATCCAAAGGCATCTGTATTTAATGTATTCTCTGGACAAATAGAGAGAACACAAAAAAACACGATAACAATGGATATCTTCGATCAAATATTAGACATTGTTTACACAGAGAAAGTACGTGAAGACGAAGGTGGCACATACGG
>UZAT01015412.1_pt1 | contig 22521 bp, 29 predicted proteins | sample 2160861 | NCBI WGS metagenome assembly UZAT01 (sample SAMEA5138306, study PRJEB28736) | viral metagenome | reverse complement strand
GTGCATACGGATATTAGATATATAGAGAGAGGAGGGATACCAATGACCAGCATTGGCAACAAAGAAATATTCGCTAAAAACCTAAGATATTACAGGGAACGTTCAGACAAATCTCAAAAAGAGTTATCTGATCTGCTTAATGTTTCAACATCCACGTTTAACAACTGGGAAACAGCCAAACGATATCCGCGCATTGACAAAATCGAAATGTTAGCCGACTACTTCGGCATTCTGAAATCCGACCTCATTGAGGATAAAATGACCGAAGAAAAAGAAAAGGACAACGACAGCCTTGCGGATATCATCGTCCGAATGAGAACAGATGAAGAATTTTCATCACTGGTGCAATCTATCTATCTACTGGATGCAGCCAGTATCAAACGATACAAAGCTGTGTTAAATGCTCTTTCTGAGTAATTTCTCAATAAGGTTCAGCAACGGAATGTCGTTACATTGTTCCATAAGTTCGACTATTCTGTTTATGTATTGTTCCTTGCATTCCATGTGGATCACCTCGAACTTCTGTTCTATTGCGAATATTGTATGTTTGTGATGTGATGAACATATGGGATAACTGTTACAATTTTGTGAAAAGTGTGGGAGTGCCAAGCGCCAACTGTAACACTCCCACGGGGACCGGGATGATAGGCCGTTCCTTGACCCGTCTATAGCCTATCATTTCGCCAACAAAAAATACAGACGATCATAAAGGGATTTCGCGTCAATGTATGCACGGAAAACCCTGTTATTTGAGGAAGATACCGTACCATATTTACGAAATGAGGGCAAAATATGAAAACAAGACAAGACCCGTCCACAAAGCCCTATTATAGGTGCTTATCCTGCCAAAGATTTAGAAAAGTGTGTGGTGGAATACCAACTCGCGGCATGGACTTACAAAACTGGTGCGAATACATGCGAGACGTGAAAGACATGGCTCATTTAACCAATGCCTACATTGCCAAAGAAGCTGAAACATCTACAAAGACCATTGATCGCATTATGGCCATCAACATTGACCAAGATATAATGAGAGCCACCGCAAGAAGAATCGAGCTTGTTGTTATTGGTGCTGTAGGCAAACATATTTGCGAGCTGGATTATGATGACGGCGCTGCCGCAGAAAGAATTAAGGAACTGCTAGCCGAACTCGAATACTGGCGCAAGGAAAACGACCGCAAAGCGAAAGTTATTGATACATTGCTAGAGAAAATAGGGGGATAAAAAATGTATTATCGAATAGAAGACTTAAACTTATCACCGGAAGAAACAATAGACTACTTGAGAAAATCGCAGTCAGATGATCCGCTGCTGACCGTGGAAGAAGTGCTTGCAAAACATGAAAGCATTCTGGATAGCTGGTCAGAAAAACACCTGGGCGGAAAAACACCTGAGAAACAAAAGTTCAGAGAAGTTGTTTCCGGCGAAACTCTAAAGGAACGTCCCGAAATCCAAAAGGTTCTTCGCATGATTGAGTCACCCAATATACGCGCACTGAAAATCATCGAGCCTCAAAGATTGACACGAGGCGATCTGGAGGACATCGGTAGATGCATGAAGCTACTAAAGCTGACCAACACTCTGGTCATCACACCGGACGAATGGGGCGGTCATCGCATTTACGATCTCAACGACGAATACGACTGGAATGCATTTGAAGGAGAACTGAAAAAGGGTAACGATTATCTGAAATACACCAAAAAGATTTTGAATCGTGGGCGTTTACTATCCGTATCTGCGGGCAATTTCATCGGCAACCGCGCACCATACGGGTACAAACGTGTTGCGTATATGGAAGGAAAAAAGAAGTGTCACACGCTGGAAATCGTGCCAGACGAAGCAGTGATTGTTAAATTGATTTTTGAAATGTACGCGCAAGGGCATGGCACGTTTAAAATTATAGATCGTCTGCACGAACTTGGTGTCAAAACACAGAGCGGGAAACGTTGGGGGCAAACAACGGTTCTAACCATGTTGGAAAACGAACATTACATCGGAAAAGTACGATGGTATCACCGTAAAACGGTCAAAACGGTAAAGGACGGCGAAATCATCTCACAACGCCCGACAGCGGAAGATTATCTGCTTTATCCAGGCAAACATCCAGCCATCATTGATGAAGAACTGTTCAACGCCGTGCAAAAAAGACGTGGCTCTATCCCAAGACGTAAAAACGGGACAAAGCTGGTAAACCCGCTAGCCGGATTGTTGTATTGCAGTTGTGGAATGGCCATGAAATATCATAAATATATTAAAAATGGCGTTACCCGTGCAGAACCTCGCTTTGTGTGCCATTTTTCAAAGCAATGCGATCATGCGTCTTGTTCGGCAAGCGATTTGATTGCTGTTTTGAAAGATATTTTGTGTCAAGTGCTGGAAGATTTTGAGGTTCGCGTTGAAGCTGGTGAAGATGACAGTATCGAAATTCACCGCCAGCTTGTAGCAAGATTAGAACGACGCATGATTGAGCTGGAAGCACTCGAAGTATCGCAATGGGAAAAATACACAAAAGAAGAAATGCCGAAGCATGTATTCGACAGGCTGAATGAAAAAGTTGTTACAGAAATGGAAGAAGTACGTCAAGCCCTTTGCACAGCAAAAGATTCTACACCCGAACCTATCGATCTCAAGGGGAAAGTATCAACACTGCGCAAAATCCTCATAATGCTTGATGATCCAGATGCACCCGTTGCAGAACTTAACGATCTGCTAAAAATGTGCATTGAACGCATCACATATAGCCGTCCGAAAGCACAAGGCATTAGTTCGCGTTGGGGGACTGGCAACAAAATCGAACTGTATGTCGACCTGAAACTACGGGTGTAATTTCTTTGCGCCCTTATTGTTATCATGTACATACAGATTCGTCCGTGCGTATATGATAACAATTATAATTCGAGCAAAAAATCCGCACTGATATCAAGGGCTTTGCAAAGATTGTACAGCGTTTCGATGGAGCATTTTCTCGTGCCACGTTCGATGTGCCCAACAAACGATGTGCTTACACCGATCATAGACGCTAGCGTTTCCTGAGTGATGCCTAAAACGTTCCGTCTGATCCGAACACGTTTCCCAAGCAAACCATAATCCATCGTGATCACCTCATACGGATTATATTGCGTGGAATACACCTTGTGTAGATTTCGACACCAAACGATAAAAGCCGAGGAAAAATCCTCGGCTTCCTTTATTATTCAGCAATCTTCTGTACAGGATCGGCCTGTTCCATCTTCTTGATTTCTGCATCAACCATAGTCTTGATGGTCTGCAAATCAAGCTTGATCTTGTGTTCGGCAAGCACCTGTTCCGCGTAAGCCAGTTTCTGATCACCGTGACCAGCGCCGTAAATCTTCTCGGCTGCATATACAGCAATCTCTACCCATTTCCTCGCCTTTTCAAGTTTCTCGTTGCCGTAGCGTGCGATGAGCCAAGGGATCAAAAAAACAGTAACAGCGGTAGCAGCCAATTTGACCAAAGCTTCGACCAAAGGAGTAAGATCAATCATTATAGATTCCTCACTTTCTGTTAATCAGATAGGTGTTTAGTTCGCTCGATGCCTTTTCCATTTCATCGGTGTTGCCATTGTGAATGGCATGATTCAGCAACGCCATGCTGGCCATGCAGGAGACGCGAAGCCACTCCATCAGGTCAGCAATGTTGTCGTTGTTTTCCTTGATATGCTGTTCCATCTCACGAAAACGCTTTTCACTTTCCTGCAAGTGATCGGCATACGCCTTGTCTTCTTCCTCTTTGGGCTTACCAAAAAGCTCTCTCCACAGTTTGATGCCTTGCCCAACTAGGATCAACAGCACTAGCAATGCGATCACTACAAGAAAGAATTTATAAATAGCGTCCACATCTAAAAGTGTGCTTATCGCCTCATCATACTGCAATGGCTTCTACCTCCTTTGTGCCGCCATACTTGGCAATGATCTCATTGGCCTTTGCCAGAGTGAGACCGGGAATCAGCACCGTATAAACAGGCTGATGGGTTTTTTCGGCTTTGAGCGCATCCCAGGTTTTTGCACCTGCAACGCCATCATCCGTGAGACTGTTCGCTTTCTGAAACGCCTTTACAGCGGCTACAGTTTCGTTGCCGTAGTCACCATCCGCACCGTATCGCGGCAGAGTATAGCCACACTTCAAAAGAAGGTTTTGCAGTTTCTTCACATATTCACCTTTGTCACCCTTACGAAGAGTAGGCGTTACCTCTACGGTATTCACGGAAACATCCACACCGCCAATCAGCGCGGTTACACGCTGACGGAACGCATCCATCGTGTCGCCATGCTTTTTCTGCCAGTTTCGAGGATCGCCGTGGTTGTTGGCGTAACCGGCGCTGTGTGCTTCGTAGTGACCTACAACGTTGCTTACAGGAATATCATATTCCTTGCACAGGTAAGCACACAGTTTTGCAGCAAGATCAAACACCTCTTTAAAATAATCCGCATTGGTAAGATTGTCCTCGCAGATTTCAAACTGAATGTGCGAGTTGTTATAGCTGCCTTTCTTGCCACTGCCTACACCCCAACCGCGATAATCCCACGGAAGCGTCTGATAAATTGCAACGGAGCCGTCTGAAACTCGGCCAATAAATGCATGCACGCATTTTTTGTGGCCAGGCTGGTTCCAGTGGTTGTTGTACTTATTCTTGCCAAGCACGCCGTCATCCGGGCCAACATATCTGCGAAGCTCTGGGTTGTTCGCACCTGTGGAATGCACAACGATTCCTGCCGGCGTAATGCGTTTGCCAGCTTTATAGCAGTCATTATTTGTCATGATGAGCTTACTAATTTTCAAGTCACTCATATTGCTGCATTCCTTTCTTTGTTATTATTTGGTATGGCTGGAATCGATCTCCTTGTTATGCAATCTCCTGATTGACAGTCACGATCAGGTCAGCACCCTTGCCCTTGGCGTTCAAACGGAAGAAAGCAGCATTTTTCACCGCACTACCGATGGTGGTATCGGGAGAAATGTCATTTAGATTGATCGTTGTGATGCCAGTCGCGCTATCATGGACAATAGACGCGCCAGCATATGCACCGACGCCATCCATGCCGACGTAATATGTGTCATCATCGCCGCCAATAATAAACGCTTTGCTTGCGTTGTAGAAATGCACGTAAAAGTGCTCGCTGGAGGCTTGCGGGAAGGTTGCACCCTTGATCCTGATAATGCCGTTACTTGTCCACGGCATAAAACCAGTCACCACAGAGCCAGTCTGTCCGCTGCCGCTCACGCTGCCGGAAGAGGAGAGACGTGCGTTGTCCTTGTAACCAGTGCCGTTGTAGATGCTGCCGTCCGTGTCCGTAGACGTAGGCACAAGGTTGACCACTTCCACAGGCTTTTCGGGAGTCTCCTGTGCCGGGAGCGCTTCAATCCACTTGTCCACCGTTTCCAGGCGCTGCCGCACCCATCTGCAAATCTGGTCAGTTCCGTTTACAGAAGAACCCATAATAGTGGGATACAGCTTCACGTCTTCCACACGAACCGGAGAAGGAATTGCCCATGCAAAATTCTCGAAATAGTTGCAAATTCGGGTTTCGGACAGGATGTTCTTCCGCAGTTCGTTGTATCTGGCTTTCAACGCATTAGTCTTGAATCGCTTGATCAGTTCCCATACACGATGCGTCGCTGCACACTCCTCAAAGCTTTCATTGGATACCGCTCTGCTCAACCCAGAACCGTCCCAATTAAGACCATAAGTGGAATCAATGTCATAGGCGGTGAAGTGCCACTTTGTGCCGTCGAACGTGGACATCAGATAGTTTTTATCTACCATATCCGTACCCTTCAGCACCACGATAAAAATGTAGTAGTCAATAGCAGAATCCCAATCCAGATACTGAGCAACCACGTCGTCCAGATCACCGCCCGTGCTATTGATACAGGCATTGATGCATCTGTTAAGGGACGGCGTTACCCAATCGGCATTATTTTCATCTGACACAAATTCCAGTTCAAAATCGGAATCATTGCCTGCTGATTCGCCTTTGAACTGTGTTGCGGTCGTGTGGTCATTTGCGCCGAGCAACGCCTGTGTTTTGATGGTAGATTCTACCATGCCCATCATCCAACCATCTTTGGGGATGTTGAACGTATACAAACCATGGAACTTACCGTTCAGCATGATCACAATGGGGAAGCCATCGACAGCACCGCCATTTACAAGCCAAGATAGGTTCGCATTTGCTGTGGATCGGTTCTTGACGATCATGCCCCACAGCTTTGCAGACACAACATTTCTGGAATGGGAATGGTCAATCCAGTTGGCTTTCAGGCAGTATTTTTTCTGCAATCCCCATCCTTCTGCCGCTTCAAAAGCGGTGTCAAAATTGATGGTGTAGTTGAACTTACCAGCTTTGCCAGCGTTCACAAGAGCCTGTGCGGTCTTGTAACTGGTAGCGCCCTGCCCTTTCAAGGTGCAGGAGCCGCTTCGGTCTCCGTAGACATAGGACAGCGTAACCTTGTTGTCCTTGCTCACAGCAATGGGTGCAGTATCACCAGTCAGATACAGAACAGGCATGCCGTACACGGTGGGATCGAATTTTCCCATTGTACCCACAACCCTCTCTCCGCTTGCAGTATGTGCCGTAGCACCCTCTGCAAGAGCGTCAGCGGTCACAGTATCGTTTGTTAGATCAACCAGCGTATTGCCAGCGTAAACAACTTTATTGACAGCCATTCGCTGTCACCTCCTTAACCGATGGTTACAGTCTTGCCACCTGCACTGTTGTCGGCTTCCTCATACGGGATAGCCGCCACAGTCACCTGAGACAGATAGTTATAACCGCTGTCAGGAAGCACTGTCTGCTGGGACGTGGTAGGCGTTACGGTCTTGGCCTGTGGCTTCGCACCCTCAGTGGTGCTCATCGTGCCTTCAACACCAAGAATGGTCACACCATCACGGATGTTGCCAGGAATGATCTTTGCCTGTTCGGTTGCATCGATTGCAACAGTGCCGCTGCCATCGTGGAAGCCCTGCGGGACAGTATACTTTCCGGCTTTCGTGCTGATCGTGCCATTCACAGCGCCGTTGTTCTTCATCGTACCAGTGATTTTTGCACCACGGGCATAGGCAGTTTTGCCAGCAAGGATTTCCGCAACAGCGGCCGTAGCATCGCTGGTATCGCTGTCCTTGGTGGACGTACCAGTAATAGGAGCGCCGCTTTTATCGTGGGCAGTAGCGCCCTTGGCAAGCTGATCAGGCGTGATGGTATCGCCAGTCAAGTCAATCAGCACATTGCCGCCATATACAATTTTGTTAATCGCCATAAATCTCTACCTCCGTTCCAATGTAGACGGTCTCACCGTCTGACGTGTTGCTTGTCTGAAAGTAAGGAATCTGCTTGACCGTTACATCGCTATCCATAAACGTTTGTGCGGTCTTGAGCGTGGTTTCTTCATTCGCCAGCGGCGTTACCTCATATGTGCCGTTGTATTTCGGCAAATCGCAAGCTGCCCATTTTCCATCCACAACGGTCATTACTTTGCCGTTGTCCGCTTCGGTTACATGCGGCAGAAACAAACCAGCGTCCACATCGCCACCACCGCCAGCCAAGGCCTCGGCAATTTCCTCTGCGTGTTCAGCTGCTTCCTCTGCACGTTCGGCGGCGTGGATCACTTCATTAACCCAATCAACGCACCCCTCCGGCGGCTCCGGATCACCAGTGCAGGAAATGCATTCGCATACTTTCGTTGTAACCGTAACGGATTTTTTGACCACCTCTCCGGAAATGGCTCGGATTTCAAAAGTGCCATAGCCAGCGATGGCAGTATCAGCAGATGTGACGGGCCATGAAAGAACGCCATCTGTAACACTCGTTTTGGCAATGTACGCATCGTTTTCGCCGGGTCGACGAACGACGATGTTCACGTTGGCATCCGGCCACAGGAAAAGCCAGTCTGACACATCAATTCGAATGGTGCTGGCGAGGTTTTCACCTCGCCGCCCCAGTTCCACTGTTCGTTGATCAAGATTGTTTACATCACAAATCAATTGTTTGTCACCTCTTCCTCAGGCGGCTGAGCAGGCGGAATGGTAGGATCGATAGGTGGCTCGATCACATCTTCCTCCCAATCTTCCGACACTGCTGATCGAAGCTGCTCTATGATATCCGCGCGGGGCTGATTGATATCCAACGCGATCCAAGAAGGATGCGTTTTGTCCGTTTCGTCTAAAGCGGTTCGCAACTCTACCACATGAGCGCTCCAATCTGCAAGGGACGTGCGCTCGGAAACGATTTCTGAGAACTCATACGCAGGTAAATTCTGTGACTCTCGCAACATGTTGATGTTGGTTTGTAACTCGATCATGTGTACCGCTTTAACTGGGGTTTCACCGGCGACAAGAGGAACGTCGGTGTATTCCAGAAGGTTTATGGGTGCCACGTATTGAAGCGGTTGGGTGTATTCCGAAACAACGCTTGCTTTTATGTAGATGCTTCCGATTCGGAAGCGGTGATATGCGCCGAGCACGGTCGGCGGTGATACTTCGCAAGCGAATGTACAGAGCGGTACGCCTTGGTCGACTGTTTCTTGCGCCAAATGAAGGACGCTTTTATTCGGAGAAACAGCCTTCCACGTTACGAGATCATCAGAGTATTCCGTCATAACGTACATTGACTGAAAATCCGATTTTCTCTTGTGATGTTCCCACGTCAGCATTACGGGGTCGCCGTAAGATTTTGTCGCGGAAAGTTTCACGTTTTCGGCGGGCGTGCATTCCTCAACGGGCAGCCCCTCGATTGGATCGCCGCCCTCGCCATCATCGGGATCATCTCCGCCACCGCCGCCGCTGCCTTTTTCCTCGTATTCGATTTCGAGCGTCAGGGTGCAACCCTCGCGGAAATTGATTTTGCTTTTGTCGCCGGAAACTTTTTGGACCGTCAAAGTAATAGAGCTTGGAGAGCCGGAAAGGATGTCATCGTCCACATCATCAAGGGCATATTCCTCGGTTTGCGCTTCGCCGCTGTTCGCTGTGCACGCTTCAGTAGCCGCAAGCGTACCCCCGCCAAAACTGACGGCTAGGTAAAAAGCACTGGAATACACCTTTACGCGCGAAAGGGTTAGAGAACCACCCGTCGCATTCGCGTTCGCTACCGGGCCGGTGTCGGAGGATACATTAAATTTCGCATACCCGCCCGGTTCGTGATCGACATTATAACCAGAAGTTATTGAGGCTTGAATCGTCCTTGTAGCCATTACGCATACACCGCCCCAATAATCTTCGTTGCCGTCAGCGTGCCGTTAATCGTCTGATCGCCGGTTTTCGTCACAAGGTCACAACACTTATGACCACCCTTGCCAGTCGTGCCGTCATCCTTTACCACGGCCAAATAACAATCACTATCGGCAGTAGGCGTTGTCCAACTGCCATCAGCAATGTCGAAACCATCAAAAGTGGTTACGCCGTCAAACGCTGCCACCATGTTGCCGTTTGCATCCAGCAGGTGGATAAAATCCGCACCCTTCAGCGCTGTGACGCATTCATAGGTTTCACCAAGATATGTTACTGTTGCCATGCTGTCTCACGCCCCTTTAATAGTTCGGAATCTGAATCTGAGCACTACCATAGATACGACCGCCCGTAAGAGCAGAAGTTGCCGTGGCAGCGTTTAGCGTAGATACGCTATATGTCACCTTGGCACCGCCAATACTGCGAATGCCAATGCCGGTGTTGTTTGCACCACCAATCGATGCTACATACATCGAAGAGTTGTGCGTTGCATGGATAGCGTTCGTCGTTGTGTTGCTAATCTCAAGCGAAGAAAAATAGCACAACGCGCTCATGTTCAGGTATACACCATTGGGTACATCACCCACTATCCTAACGGCGGAAATAGCCGACAGACTGGCGTTGGTCACGCCGAGTGCATAATCGTTAATGTCTCCGGTCAAAGAAAGCAAAATCTTTTCAATCCGAACCATCGCGCCAAAGGATATGCGCAGAGAACGAACCGAAACAGCATCGCCGGTGTTGCCGGTAAGAAATACGTTACCACCCGTAAAACGAGCAATTTCGACATCTTCCACATATTCGCCGGGTGCGATATGGATAAGCGCATCAAAGCCGTTCAGATTCTTAGGCAACGTATTGATAGCTTTCTGAATCGTGGCATACGGGTTCGTAGGGGTACCATCGCCCAGCACGTCACTGCCTGCACCAGAAACATAAATGTTTTGATTGAACCTCATGCCACGGCCAATATCAGCGACAATACTGTCGAAAAGCGCCTTGTTGATAGGTGTACCCTCAACCACGGGTTCGTCCGCACGCTCCCAGACAACCAGTTCAGTCGAACCGTCCTCGTGTGTGATTTTGATTCGGTTGGGGTAAGTAGGTACTCGATCAACTACCTCAATCATTACAACTCACCTCCGTAAATTTCTCCGCTGTGAGTGAAGGACGCAATCGTGTTGTGAAGCAAACGATCAACGTCCGATAGAATCTGCTCTATGGCGTTTGCATCGGCATACGTTAACCGATTCATGGTCTCGGGCACGGGCGGCGTAGTAGCCAGCGTAACAAACGCCTGGCGTATAGCCTTGATGTTCACGATGTATCGTGCCATTTCGTGAACTGTAGGCACATCCGCTGCCGTCCATACACGAATCGGTTCAATCACCATGCGGTATCCGTATGCATTCAACCGATCATGCAGATAGGCAACTGCTTGTTCCACGCGGTTCAAATCGCTTGCGTTGTATGCGCCCTTCGACGGAGCCAACCACTCAGTGCGTTCAGCATCCGTCATGTTTGCGAAGCCTTTTTCAGCAAGCGCCTGCAAACGGGCTACATCCTGCTGCGTTCGGTCTGTAATCAGTTCAAGCACATTTACACCTCCCCGCTACGAAGTTCGCCGGAGTACCATACCTCCGAATCGAAATCGGTAATGCGGCCTGCGTACTTGCCCTTGAACGATCCGTTATAGGTATACTCGATCTCCGTTACGTAAATAGCGTTATTCACGCCGTATTTACTCTCGACTGCGATCTTGTCGAATACATCCAAACGCGGATCAGCACGATATTCACCAGCGATTGTCTTACGGTCTGCCAAGGTCTTACGCACCCATTCAGCAACCGTAACAGCAGTAGAACTATCGATGATCAGTGTGTTTTCAAGTGTCTGTACTTCTCCGACGGACGCGTTGTTGGCAGAGCCAAGACCAGCGTTCACGGATACTGCTTTCAGCGGTTTCGTAAGCGTGAACTCCGGATGCGTATAACTGGTGAATTTCTTAATGGCATAACCGCTCGTATTCTCGCGAATTGGTTCTACACGAAGCACACCATTGCGATCTTGATAGAACACACAACATGCCGCGTTTGCACACAACTGCACGACCTCTGCATTCGTGTAGTCCGACGTATCCTCCGAAAAATTCGTGCTAATCCTCGAAAGACGCTGATCAATCACATAACGCGGAGCACCGTTATCCAACAGCGGGATGCCCGACTGATCGAATGCAGCTTTCGCAATGCTGTACAGCGTACCACTGCGCGGCCCGGTATAGGTTCCGCTCATGAAGCAAAGTGCATCACGGGCAGAAAAATTAGCTTCCATACCATTAGCAGCGGTTTCCCATTCAGAAACCCAAAACGTACCAGCGTCTATCCACTCAATCTCGTCGCCGAATTTGTAGCCGTACTGCACCTTGATTTCCTGCTGTTCGGCAATATACTTGATGTTGCCGGTAGGGTTGTCAGGGTTCCAGATACCGTCTACGTTGTTCAGGCTAAATTTCACACTGTTCTTCGGCAGTTCGCCGCTCAGAAGGTCGCCGATTTGGGAATGGCTGTAACTGATCAGCTCGTTTTTGCTGTACGTCTGCGTCATTCCAAGGAATACGCGTTCCATCCTCGCCCTGCGATGTGGCATGCTCCACTCGAATACCTCAATGGCAATTCGTGTGTAACCGGACAGTGTAACTTCGCAAAACGTAGTAACAGAATTGTTTTCATATATGTTGGTAAAAATCTGTTCCGCACCGTTGTAGACCGTCACGCGAAAACGTGTGGCATACTCGTCCAGCTCACTGCTCCATGTAATCGCAATGCCAGGAATGGAGTGTGTGCGGATCAGGTCAAACGATATCCAGATGGTAGGCCGAGTAGAGAAAGCACCATTCACATCGCTGATAAACGAACTGACAAACCCGGTATCGCCATACGGCGCTGCATCTGGAAGAATGCTGTGTTCGCCATCCAACGCCCACAGTTGGTGTTCCAGTGTTGCGTACTGCGGATAACTGTTATCCGTTGTATCGACAATATCGGATGTATCAGCGTATCCCATTGCGCCGTTGTGCGTAATGGTAGCCAACTCCTGCAATCCGGGTTCTGTGACCTCGTAGAAGATTCGAACCAACGATTCTGGGACAATGATGTCAGACTGTGCAGTTTTCCATCTATCTGATACTGGTATCATAGGCTACACCTCGATGAGCGCCAACGCGCAATCAGTCCATCCCATTACGGCACCAGTATCGGGGTCTCTACGCCAAAGCCCTGCTTTCCTATCGTTCACGTACATCTGCCGTGTGATATAGGTACCAGCGGACTGGTCAAAGAACGTAACAGAATTGATGAACTTACCGCCAGCAGACCGTTTGAATAGGCGATTGATATTCGCCCACTGCTGCACGGTCAAGTATCGCCAAGTCAGTTCGATTTTGGCCACATCATCACGGATGACCGAACCAATCATGTATCCTTCCACGTTACGGGCAGAATCCACCAGCGTAGACGTGTTTCCTTGGTAAGTAGAAGGTTCGGGGAGTGCAACCCCGGCAACCGTCACCAATGCGTTAATAGCCAAACGTTACACCCCCCGTCATGATATCTCTGCCACGCTCTCGCTGGCGTTTTTCTACGGCAGCAGTAATCTGCTTGCCATCCAGGAACACATTCACGCTCATGGGCTGTTCTCCACTGCTCTGCGACATGGCCGCAACGACAGCAGCATACACACCCTGCGAAATGCCTTCCACGATCTGCTCGTTGTTCGCAACCGTGGTATGACCGTTCATGGAACCTACCAACTCAGGGCCACGCTCACGTGCGATGAACAACTGTCCTTCGTCTACGAAGCCACCAGTAGCCAAGCGCGGGATGCTGATGGAATTGATCCTGCTTACGCTTACGCCCGGCAGTTTGTTGATAACACTAATCGCGCCGTTAATCAGGCTGATAGCCTTATTGATGGTGCGTTCGATCCAGCCAAGAACGTTGTTGATCGCCGTTTTCACGGAGCCACCAATGGCATCGCCCAGTTTGGTTCCAAGACCAGAGAACGAATTTCTGATCTTGTTCCACAGTCCGCTAAAGAAACTCGTCCAGCTAGAGAACACGTTTTTAATGTTCGTCCAAGCAGTGGAGAACGTCGATTTGAACCACGAGCCGACAGGCGAGAACGTATTCTTAACGCCACTCCACAGATTGGAGAACCATGTTTTTGTGCTAGACCAAGCGTTTTTCACGTTATTCCACGCGGTAGAGAAGGTGGTTTTGAACCACGAACCGACGGAAGAGAACGTATTCTTGATCTTCGACCAGATATCGGAGAACCACGACTTCACAGCAGACCACGCGTTCTTAATGTTCGTCCACGCGGTAGAGAACAGATTGCCGAACCACGCAGGTGCACCAGCCAGAATCGAAACGATACTGCTCCACAATCCAGAGAAGAACGTAACGATTTTTTTCTTAAACTCGCCAAGCCCCATCGCGTCCAGCAACCCGCCGAACCAGCCGACAACGCCCTCCACAAAACCAATCACATAGGCTTCCACAGCACCCCACAAACCGGAGAAAATAGCCACAACGCCATCTTTCATAGTCTGGAAACCTTCGGACACTTTTGTCAGGTCGCCGGTAAACACGCCAACAAGGAATGTGCCCAGTCCTGCAAACACATCGATTACACCACCAAGGGCTGTAATCAAAGGTGCGATAGCAGACAGAATGCCATTGAACACACCGGCTACTACGCCCATCGCCACTGCAAGAACGGTAGCGCCAACACTTCCGATAACCGTAAACAGGTCTTTCAAACCAGCCAGCTTTTCCATCAGAGGCGCAATGGCAGTTTTGATGGCTTCAAACTTCTCGGCAAGTTTGATGTTGCTGATGAAGTTTTTGAAGGTTTCAACCACCTTGTCCCAGTTCGCCGCCAGCACCAATGCAGTAGCGGCAACAGCCACCACAATCAGCGAGAAGGGAGAGAACACCGCACTGAGCAGTGATTTCAAAATCGTTCCGAGCACCGCGAACACGCCGCCAATGCCTCCACCGCTGGAACTAAAGATGACAGCGAGCGATTGTCCACGAATGGCAAGCTGGCTGACAAAACCACCAAGGCTACTGATCGCACCACTCACACCACCGATAGTGCCTGCAATACCCTTGAGCCAGCTTACGCCCTTAAAGGCCAGGAAGAATGCAGCCACGTATCCAGCGACAGTTGCAATGTGCTGCTTGTTTGCATCAATCCATTCGCCAAATCGCTGCAACTGAGGTGTGACCCATTCCAAAGCAGCTGCTGTTGCATTCAAGAATGACGGAATGATGTTTTCAATCGTGTATCCAGCCAGCGGGATCAGTACATTGATCAAGCACCAGTACAGCCCAGCACCTACCGTGGCAGCAAACGGCTTGAACGCTTTCCACAAACGCTTTAGACCGTTTACCAGCGGTTTGAAATCAATCGCTGCAATAGCGTCCTTAATAGGTTTCAAGAAGCCAATAATGTTCTGCAAAACCGCTTCTGCTTTCATGTTGGCAGCTTCGATCATTGCATCCGTCCACAGGCTATCAATGTCAAGGCCCAGATCGCCACCAATGCCACCGCCACCTACACCACCAGCACCGCCACCGGAAGGTTCCTGTTGCGGTTTGATAACGTTAAGCTCGTCGAAACCCATGGTGTAATCCTTGAGCTTCTTTGCGGCTTTCGCAGCGCCACCCATAGCCTTTGACGTATCATCTACGGCATCTTTCGCACTGCCAGCGCTGGCGGCTAGACTGTCCATACCGCTTCCCCATCCGACGGATTTCACTTGAATGCCGAACAACGCACCAATCGCGCGAACAGCCATTGTGACCAAGGACACAAACGCTTGAATATACGGCATTACAGCAGCAACGATAGGCATTAGCACCGAACCAATGGTTTGCGCAAGACCCTTTAACTGCTGACCCAACACACGTGCAGAACCTTCTACAGTATTGATTTCTTTAATATACGTTCCTACCGTACTAGACGCATATGCCTGATCAACCATGACTTTGTAGCGAAGCTGCATCTTCTGAGCCTCCGTCATGGTTTCGACACTCTGCGCCAGACCGTAGTTTGCCGCCGCTTCTTTCAGTGTGGCTTCGGTAATGGAAATACCGGCTTTTCGGATCGGTTCGATCTCGCCAAGGTAGGCGGAACGAACAGCATCCAACGCTTCCGCTATGGTATAGAAATCGTTGTTCTTTGCGTAAATATCGTAGGCCAGTTCCGTTAAGCCGATGGACATATCCTTAATCGCCCTTGTCGGCACGCCCATGCCTCGTCCCAGCGTGGCAAAGTTACTGGCATACTGCATAAACTGCTGGTCGTTAATTTCCAGTGCGTCTTGCAGTTTCATCACGTGAGCGTAGGCTTCATCCGCCTGTTCGCCAAATCCCTCGCCAAAACGTGCGGCAATGCCTTCCCACTCCATGCCTTGGGTTAATGCAAAACCAAGCGCCTGGCCTACACTGTAAACACCAACCGCACTTCCAACGAATCCAAGAAGTCCTGATGTGGCGTTGCTAATAGCACCGCTAAAACTTTTGGTATGAGAAGCCGCATTCTTCACCGACGAAGAATAACCGTCAGCCGCTTTGGAAGCGTTGTTAAAAACAGAGGGTAGCTTCTTTATTCCACCATTTGCGGCTTCGGAAATCTTTTTCAGGTTCTTCTCAATTCCGCTGAAATTGCCAGCTTTCTTGAGTTTTTCCAGCGAATTGATCAATCCGTTGATAGCAGCGGTTGCAGTGCTGGAACTAGATTCTATTTTTATCGACAGACTGTCAATCTGCGTACTCAACTCTTATCACCCCTTCGCAACAGCATCGGAGTGCTTTTTTTCATTAAAACGTTCCGCAAATGCAAGGAACGCAGCTTTCGCCTTTTCCTGCTTCGCTGTCATACCGTTTTTCTTAACGGGTTCGTCAATCTCAAACGGCTCTTTTGGATACTTCGATTTTTTATCCAGTACGGATGCAACCGCATGCTGTATATATGCACCAAGCATCCACGCTTCGCAGTTTGTGCGTTTCTGCCGCAAAACGTCTGCCCTCCTGTACGGGATGACAAGCTCAGGCCTGCCATCCCAATACAGTTCGTAGGACATACCTATTGTCAAATAATAGGGGAACGCTTCATCGAAAACAGCTCGCGGGGAGATTGCATCGCCATTGTTTAACGCACAATCTCCCAGGTCGCGTTTCCCGCGCCTTCCTCAGGTTCGTCGGTAAGAGTGTTCAGCGTTTCGGCGTACAGATCACTCAGAGCACCGATCAGACCTTCCTTGTTGCTCATGTGCTCATAGATTTCATCCATCGTAGTACGCTTCACGCCCTTGTTGTACGCGGCAAATGCGCCCTGCCACAGCATGGGCAGCATCGTCATGGGCTTATCGCCAATCTCGTTGATGTTAAAACCGTTGCGTTCCAGAGCAACAACGGAGTTGCGGGTAAAGCCAAGCTCGTAGTTCTTACCTTTGTATTCAACCTTCAATACAGACATTTTTTCGTTCCTCCTATTTTTTCATCAGTTGTTTAGGACTTGGGTTCCACCGAAGTGCTGGGAGCGATGGCAATGCCACCCTCAATCACTTCGTCAACGCCCTTACCAGCCAGAGTGGCGGTATGACTGCCCTGCCACACGAAAGCAGAACCATCAGAAAACTCAAGTTCGTAGAACAGGGGCTTACCCTCGTCGGCCTTTACCTTGTCAAAGTCTGCCTTGGTGTAGTTGTAAGTGAAAGACATGGTATCCATTGCCTTGATGCCGGGAATATAGGTCTGGGCGGCATCGCTCAGAGTGGTGGTTTCCAGCATATTAGGCTCGCCCATCAGATCGGGGAAATCCTTGATGTCAACCACCTTGGCAACATTGTCAGCAGTTTCGCCCCACTTGAGAGTGGCAAGATAAGTAGAAATCGCCATGATTCATTACCTCCTAAAAATCATTCCATCATGTCGGATATCCGCCTCAAACGTGGCGGAAATTTGATAGATACTGCTGTTGTAAACATCCGGCGTTGTGATGTACGTTTTGCGCATCAGATTCAGCCCATAGCACGTATCGGCTACCGTGGCAAAAATCTCGCGTGCTTTCATCCGCTTACCTTCGCCGGATGCAAATACCTGAATACGGTAGGTAACAGCAGCGTGTTCCTCCGTATTGGATGAACTCAGTTGTGACGGAACGTTGTACGTTTCGTCCATCGCTACACACGGAAACGAAGCTGGCGTACTGGTGTTTTCGCCAATGATTGCAACATCAGCACCGTGTTTCGCACGTACTGCATTTCCGATCGCAGTGAAAATCTCATTACTGAAATCGATCAACGAAACACCTCCCTTGCAATCTGCGTAACCTGTTCAACCATTCGTTCGCGTGCTTCATACATCGCCATTGCAGGCGGATTGCCATAACTGTGCTGGCTGTGGCCGTACCACCAACCTTTGGGATTGTCCCAATGGCCTTTCCCTTCGGGATAAGTACCAGGCCCGGTACCGAATTTGTCGGCTTCCGGATGCCCGTAACCGTACTTGGCACCAGCACCAAACTCGATGAACGCAACGGTCGAACCTTCTGCGTAGACCACCGCAACGCTGCCTGTGTCATCCACTCGAACGCTTACGTCTTTGGCACCATTGTAAATCGCCCTGGAGAACTGAACCGATGCAACGGTTGCACCAATCATCGCAAGCCTGTTGCGAAGCAGTGCTTCCTTCTCTACAACCCACGCTTTATAGCGTTTCAGTTCCTTAATGGCGTTGACCACGCTGTCTTGGCTCATAGGATCAACCACGATCTCTTTAGGCATCGCCTACCACCTCGCGCAGCGCCAGCAACCATGCGTTTTTGCTGTCAGCAATCTTTACAACGGTGTATCGTTTGCCTCCGAATGTCACCCTGTCACCTTCAAAAACAGGACAGTCCCCACAAAGAGAAACCGTCCTGCTGTAATCGGTCAAATCACCGAATATTTCATTCGCTTCTTCACCGACAGCAGCGCTCACGTTCCACCGCACAGTAACAGGGGGAGCGTATACCTTGCGAACTTCCAGCGTATCGTTTCCGTATGAATCCTTGATGGACTCTGTTCTGGTCACATTTTCATAGGTCACTTTACGCTTGTTGCGTTCAAGGCTTCGCATTCAGCATCACGCTCCCACACATCGGGATAATCTGCTTGAGCAGGCTGGGGGAAACGTCCCCAGCCTCATACGTCCGGTTGATTCCGTTTTCGCTGTGTCCCGTTTCACCTTCCGCGCCCCTCTTGCTATAAAGCTCTACGGCAATGGAAAGCTGAATACGTTCGTATTGCGAAGGAACCATCATATCCCCGGAATAACCGAACGGGAAACGGCGATTCAGGACAATCGACCCAGCCTGTTCAAGCAGTTCCAACAGCAAATTATCATCAGCAGTGTCCGGTGCGATGCGCAGCTTCAAAGCGGTCAGCTTTTCGCTAATGGTCATTTGCTGTCATCCCCCTTTGATTTACTTGGTGATCTTAAACGCCTTGGTAGCGTCAGTCAGGGCAGCCAGGTAGTACTTGCGGCTGATGATGGAGTTCTCGCGGCGACCCTTGTCACGATCCTGCTCGACTTCCATGCCCTTCTTGTTGAACAGGGTAACGGCCTCACGAGTACCACCAACGATGGTGCCAGCAACAGCGTCCTTCTTGGTGTACAGGTTGATACCAGCCACAGTGCCGACGTAACCAGAGCGAGCAAAAGCTTCAATGTACTTCAGATCGTCCTTCAGAGCCTTACGGATCGCAGCCATGTCAGTGGGGTGCACCCAAGCGAAGATGTTGATATTCTCAAGATTCTCAACGTTCAGCAGGGCAGCAGCGTCAACAAAAGTACCGAAGTCGAAGGCAGAAGCACCAGTCACAGCAAGCGTAGCCTTGTTGAACTCAGCAAACACGTCATCATTGACGGTGTTGAACATGTCAACGGCACCATGACGCAGGCCGGTCTGAACGACCATCGGGTCTTCCATTTCTTCCTCGTCGAAATACTTGAAGGTATTCTGAGCCAGCAGAATCTTATACTCGACCTGATTAAAACCAACCTCGATAGCCTTGCTGTTGCCCTGGCCCTTGGTCAGCTTTTCAGTTCCGTTGGTAGCGCTGTACACATTGATCTTCTTAGTCATACCGGCAGTGCCAGCAAGAGAATTATCAATGGTGCAGAACTGCTGAAGATCAAGCAGACTGTTGTACTGATTCTCAATCTCGTTCGCCAGTACAAAATTTTCGTATACGGTATTAGCCATAGTTTAGCCCTCCTTGTAAAACTGTTGATACTGTTCCGGCTGTTCCTTGGCGAAAGCAGCCTTTTCAGCAAGCGTCAGCTTGAAGAAATCCTCTTTCGTCATGCCCTTATTCCCCTCACCGGCAGGAGGAACGGGCGTATCCTTGAGCAGCTCCGCTCGAAGGTTCTTTTCCTTGTCGGCAATAAATTTTGCGTGGTTTGCAAACACCTTTTCGGTATCACCGGCCACCATCGCTTTGGCAGTTTCGGTAGCCAGCTTTTCGTCGTAACCAAGGCTCATCCACTTCTTCGTAGCTGCGTCAACGGCTTTCTCGTTGCGAAGCGTTTCAAGCTCGGTCTGCATGTTTTTCAGTGCTTCGGCACGTTCAGCCTCAGCCTGCTCATCAGCAGACAGCTTTTCGCGAAGCTGACGTTTGTAGTTCGCGGCCTCGCTTGTGGCCTTATCCAGCAAATCCTTCTTAACAAGGCCGGTCGTATCCATTTCGTAAGCCTCAAGAGCCGCCAACTTTTCCTCGGCAGTCATATCGGCGTAACCTTCAATCTTGTTGGTATCGATTCTCATAAATTAACCTCCTGCGTTTTTTAACGTGCTTCTCTGCACCGTCAATTGCGATTAAAGACTTCTCTGTCTAAAAAGCAAAAACGACGTTCGACCCCATTTCTGAGGTTGAAACGTCGTCTGAGCGACTAAGTTATTTACATGGTCTGAGGAAAATCACCACGAATATACTTCTCGTCGATCTCATCAAGCGTAGTGTGTTCATTACAGCGGGTGTAATTTGCACCAACACCATAACGGATCATGTTTACATCACCGGTTCTGGTATCGATATTGGCGATTGCATAGCACTTTGCACGTCTGCATCTAAGCTGTGCCTCGCCGTCTACACGTCCCATCAGCGATCCGCAACGTGGACAACGAATATCACGCATCCTTCTTCTTCCTTTCCTTCTTCACATGGGCAGGAACAGGAGCAGTGGGATTTTCCTTCACAAGCTGCGGCCGCTTGCCCGTGGTGATTTTATATTTCATCTTCATGCTGAACCCTCCACAGGTACAAGATAGCATCGGCAATTCCGATGCGGCTTCGGTGGTACGTTTGTAATTGGGTACACGCGACCGTTTCGCGGGTTACATGTCGGGCATGTTTTTTCGTCCTTCTGCGTGACCCAACGCACTCGCTTGACCCCAAGCGATTTATATGCTTCCAGTACGGCAGCGTCTTCAACCAGCACTAAATACTGGCCAGTCTGACGCATCCACAGCGACATCGCCGTTCGGATTACTGCCAGCTTGTTTGCGCTGGATATCATAGATTCCGCAAAACGCTCCCGCTTGCGGATGACCTCGTTCTCATACACATATTCCGTAACGGGGTTATACCCAAGCAGGAACAGGAGCAGCCATTCCGGAGAAATGGTTTCATCGGCAACCTTGCCGGTGATATCTTTGTAACGTGCACGCGCCAGTTGAAGGAATGCCGTCATATTGGCTTCCGCCAACGTATCGTACAGCTTCTCACTGGAACGGATCACGTTAAGCTCGTCCATCGCCATCATCTGACGGCTCTTTGCGAACTCCCTCCGGATCAGCTTCCGTAATTTCTCCATGGCTGTGTCCGTTCTCTGATACATCGCTATCATCATCGGTCACATCCCATTGGCTCAAATATTCTTTGCTTTGCAGGTAAATATCCGTCGGATCATTCCACAGGCCGCAGGTGGCAATCGCTACCCTAGGATGAATGCCCGTCTGTAGCAGCTGCTGCAACGCCTGGGTTTTCGTCAGGATATTATCAACATAGCGACGAGTGAACTTAATTTCGATATCCTGCAATTTCAAGGGTGTACCAACAGAATCACGCAGGATGCGCAGAATCAGTTTCAAAAACCGCTTCTCGCTTCGCTTGAACTCAAGCTCGGTACTCTTTGCACGGCTTTCCGCCTGTTCCCAGCCACCGCGCAGGATTACAGCGCTGCCGGTATCACTAGTGCTTGCGCTTTCACCGCTCTGCGAAGGAACACCGCAAATGCTGAGAATACTGTGCCTAAGTGCATCCGCAAGCGTCTGAATGTCGCCCTGTTTCATCGCATCGCTCAGATACTTTGCGTCAACGCCTTCCGGCAGACAAAGCATCTTGTATTCTTCCAGTCGTTTCATGGATTCTTCGTCAATCTGACCGCCAAGCAGCGCCAGGAAGCTATTCACGTACTGAACGATGTCATCCAGTCGGTTGCTCTGCACCTCATTTAGTGCATCAAGAAGCGGAAGAACAATCTCGAACGCGCCAAGCCTTGCCGTATTCGCCGGGTACTCGATGATCGGTAGCATTTCCAGGGTGTGCGGCTGGCTCTTTACCAGCACACCACTTTCGATCTCGTAGTACATATCGTTCGTATAAACGCTGTACACCGGAATCTGGTTGTCCTTCGTGATGCATTTCACACACATCATCGGCTTGTTGCCAATACCGCTGCTGTACACTACAAACGTGTATCTGGGATCAAGCGTGTAAAACTCGAACGGCACATCGCTATGCTTCGACGGCAGAGCCATTCGATAAGCTGTACCGCCAATGTGCATCCAGTCTGCGATTTCTCTGTCCGCAGCGGCTTTATCCTCCGCGAACATATAATCGTTCAGTGTGTCAATCTCCTTGACCAGCGACTTCTTTTCACCGCGCAGAATGTATTGCACTGGCTCGCCAAAGCAGTAACCGGTCTTGAAGTTCACAATCTCATTCGCGCGGTTCTCGCAAATCTGGTGATTGATCGTCGGACGAACCTCCTTCACCTTTTGAAGGATTTTCGTCTTGCCGCGGTACACATCGTACAAATAATTGATTTCGTTCTGGTTCTGACTATGCACCGTCAGAGCCTTGTTCAGAACGTCAACAACGTTTTCGGAGGTCACGGAAGACACATCCGTATAAATGACCGTCCGACCAAACATCTGCATCTTCT
>UZAT01203783.1_pt1 | contig 22526 bp, 29 predicted proteins | sample 2160861 | NCBI WGS metagenome assembly UZAT01 (sample SAMEA5138306, study PRJEB28736) | viral metagenome | reverse complement strand
TCGTTGTGGCGGTACACCACCCAATTCAAGAAGTGTTTTTGTAACCTTTGGAAACCCCAACGCCAAACTTGCATTGCCAAGCAAGTCCCCGCCTGTGTTCGGGATTAAATTTTTATCACCACTCTGCGAGAATGGTTGAGCCAAAAAACTCGGCTGAACAGGAATCATTTAGTATCCTCCCTCCGCTATATTGTCACTTGATGTAAACACACCGCAATTAAACGGCTTTAATCTGCTATTCCTAAATCCAAAAATATTTTCTTGATACGCAACCAAATTCCAACCTACACCTGCCGCTAAATTCATTGTTACGCCAAGATTGAATAACAGCTTTTCCATTTCGCTTAAAGGTCGGCTCGTTGTAAATCTTACGTGCATAGGATATGTGTTGTAGTAAGCATTGCCAATGCGGTCTTTAACAATGATGTTTCTTGCGGATAATGCGTTATTGCCAAATAAAATTGGCAACATCCTATTCAATGTTGCCAACGAAGTATCTGTGATATTGGACATTGCTTTAAACATCAGCAACCGCCTATATGTTTCATCGTCAAGCGTAACTGTGGTTTCGTTGTAGTACACCTGCCTCGGTAGTCCTACGATTCTGCCCCATGTGTCTAAACCCACACCGCTTGCGGTATCAATGTCCATTATATTCTCTTTGAATGTTTCAATATCTACTTGTGGGTCAATGTTGTCCCTAAAATCACTTAATAACTGCGTGATTGTCGGTGACCCCGAATACTGCGATAACACATAAGGCTGTAATTCCTCTCTTGCATCATCGCATTCTCTGACATCCAACTCGGTATTAAAGTCCATAATTTACTCCGTAATGTACACCAACACGTTGTCCACGCTCATTACAGGCATCTCGTCTAATGGGATATTGACTACATCACCATACGTTCCCGAAGCAGGATACGCTATTTCCACGCTTGTTAAATTGCTTGCTCCTGCTGAAATAACATCGGTATAAAACCTTGAAGCAAAGATTTTGTCACCCATCTTTGCTCGTTCATAACTCGTCAGTCCGTTAAAGTTGTTGACCACCGCATTTTTAATCAAGGTAGCAATATCAGTAGGTGTATCGTTGGTACGCTGAATTACTACTTTTACACCCATTGTTACAGTCTCGGGAATCTCATAAAAATACGTCTGCTCACTTCCGTTGGTTTCGTCTGTGATAGTGACCTCGGTATTTCCTGCAGTTCCACATCCTGCGTCAATCTTCGTGTGCATAGCGTAACCGATGTCCTGCTGTTCACCGCCATATACAGACAGATAAACGGAATGTGGGGGAATTGTTACACCAAACTTCGTAACCGCCGTATCCCCTCGGTTCTGCTCTATTCTACACGCAACTACACCGTCAATATTGCCGACTGTTCCCTCAACCGACCCCGCTAATCCATGCGAGTTTTTGGCAACGGAATTGTATCTTCTGCTTTCAAACTCGGTCTGCGTTTCCACGGCTCGTCCTGTTACTCCTGCCGCTATGTTATCAATGCTGTCCCAACCGGGAATTACAGTAATAATTTTGTTTACGGCATTCGCACCAACTTCGATTGCACCATATACGGAACATCTGAACAGCGAGGAAACCTCTCCGCTTGCAGGAATCGTCACAGGTACTATGTTATAAAAGATATTGCCGTTAATATCCTGCACTACCGCACCATACGGAATGACAGTACCTTGCAGACCTTTGCATTGGCAGGTAACGTAGGTCGGTTCTTCAACGTGACGGCTCAAAAAATAAATCTTCGCCAAAGCGTCCTGTGCTACACCTGTTGCGGTCTGTGGGTCAAAAGAGTTCCCTAAATACAAAATCTCTGCGTCTTTTTCAGCAATTAAGGCGGTTTGCCCATCAATCAACTGTCCTGCAGGAGTTTCTGATTCCGTGTTCAATTCGGGGGTATCTTCACTCACGTTAAAAGCGTTTTTCCATTCCTGTGCCAATCTCTGACGGATAACTGCGGTATCTTCCGCAATTAGTCCTGTCTGCGGGTCGAAAGTAATCATACTAAACCTCCACTGTTACGTTTGTTCCGTTAATCGTTGTTGCCAATATCTTACCGCCAATCAGTCTGCCATCGTTGTCATAGACAGGTTGCGGTTCGCAAGCTGTAACCCCTTCGACAGTTAATGCCGCATTTCTCCAACGGTTTATAACTACCGATTGACTTACTCCTGTCTTTTTGGAGAATACTTCGGTAAGATACGGAACTCCCCTCGTCTGCTCAAAATATGCGTCACCAACAAATAACCTCACTGCATTGGCAATATTTTGTGCGATGGCATAATCTTCCGTAACTGTCGCAATATTTCCCGCTTCATCGACATATATATCCCATTTGTCATTCAGCATTAATGTATTAGCCATACATACACCCCTTAACCATTGGCAGAACTCGTTTCCCCATGCACTCCTGTGTGGGTATGATTCGACAGGGAATGCCCATTGCCGTGAATGTCACCGCTTGATGTTATTGTGCCTTGTACTGTGACATTTCCCACAATGTTCACCCCACCGCTTGCAACAATGTTACACACTCGACCTTGCGTTAATTCCACATAAATCTGCGGTGCTTGGTTCAGAAAACCGCCAACGTAGTACCCATCACTTTCAGAGAATCGTCTGAATGAAGCAGGCTGTTGCGGTTCGGTGGTATCTGCTGTTATTGTCGAAGCATCTCTTGACGAGAACACAGCCAACCCTTTGTCTCCCGCAACAGGGTCAATGATTAAAGCCGCAATACCGCCTTGTATCCGTGAGTACGGCAGATGGTAATGGGTAACAGGCTGAACGGCTTCTCCCATGCCGTCTACATACGTTATTAAGGGCAATACATCAACATAGCCGACAGACGAATTGGACGGATACACAGCAATCACCTTGCATGGAATCGCAGTGTTAATGCCGTTTAACATCTGCTGAATAGCAAATCCCAATTCGTTGTTCGCACCTTTGGATGTGTAGATATTCTGTTGACCTTTTACTGCGGTATCATTTTGTGCCATTCTCTTTGCTTTCCTGCACCCATACTCCGCTTAAATGCGTTTCCCATTCTGTGCCGTTGGGAACATACGCAGACAGCTTGTGCTCCAACTTTGCTATCTTCCAAATCCCCGAAGCGTGGGGCAATATCGTCTTTAATTCAAAATAACCGCCCAATTCAAAATCGGGGTTATACAACGCTGAACAATCAACGCCATCATTGGTGTAAGTGGGATAACCTATCAATCCGCTTTCTTTGGACACTAAAGGTATCGTGCCTTTCGGCTCTGTTTCAAACGGCTGAATGATAAATTTGTTGTTATCAATGATTAAATCAATACCCACCTGCGTTGCCAACTGTTGTGCCTTCTGCACAGGAGAACCGACAAAAACACTGTTCGCAACAGACATTGTGATACCCCTATTTTCGTAGGCATACCCCGCTTCTGAAGCAAACTGTGCCATAAGCTTGTCCACTGTTGTTTCGCCTTGAACACTGACGGGCGGTGTAGGAATCAAGTTTGGATAATATCCGCATTTTGCTTCGATTTTAAAATCCAAGTTGTTGTCACCGATAACAGGAACAGCAGATATTATCTCGCCTTGAAATACGTTATTCAGCTTTTGCCCTTTTGTTCCCGCTTCTATCACGATGACATTGTTGTATGTCTGCAACTTGCGGAACGCTAACATGGTCAACTGTCTTGCGGTATCAAGCTTTATGTTGCTCAATAAAACGTCTGCCTTACATCCGTCTTTATCTCCTGTTTTGGTGATAGCTACCTGCGTGGGCAGACCCTCATAAGCAACAGTATTGTTTCCTTGTCCGAACTCACCCTCACGCAGAAAGACAGTAACCTTTATCGTTTTTTCAGTGAAGCTGTTCATTCGTCTGCTCCGTCATCATAACAAAGGAAATACCTTGTGCCTAACTCGTTGTAGACAGGCTCATGGTCATGGTTTTTTATATCCGTGAAAAACAGTATTCCGTCAAAATTTGGAGTAGGATACTGCACCAAATCAACGCTCGTCAAACAGATAGCACCTCTGCGTATATCAATACCGTTGCAGTTCAAATCCATATACATGAATTTACCACGCTGATACAGATGGATAGTGCAGTTCTGACCACCCAACACTACGTTAAAACGCTGATTCGGTATTGCTTGTATTTCCAATATGCGTATCATGATTTCTTCCACCAATCGTAAGCATCTCTCGCAACAGAGCGTGATTTTTTTGCCGATTCCTGCTGACTTGCCGTACCATTTCCTGTGCTTGCCATGCCCGTGTCCTGTGTACTTGCGTCACTTGGATTTGCTGATTCACTCTCGCTGATAGGCGGTGGCAGTTCTGATACGTCCGTACTTGAGTATGCGGCTTTCACTTCCTTGACTTCACGGAAAACAGTCTGCACATATAACAGACCTTGCCCATTCGTTACGTCCCTTGTGTAGGAGTAGCTTTCCAACGTCATGTTTTCGTACTCTGCATGAGGAGTAACGATAGAAATCAAATCAATGCCAATGCGGTATCTGTCAACGATGTTCAGACAGCTTTGCATATACTGTGCCGTTCCCTCAAAACACAACGTGCAGGAAATCTGCGTTGGCTCTGAAGTCTTGTTATACGAAAAAAAGGAATTTTCTTCAATCGGTTGGGAAACTGCACTCCCATTCTTTTCAACGCCAATATCCATAACTCTGACATTGCCAAATATGGAAGTGCCTTGCTTGTCCCTAAAATCCCACGATTCTGTCGATGTTTTGTTGTTAGTCAGCAGAGAATACACACCGATTCCCCATTGCATCAAATTCGCCATATTATCCTCATCTGTACGAACCATTGTATGCAGGAACAGGATTGTTTCCCATCAGTCTGTTCGCACCATCCTGTCCGTCTTTTACACCATTAAATGTGTTGTTCTGCACAACGCTTGTACTGTGCTGTGAGTTATCCGTGTTTCCAACACTTCCCCTTGACAGCAGATTTTTCGCATTTGTGCCGATATTTTTTATAGAGTTTCCAATATTGCCAACAAAATTGAAAAAGTTCTGTATCGTTGACAGTAACTCGTTGAACCACTCGGTAACAGGCTGTACGAACTCTCGGTATATTGCGTCCTTTGTCTGTCCAAACGCTACGCTTGCATTTTCGGGTAAATCTCTGATGATGTCTACCAACTCGCCCATAGCCCGCCATACTTCTTTGCATTGGGTCGCAAGTGCATTGAAAACATCTATCGCAGGCTGAATCTTGGGTTTAAATTCTTCCCACGGCCCAAGAAATTCGCCAATTACCGATTCGCCACCATCCATCCATACAAGGATATCTTCAATGGCAAGCCCTAAAGCTACAAACAGACCGACAATTACGGCAAGTTTTAGAAATGCAGGATTCATCAAAAGCTTTAAAAGTTCCTTGCTCAAAAGCTTAATGGAAGGTATCATCTTTGCAACTATTATGGTTGAAATAGCTATAAGTGCAGGCAGGAACGCTCTCCAATGCTGTCTTGCGTAGACAACAGCCATGCCAAGCTTGGATATAAGCGGAGTTACGATTCTGAATATTGGCACAAGCGTCATCTTCAGCACTCGGGATACATCATTCAACGCAACGTCAAATTCTCTCGCAATCTCTACGTCTTTTTGGGTATAAACCCCTAAATCCTTGATATGCTTTAACTGTTGGTTGATAGCACCGCTCCCCTGTTGCAGAAAGTTCATCAAGTTATAATCACGGATGCCTAACTGTCTGCCAAATCCACTCGCCGCCTGTGCATCCATGTTATGCAAGGTATCTGACAGTTCCAACAAATAGGTATCTGTGTCTTTTACTTTTCCGTCAACAGTTTTCAGTGCAGGAACAATGCCCTTTTCAGCCAAATCATGCAAACGTCCGCTTCCGTTCACGCTTGCTTCCGTTATCATGGAATTCATTCTCTGCCATAACGCACCGACAGCTTCAGCGGACGAGCCTGCGTCTTTCGCCGCTCCTTGCCACATCTGTAGTCTTTCGACATTTACACCCAAAGACGTAGATAGATGGTCAAGGTTGATAATCTCTTGATAGGTATTTTTTATAAACTGTCCGCTTAACAAAGCCCCCATCACCGGGGCAATGAATGTACCAATCGCACTTTTTAGAGCAGACGAAGCTTTCTTAACAGCATTGGTCGCACCCTGTTCAACGCCTTTGCTGTCTACCCCTATGGAAATTATTAACTTTTCAATGATTCCGTCTGCCATCTTGCTTTATCTCCTCGTACATCCTATCTTCGTTGATAGCGTTCACACTGATGATTTCATAGAAATCCATCAAATCTTCATAACTGTAAATTGTCTGCAATTCGTAAAGGGTAGCATATCGTTTCGCTACCGCAAGTGCCGTAAGTGTTCCTACTTTCGGGTATTCTTGCTGAACGTAATGGTATCTTGTTTGTGGTCTTGGAATTGCAGGACGGTCATAAAAAAACTAAAATTCAATTTTGCAGAAGCCATACGCAGTCGGTACAGATTCATTGGGTCGATAATCTGTGCGTCAATGGTATCCTGCGTACAAGCAATCCCTCCGCCATTCGCATTTCCATCGGGGAGGAACGTGCAACATTCAATCAGTTCGTTATACAACGGCTCGGCTTTGTCATAGTCAATGGTTGCGATGGCTTTGATGATTCCCTCAATATCATCAAGTTTATCCGACCTCAATTCCTTGCCTGCACCGACCAACAGGAAAGCCGCACGATTCACCCAACGCTCTGCCTTTGTTGCGGGCATCTGCGTGATACGGAACGTCCGTTCCTGTCCATCATCAATCAGTTTTATAATTTCTGTTTTTCTCATTCTGTACGCTCCCTTAAATTCGTCTGTAACACAATTTAAAACGCTTGCATGATGTATTTGTCACGCAAGCGTTGAAATAGTGTGTACGCTCGTTTTAAAGCGAAATAAAGCTATTTTACAGATTCAAAATCAAACGTGTAAGTAATCGGCTGTAAAGTAGCCTGTGCATCGGGGGTCAGTTTGCCCGTTTTCAGCACACCTTTGGTGTACTGACGAATCATGCCCGTACTCGGGTAGGTCACTGACAGGTCAACCCAATATTTCCGTTTGTTCGCCGCTTCTGCTTTAATCAGCGTATCAAAATATTTAATGCTCGGGGAACTCGGCTCTAATACGATGGTTACGGTCTTAATGCTCGGTGTAAAGCCTGCAACCATCTGTCCGTCCACGCTCATCCTTGTTTCTGCGAATGTATCGTCACCCTGTGCAACTGCATTGGAAGTGGAGAATTGCTGTAACTCAAAACCCGCAGGAAACAGTTCTCTTATCGTCATATATGCCGCAAGGTTAGCGGAAGTAATATCGTTCATCTATTCTCACCTACCTTTACAGAATCACAGTTGCAGGAAGTTCAATCTTCTGCACAGCACCGCCATAGGTGTACCACAGACCGCAAACAGGGGTTTCACGTTCTACCCTTGCCTGTGCTCCGGGGTCTGCTACCAACAGGAAATACCCATCCGTGTACAGTTGGTCAGCAACATCAATGCCGATTTCGTTATATAACTGTGCTTTCTGTGCTTCAGACAGATTCAGACCTGTCTGAATAACACCATTGTTCAAGCCACGATTAATCGGGTCTAAACACCAAGCACGAATCTGATTGTAGCCTGCATCGGTGTACGGAGTTCTCGCCACCTGCTGAAGTCCATTCAAGATAGCGTTCTGCAAAGCGTTCCGTAACCAAATGTTGCCGATGTATGCGTCAATAAAGCCGAAGTCACCGCCGATGATTTTGCCATTGTAGAAGAACGTAAAATCTTCAACACGGCTCGCATATCTGCCATAATAGTTGGTGTTCATGCTCAACAGATTTTCTGCAACAGTTTCATCGGTTACAGAAGCCGCCAAGCCGTTCTGACTTCTAAATGCCATTGTCGGCAAGCCGTTGTATCTGTTCCAATCAACACTTGCCCAAATGCTCATAGCCGCAACTGCATGGTCAACAGTGCCGAAAATCAGCACAGTTCCCTCATAGTCTGCGGTCTTTAACGTGTTCGGCAGATTGTTGGGATTGCTCGGTACAGTATCTCCCTGTGCGTTAGTGTAGGGGAAATACGCATATTCAACTTTTTGGTCATTCGTCCATTTTGCAAGTGCTTCGATTTCGTCAGCGTCAGCGGTGTAAAGAGTGGTAAAGGATACCCAATTACCATCTGCCGTGGCAATAGCCGTCATATTGGCATCTTCGTCCATAGACGCTTTGCCATTCTGTGCGACAGCACCCGCAGAAGCAGTTAAGCCCAACAGCGTAGCCGTAGTGCCTGTGCTGATTTCAGAAGCAACGCTTACTTCAGACGTTGCACCCGTTGTGTCAGAAGTGATAATAAAAGCGTTCAAATTGGAATTGTACTCAACGGAAGTACCGCTGATTTTAGCTTCCAATGCGGTTGCTACGTCACTCTGTGTGGTTACGCTTGACAGATTCAGACTTGATACCGTAGCCTCTGTTCCGTCAACAGTGATTTTAAAAGTGCCTGCGGTAATGGTTTTCAAAGTAGCCAAAGAAGCCGCAGAACCGCCAATCAGTTCGCCTGCCACTGCACTATCAATGCGTCTTGCAAACTTAAGCACATCGGGGCGTTTGAACGCATTGTCATAACCCATAAAATACTTCAAAGCCGCTTTGTATTCATTGGAATCATAACCGAAATAAGCACCTACCGCAGTAGCGGAAGAAAAGCTCATATCGGGATAAATACACAGCGGATTCTTGGTCAGCAGAAGCCCCGACATAGCTAAATCGGGTACTCCTGCATTAATTACCCGTGGAGTAACATCCACAATCTGTCTTGCAGGAATTGCCATGTTTTAATCTCCTTTCCTTTATTGCGGAGGATAGGCAACATCTACATTTACCACTTTCGCTTCTACTGTTTCGGTATTGCCCTGTGGTAATGTCACGTTGTCCCATTCCGTAAGGTGTAGTCTTATGCGGTATCTATGCACCCACTGTTCGTTCTCATCGACAAAGGGTAAATATTGCATATCGTCCGCAAAGTTAAAATTGAAGCCTAATAACTTGAAAAAATTACATGAAATATATGACCGACCCAACACAGCAAGCGTCTTGGCACGATTCATAGCAATGTCTTGGTCATTATGGCAGAAGTCAACCTCCACAACCTTTTCCTGCAGTGTGTTGATTTTGACTTTCTGCTGTGCAGTGAACTCGTCAACGTTTGTTCCCACTCTCGAAGTATCACCCATCCAATACATGGTGTAATCGTCCGTCTGCGGTAGTGTTGCTCTGTTCTGATATCCTCTGTAAAGGTTATCCTGCACAACATCCGTGTATGCCAAGATATAATCATTGACAGCTTCCAAAATATCCATCATTGCTCCTCGTACCAATCACTTGCCGTAAAATCGGGCGGAGTAGTCTGTTGGTGAACTCCTACGTTGCACCATCCGTCCCATGTCCAATCTTCCAAGACAACAGTTACCAACCAATACGTGCCGTCAGAACGCTTGATAATATCTCCCGTCCTTGTTATCGGTAATCTCTGCTGTCCTGCAATCGGATATGGTGATTCCGAATACAGAAAAACCTGTTCACTGATAGGAGTATTACCTATCACTTCAGCGTGTTTTAATGCGTCACTGTCCAAAGGCTGAAAGTTCGCCTTTACTTCCTGCGGTTCATTGTATATGGAAACAATCTTGCCCTTTACGTTCTGCTGTCCTGCACTTTGGTATAATGTCACAGTTTCATCGGGGTGAATCGAAGTGATAGCACCTCTTACCACGTTATGCAGATTTAGTCCTACCATCTTCAATCCCTCACTTTGTAAACTACGCTGTTCATCATTACTCCCGTATCATGCAGTACACGATAGGGGTCATTTCCAACTTGATTTTTTCCGCTTGCGTTTGCAGATTTACGCATCTTCGCTCTGATTGTCGCAGGCTTGTTTGGACGTGGGTCATTAGGATTCCAAGCTTTGATTGTTTTCTTTACGTCACCCACAGCCACAATGCCTACTTGGGTGTATGCGTCATGCACACTTGCCCTTGAAAGTCCGTTACGCTTCAATACATTTTGTATCAGCCCTGTCCATGCGTTCAGCCTTTTCTCCATCGTCCGTTTCAGAAACGGTCTTGGTGGATTGTGCTGTCCGTATTCGTTCAAGTATGCAACATACGCAACGCTCGTCCCATCGGGGTAAGTAGCATCTTCAAAAAAGCCAACCTCTGTCACAGTGTTTATGTTTCGTATTTTGTTCAAATACTGTTTCAGAAGTCCTGCTGTTTTTACGTCAGCATGGTATCCAACGGACATATCGCATCCCTACCCTATACTTTGCCGTAGCAAGCCAATACATACTGCCACATTGGGTCTGATTGTACCAATTAGGATTATTGGTGTACGCTTGTAAGCCAACGGAAACTTTACCCTCTGTGGCAGATGTAATCAGACCGGGCATTGCCGTTCCTCTCTGCATCAGCGTGGCTATATGGCAAACAAGCATATACAAAAGCCGTTTCCGTTCAACCAAATCCGCAATAGGACTGTTCTCTGTATTGTTGCACAGCATACAAGCTACGTTAAAAAAGTTGTCCAACTGTGACGGAGTAAACACGTTTTGAAATTGTGGATATAGCGTCAGAAATTCTTCCGCATTAAACACAACAACCATCTTATTCCTCGTTTGCCTTAACCTTTACGTCTTTTGCTTCGATAGGCTCAAAGCCATTACGCAATGCTTTTCTTTCTTTGGCTTCGCTCCTTGCCTTGTTTGCCGTTGTAGCGAAAATCAAGCCGTTCTTAAAGCGTGCATCGTCTTTGTAAACAGTGGCAATCTGTTCCCACGCTTCCTTCGGCACATTCGTAGTGATTCCATACGCACCAATCGGTAACACTCCTGCACCTTTGCCACGCAGGAATCCGCTGTTGCCACGAATCAGAATATCAACGTCTTTTCCTGCATTGTCCTTTACCACGAAGATGATATCCCTCGGGAAGTTGGAACACACAGTGACAGTATCATTCTTTACGATTTCTTCGACTTCATCAGCCAAGATAACGTCACCGCTTTCAAATTCGGTAACTACTTTTTCAGCTTTCTTCGTAGAACGCTTTACCGCTTTTGCAACAGTATCTTCAGCTTTCTTTTTTCTTACTGCCATTTTTTTACCTCCATAAAAGGAAATGCCCTCACATTTCTGCAAGGGCATTGTTTGACTTTTTGACGATTATACGCCACTCATAATCTGAATGGCAAACGGACGCAGAACCACCGCACCATAAGTACCTGCGGAGAATTTCTGTTTGTAAGAGGACAGTTCGGGGATTAACTGATGAGCCCGCATCTTTTCAGAGAAAGCGAGTTCAGCAACAGGAGCACCGTCAACTTCCCTTGCACACATCAGCACGGAATTGGTGCTGTTTGCGTACAGTTCCGGCAGAGTAACAAAGTCAATCTTGGTGAAGTAGTTTTTCAGCATATCCAATACAGATTTGCCGTAGTCGGTGGTCTTTCCTAACAGCACCATAACAGCAGGCGGAGCGGCGAGTACAAGGTCACTGTCAACGGAGATTCGACCATTGGAATGTTCAGCTAATTTGCCGAAGATGGCAATGATGTCATCGTAAATTTCAACAGTGGTCTTTGCACTCCACAGCACTACGTTGGTACGAACAGTTGCAGGAGAGATATCTGCGTTCAAGTTCGGGTCATTCAGCAGACCATAGATACGTTTGCCTGCAACACCACGCAGATAAAATTTGTTGGCATCAATGTCCAAAATCTCTGCGGCTGAAATCTGTTTTTCAGAAGCCAATTCGATGGCGGCTTTGCCCATCATAGCCATTTCACGTTCACCATAACGGATGGTGGTCTGATAAACGTAGTTGTCACGCTCGGGATAAACCACGTTTACGTCAGAAGTGGCGGCATTGCTGTAATCAGCATACGGAGCGGTAGAGCCCGTAGCTTCGATAGCTTTGAACATTGCGGAAGAAGTAGTCCAATCACCTTTCCTGCGTTCACCAAAAATTCGGCGAGCATTTCTCGGTGCGGTCAGAATCCGTACAACAGCGGGGTCAACATAAGTGGTCAGTACCGCAGGAACACCGATGTTCGGGGCGGTGATGGCGGCATCTTCAGCAATAAATTCTTTAGCGGAATCAAACACAATGCCTGCTTCGTGCATAGCCTTGCGTAATTCTTCTTTAGTAATAGCCATGTCTTTAATCTCCTTTCAATTATTCGGGAACGCTAAACTCGGTAGCTTCGCCATTCTTGGTAACTTTAATCTTGCCTGCGGAAGTGCCTGCTTCAACAGCCGTTACAGTGTTGGCAATCGTGCTGTAAGTGGTAGACGCATCAGCAGAGGTCAGATAATCGCTCAAATCAATAGCGGAAGAAGCAACAACTTTCTGTCCGTGGTTGGTAATGATGGCAATTTCGCCTGCACCTGCGGAAGTATCAAATTCCCAATTCGTTTCAACAGAACCTGCAACAGTAGCTCCTGCAGAAGCACCGCTTACCGCACCCGTGGTGGTGGAAGCAAATACTTTCTGCCCTTTGGTTACAGAAGCCGCAGGCTGAACAAAGAAATCACCTTCAACAGCAACAGTAACAGTAGCACCAACAGGAACTTCATTGGTGTACGCTACGTTGGTAGCCATCGGCACGTTTACCTCACGGACTACAAAGCCTAACGGCAGACCGCTACCGCTCGGATTTACCATTCCTTCAGCTTCGGAATCTTCCCACACGAAACCGCCAACCTTGCAAGCGGTCTTTGCGATATATCCACGAGGAGTGGAAACAATCGGGTTCACCGCCGCATACCCACCGGGTAATCCAATAGCAGGCTCGGTTTTAACAACATTCTGAAAAGTGTAATCAACAGCCATGTTCTTTATCTCCTTTCATCATTTACGAATGGCTTTCAGTGCTTTAATGTAATCATCAGCACCGCCAATTTCACCGCTCATAGCGGAATCACTAACAACAGGCTTGTGTTCAAGTACCATGTCAACCATTCCCTCATACGCAGATTCGGGATATTTCTTGACATCTCTACCTGTCTTTTCAAGTGCAAACTTGTAGACAGCTTCGGCACTGTCAAACGCAAACGGCTCTGCAATTTCCCCGACTAACGGACGCACTTTCTTGGTGGCATTGTTAATACCACGCAGTTTTTCCGTAATGCGTTTCTCAATAGCTTTGACGCTATCTTCACCTAACGCACGTTCCATGCCCTCACGTTCATGGTCAGCGTCAATCTTTTCGGGGTCAGCTTTTTCTCGCTTTTCGCCATACTTGACACCCATTTCGAATGCCGCCTTGAATTTCGGGTCTTTCATTAACTCGTCAAGGTTTTCCTCGTCAACAGGAAGTTCCTCGTCTTTACCGCAGGCATCTTCGGCTTCGTCTTTTTCCAAAGCTTTCTCCATGCCCTCGGCTTCGTGCTCGGAATCCAATTTCTTCGGTTCTTCCTTTTCAAGTTCTTCGCCGTACTTCACACCCTCTGCAAAAGTCGGTTCTGCGTCCTTTGCAGGTTCAAGTGCTTCAAGTGCCGCTTTTGCCGCCGCTTTTTCCTCGTCAGACGCCAACGGCATAAATTTGCTGATAAAATCATCAATCGGCATAAACTTTTCTCCTTTCTGTTCATTGCCTTTATATTTAACGGCATCAATGCCGTCAGCAACTTTAACATCATGCCCCGCTCGTCCCTCGGGAACAAGTGCGACATGGTTTCCTTTGATATCCCGCATAACAAAGTCATAATGCACTTTGCTACCATCGGCTTCCGTGAACTCTCCTGCGGTAAAGTCGGGAGTAAATCGGTATGAACAGGAAATCTCTTTCGCTGTTCCGTCCTCTATATAGCCGATAGCCTGTGCATCGGTAACCGTCAAACTGTTTTTCAAATAGGGTGCTTCAAACACAGCGTCCGTTCCAACGCTTCCAACAACCCATTCTTTCGGCAGATTCTCTGCGTCAGTAGGATGGTGTTCCAACAACAGCGGAAGTCCGTTGAACGTCTTTGCCCCTTTCGCTAACTCCTCGGGGTCACGCAGACCGTAGTAAATCTTGTCAGCTTCAAATCCGTGTTCTTCACTACCCTCAATCTCTTTTCCCAAATACGGATTTACTGTTGCTTTGGAAATCGGTGTGAGTGCAACGTGCATAAATCCGTTTTCGTCTTTTGTTCTTACACTTGGTGTTGCGTCAAATAAGATTGCGTATTTGTTCATCGTGTTTTACCTCCTTTCTTTGGAGATTTACGCACAAAAATAGCCATTACAGAAATTTATCTGCAATGGCAAGTTATACACAGCCCTTAAAATCGTCTGTGTTGCGTTTTTAACTGTCGGTTGATATAAGTTATTGGGTTCAAAATCAAAATGCGTTATAGAGCATTTTAGATGGCTCTGCAACGGTTTTTCTTGTTTTGGATTTTATTCAGTTCCTGGGAACACGAAACTTTGGGAACACATACAGTAAATTAACTCGCCCGGCTTCACAAAACGTCCTACATCTTCGTCATACAACCCTTTGTCAATGTCGAAGATTTCTCCGTCCATGTGTATATGCGTTATACGGCTCGTTTTCTCACCGGGAATATGAATCCATTCCGCTTTGGTCGCACCATACGCTTTTGCGTTCTCTCTTGCAAAGTCCTGCGTGGCTTTCTGCACTTGGTCTTTGGAAATCAGTTCCGCTCTGCGTTCTGCCTGTTCTTCAGTCTTTACAAGCGGATGGTCAAATTTATCTTCTATGGCTTCTTTAATAGACGCTCTGTCACCGCCAACCTTTACCGCTTCGCTGACTGTTTCCTGCACTTCACGGAAATAGTCTCTCGGTATCGTCTTTATCAAGTCGATTCCATTCTGTACAATGTTGTCAATCAAAACTTTTTCTGTGTCCGTATAATGCGGTGTAAGCACCATACCGATAGACTTCAGTTGCTTGATAATATCTTTCTGCGTCCGCTTCTTGACTGTTTCAGCCAACCACCTTGACATTTGCCTTGCCCGATTTTCAAAAATCTTGTACCATCTCTCACGCAACAAAGCCATAATCTGCGTCAGCGTAATCGGTGCGTCATAGGTTTTGTCATCGTATAACGCACGAATCTCCCGCCTTGTATCTTCGTGCATGGCTTTTATCATCTTGCGGAGTTCTCTGCGGTATTTGGCGGTATAGCCTGCGTTGGGATACATTCTTCCAAACGTAATTCTCTTTGGCTTCATGTCACAATCAACTCTTTTTCATCGGGTTCGTCAGCAAACGGCAACGGAAAATCTTCTTCACGTTCTTTCAGCGTGTTGTATCCGCTGTTTGCGTCAGCAATCAATCTTTCCCTTGCTTCTTCTTCACTGATTACACCATTGGAAATTAACACTGCGTCAGTATCAGCCTGCATCTTGTTGGTTTCGGCAATCTTGCGTTCATCGTCCTCGCTCAACGGCAGGAAGTTGAAAACAACAGAATCGTCTATCTCTCCATACAGGTTTTGCTGAATAACTCTCAATACCCTACGGATAGGCTCACCAAACATCTTTTCCTGCTGTGCCTTAATGTTGTCATAATGGTTCTGTAACTCCATCTCACCGCTTGAGAATCCATTCGGTGACAGACCCCACATCTTGACAACAGGCTCGTTGAACATGGCGGCTACATATTCCATGCTTTGCCGTACAATATCGGTAACTCCGCCCAACGAAGTTGTCTGTATTACCAAATCTTCCATTTCTTTGTCAATAGCCGTACATCCGTCATTGGTACGATTCTGTACAAAATACTGAATGCGATTTCGCAACGCTTGGTCAAATCCACCGCTTAACACTTCTTCCATGTTCGTTTTCAGAACAGTTAATGCGTACTTCTGCAACAATCTTCCCGCGGCTTCCCTGTTCTCCGTGTAGTGTGCAACAGCGTCAACCACTTTCTGTGCCAACGGCAGACCAAAGAAATTGTACGCAGGTTTCAGCAAGGATGTCAGCTTATTCTCTGCAAAGTAAATCAGCCTTGAAGCATGAACAGGAATCCCTTGCACATACCATAAACTCGGTTTGAAATAATCATCTGCCATCGGGTTCGTAGAATTGTAACCGCCGGGTGTGACCAAATACGGCTCAATCAATCTGAATCCTTTTAACGTATCGGGAGCAAACGTCAATCTGTCAAGTATCAACGGATTGGCAAGGTTTTCTTCCCCTGTGTCAATGAACAGCAGACAACCGCCCATGTATCCGCATAAGCATGAAGCGGAACGGAACATCTCACGGATTTTAAACCGTTCCATCTGTTCGGCAATGTTGTCAAGCTTTTCCTGCTGTTCGTCCGTTTCTTCTTCGTTGTTTCCCTTTCGTGATAACTCGCCCCACTTTCGTGTCATCTCGTCACCACGCATTTCAATGCCCGCACGAATTAGCCCATTCTGCGACAGGTTAGCCAATGCACCATATCCCATGAACGTAGCATCTGCACAATGCAGAATGCCCATTGCTTTCATGGTGTGTTGCCATCCATCACCAACAAAAGATTCTATCTGCGGTTTGATAGCTTGGAACGCAGAATCGTTTATCTTCTGTACGCTTTGCGGAGCATTTCCCAACGTCTTTGGCAGATTGTACTTTTCAACGTCAACGAAGCTTGCGGAATCATCTGCGATATTCATTTTTAATGCTTTTTTCTTCTTGCTCATAAATTCACCATATACTTTTTTTACAAAAATTGTGGAAGCAAATATTTTTGTATAACAGCGTAATTTTTGGCACTTTTATATTTGTGAGATATAATTTTATGCCAAGTCAAATATACTTTTTTTTACACAAAACCTTGTTGCAGATTTGCAGAATTGAATTTCAATCCGCCCGGTCTGTGAATCTTGTTCTCCAACGCATATCTCATGGCATCCATCAAATGGTTGTAGTCATCAATCGGTTTGTTCACAGTGTTGTTAAACTTGTCTTTGTCCCAAGAATAGCAAGATATTTCTGTCAAGAAGTTCACGCAACGTGGATGCACGATGATGTGGAAATCTTGTATCTTCTGTATTCCGTTGATAACACTGTCCTTTCCCTTTTCTGCACCTTTGATTCTGCGGATACCCAATCTTTTCAGTTCTTCAATGCTTTTAGGTTCTGCACTGTCACCGATAATCAGTTCCTTTGCGTATCCCATGCTTTTCAACGTATTCGCTATCATTTCGTTGGTCAACGCTTTTTGGTACAGTTCGTCAAACACCCACAGCGTTTTCTGATTGTTGCTGATTAAACCACAAAATAAAGCTGTCGGGTCATTTGTATAGCCAAAGTCAAGTCCAAACGCACTTTCAACGTCCGGCATTGCGGAAATCTCTTGATAATCAAACGCTTTTTCTTCCCAATTATCATACACAAGTCCGTCTACAACACCCCAATCGCCAAGTCCCGCAACACTGTATCTGCGTGGGTTCTCGGTTTTCATGCGTTCAAAAATCTTGCGGTCTGATTCGTCAAGAAACTCGTTCATCAAGTAGTTGGTGGTCATTGCCAACACTTCGGGGTCTTGCTTGTCGAAGAATCTTGATTTCAGCCAATGTCTGTCATTCCACGGGTTAAACGTCAGCGTAACAGACTTGAACAGCCCTTGCGGAAGTTTGCCACGGATTGATTCGTCAAGCGTATCAAAGTCCGTTTCTTTGGTAATCTCATAGGCTTCTTCTACCCACAGCCAACACAGCACACCCGTTTCAACAGTAATTGACGTTACTTTCAGCGGGTCATCCAAACCACGAAAGAATATCTTTTGCCCTGTCGGCAAGTAAGTTATTTCAAGCGGAGATTCCTTGCATAAAAAACAGGCATCTACACCCAACCGATGTATTGCCCATTTTAACTGTGCATAGCAGGAATCTTTGATTGTGCGGTACGTCTTGCGGATAACAAGCATATTCGCTTGATTGTGCTTGATGATGTTGTAGATAGTCCACAGAGCCATCGTCACTGATTTCTTGGAAGAACGGCTACCCTTTACAACTCTGTACCTTCCTTTGAATCTCCAAAATTCAGCGTAGTGTTCCCCAACAATATCGGGTAACCATACGTCACAATCATTTGAGTTCATCTTCGCCACCTATGATGATTGGCGTTGCGTTCACTGTGACATTGCTCTGATTCGGACTGATAATGTCCATTGCTTCAAGCAAAGTTTTCAGTATCAGCGGATTCTTGCTCCCACGCTGTACCACATTGAAACAGAACTGCCCAAAGTATGTAGGCGGCAACTTTGCACGCTTCAGCATTGCCTGCATTTTTTCGTCCGGCAATTCTGCGTCCCAATTATCACCAACGCACTTTTGAAGCTTCGCTTTCCAATTTCGGGTTTCCCCGCTTTTTTGCCCGCCAATCTTTCCCCACTCTCTCGCTTCTTTCTTGCTTCGTTCGGAGAAAGGTATTAAATTTGCTTTTTGTTTTTCTGTCACCATAGTCTGTATAACCTTTTTGTAAATCACCGCCGTAAACGGCTTTATTTTCGGTTGTATGGCATTTTAAATCGTTTCCCGATAACTTTGTTCGGGCTGGGTGTCAAACTCGCCTTATAAACGATTTTACGCAGTTTTCATTTTAATGCCTGCAGGAACTCATGTTGCCAATCTGTCTGTTGGAACGCACCGCTGAATTTGTTTGTCACCGTTACGGCTGTTGTGTTTTTGATTCCTCTTGCTGTCATGCAGGAATGCTTTGCTTCGATATGGATTGCGATATCTTCCGTCTGCAAAACTTCTTTCAGCACTTCGTAGATATCATTGCTGATTTTTTCCTGCAGTTGAAGTCTTTTGCACACCATGTCAGCTATCCGTGCAATTTTTGATATGCCGATGACTTTGTCCTGCGGTATGTACGCTATGGACAGCTTCATGTCATACATCAGTGCAATGTGGTGCTCGCAAAACGAAAACGTGCTGATATCTTTTACCAGCACCATATCTTTTGCACTTTCTGAACTGATGGAGAATGTCTTGTTGAACATCTGTGCTATATCGTGGTTGGAATATTGTATGCCTTGCAACAGTTCGCTATACATTTTGGCTACCCGCTTTGGTGTTTCTGCAAGTCCCTCACGTTTGGGATTTTCACCGACAGCTTCAAGGAACATTTCAACAGCTTTTTCTATTTTTGCAGTATCCATGTTATACACCTCTTGCATCGGGATTCCAAATGATTTTATGAAGCTGTACCTGCACGCATACGTTATCAAGGTAGTTACGTTTGATGTATTCTACGATTTCGGCAGATTCAATCTCTCCATACACAGGAGATACATAGAACAGCGGATTTCCGTTCTTGTATTCAGTTACAACACGCTTCATTTCGTTTAAGTCCGTTTCGTTTCCTACAACAAACTTCAATACGTCATGTCTTGTCAGCAACGCAAGGTTCTCTTTCAGCATCTTGCTATTCTCACCGCTTGACGGGCATTTCCAATCCATCGTGTAGAACACGTTTGCGAAGCGTTTTTTCAGTAGCGGTACTGCACCATTCGTTTCGATGTTTATTTCATATCCAAGCACACACAACCGCCACATCAGGTCTTTTACGTTGTGCAGTAAGGGTTCTCCACCCGTAAGCGTGATACGCTTCCACGGGAACGCTTTTATTCTGTCAATAAGTTCATCTTCTGTCAGCACTTCTGCATCGTCTTTTCCTTGTACTTGTGCGTATTTGGTATCGCAGTAAGAACAGCGTAGGTTGCACCCCGTCAAACGGACAAAAACAGACATATAGCCTGTCCGTTTCCCTTCTCCCTCTATGCTGTCAAAGATTTCGGAAACGTGGTATTCATTTTTCATAAGTAGCCACGTTCCCTTCCGTCTCTTGCACGCTGACCTTTACGCAGAACGGGATTTTGTCGCACAGCCATTTTGCCATATTCTCTGCGGTAGGATTAAACGGAACAATATCGTTGATATGTGCGTGGTCTAATTGGTTGACGATTTCTTTGATTTTCGTAAAATCTAAAACCATTCCATTTTCATCAAGCGTTTCTGACTTCAGCGTAACGTCAATAATCCAATTATGACCATGCAGGTTTTTACACTTGCTTTCATACGGAAGTTTCAGCTGGTGGCTTCCGCTGACCTCAATTCTTTTTGTTACTGTATACATTTTTAACGCTCCTTAAATTGCGGGGTCTTTTACTCCGTTTGCTTCAAAAGCTTTTGCCCTGTCGATGCACGTTCCGCACGTTCCGCAAGGGGTTTCTCCTCCTTCATAGCAACTCCACGTCATTTCGTAGGGTGTTTTGAGGGTTAGCCCAACTTTTACCACTTCTGCCTTGTTCTTGCCGACAAAGGGGGCAACAATTTTTACCTTGTTGTACGTTCCTTTCTTTATAGCTTGATTCATACTGTCCATAAAAGAAGCAGAACAATCCGCATAAGCATTTCCTGCGGCATCGTCAGCGTGTGCCCCTATTACGATAGCGGTTTCTTCATCGGGATATAGGCTCATAGCCAAACTCGCTACAACAGAAAGGAGTAATCCGTTTCTGAACGGAACATAGGTAGAAACCATTCCGTTTTTTTCTTTTATCTGTTCAGCATAACTTTTATGCTGAATTTCTTCTGTAGATTCTTTGAGCAGGCAACAGTTTGAATACTGCATAATTGCAGACAAGTCAAACTCATAATGTTTTAATCCGTAATGGCAGGCTATTTTTCTCGCACACTCAATTTCTTTGTTGTGCTTTTGCCCATAAAACACAGAAACAGTGGAAACATTCTCTTTTCCTAAATCATGCACCGCCAACGCAACGCACGTTGTTGAATCTACTCCCCCGCTACTTAAAACTATAGCTTTCATTTTTGCCTCTTTTAAAATTCAAAAAGCCTGTTTTCTGCGGTTTTTTTGAAATTCCCTTTTCCGTAATTAACGAAAGGATAAATCGCAATTCCGCCACGGGAATTGAACTCGCCCAAAACTTCAATATATTTCGGTTCAAGGAGTTCAATCAAATCTTTCATGATGATATTGCAAACATCTTCATGAAAGTCTCCATGATTTCTGAAGCTGAACAGGTAAAGCTTTAAGGATTTGCTTTCTACTAAAAACCTGTCGGGAATATAGTTTATTTTTATTGTGGCAAAATCGGGTTGCCCTGTTTTAGGGCACAAAGATGTAAATTCAAAACAGTTAAGCTTTACAATATAATCATTTTCGGGGTGCTTGTTTTCAAATCTTTCCAAAAAATCTTTGTTGTATTGAAACTTATAATCGGTTTTTTTATTTCCCAACAAGTTCAATCTGTCCAATTCATTTCTTTCACGCATTTTTCCTTCGCTCCTTGCCATACTTCATAATAATGCTCTTGCATCTTCATTGCTTGTTTATAGCTTTCAAAAAAGACCAATTCCCTGTTTTTCTTGGAAAAAGATTTTGTCACACTTCCCATGTTGTCGATTCTTCCAAAAATTCCATGCTGTTTCCAACTACTTGAATCTGTATAGTCAAACGGAACTTTGTCAAGTATGGCTTTCCTCGTCATTCCAAGACAATGCAGTGAGCATCCACATTTCCACGCATATTTCAGAAACATGGCATACTGTTCGTCCCGTATATCCTCGTTTTTAAAACCGCTTACTGCCACAATTTTGCCCTTGTGCGTTTGGCACATTTTCTTAAAATCAGCAATTCCTCTATTTTTGTGCCAAACCGGGATAATTTTGTCAGATACGCTTTCAAGAATTTTCCGCAGTTCAAGTACGTTTGGGTAACCTATGATGTTGTCAACGTCCATTTCAAAATATCCAATGACATTTGGAGCGTCAAACTGTTTTATAAACTCTGCGTATTTATAAGTATAATTCAGCCAATCTACTTTTTTCCCTTTTTGGAAAGAATGGGCACCGCTGTCAATCAAGATTTCTTCGCTCCGCTGTTTGATTTTATTAGCTGAATCTATATTTTTCCCAATGTAGTAAAACGAAAGCAGATTCCATCTGAATCGAACCAATCCTAAATCTTCAAAGTTTTCTACAAGTGTTTTTCCCTTTTCGCCTGCACTTTCCAACGCTGATAAAAAAATCTTCATGCTCACTCCACCTTTTTAAATCTGTTTTTACTGTCTATATGGTGGCAGTTAGGGCATTCAAGCTTGTCCTTTTCGGGTTCTGAATAATTATCTTCTCCCAAATCTTCTACGTTCTCAAAGTCAAAATCTACTTTCTTAAAGCCAAAATCTTCCATATTCAGCGTTTCGATTTCGGCAAGTTCCAAATCCAACAGCGGAAAATCCCATCCCGCAAGTTCAGCGGTTTTGTTGTCTACCAAACGGAACGCCTTAATTTGTTCTTCCGTCAAGTCATCTGCCAAAATGCACGGAACAGTTTTCAGTTTCAGTTGCTTTGCGGCAAGTAGCCTTGTGTGTCCTGCAACGATAACATTGTTTTGGTCAATGATAATCGGGTTTTTGAATCCAAACTCTTTAATGGAGTTTGCGACATATTGTATTGCATCT